>Ga0172370_10001341_pt1 | contig 37620 bp, 35 predicted proteins | sample LakKiv5m_FD_114538 | JGI IMG/M metagenome (GOLD analysis project Ga0172370, IMG submission 114538) | Freshwater microbial communities from Kabuno Bay, South-Kivu, Congo - kab_022012_11.5m | ecosystem: Environmental > Aquatic > Freshwater > Lake | place: Democratic Republic of the Congo...
CGGGGATTGAGCCAGTCGGAGTGATGCTGGGCAAAATAGGCAAGACTGACCTCGTGACCCAACGAGATTTTCCCCCCTTCCGGATCGATTTCGCCGGCCACCAAGCGAAGGAGGGTGGTCTTGCCGCAGCCGTTGGGGCCGATAATGGCAATCCTCTCCCCCCGCAGGACCCTCAGGTTGAGGTCCTTATAGAGGATGTTGTCGCCGAACTGTTTGGACATCCTTTCGATGGATGCCACCTCTCTCCCGCTCCTCGCCACTTCAGGAAAGGAAAAACGAAGGGTCTTTTCCTTTCGGCGGGTCTCCACCAGTTCCATTTTTTTAACCAGTTTGATCTTGCTCTGGGCCTGCCTCGCCTTGGTGGCCTTGGAGCGGAAGCGTTCAATGAATTTCTCTGCGTCTCGTATCTTCTGTTCCTGATTCCTGGCCTTTGCCTTTAGGGACCGGATCTCTTCCTGTCGGGCCTTGAGATAGAAATCATAATCGCCGTTATACGACCGCATCCCTTCAGTTTCAAAGGAGACGATGCGGTTAATCTGCCGGTTGAGAAACTCCCTGTCGTGGGAAACAAGGACCAGCGCCCCCTTGAAGCCCTGCAGGAATCCCTCCAGCCACCTCACAGACGGGATATCTAAGTGATTGGTGGGTTCGTCCAAGAGGAGCACATCCGGTTTCTGATAAAGGAGGGCGGACAGGGCGGCCCTCATCTTCCAACCGCCGCTCAGCGAGGAAATGGATCGGGTGAAATCCGTCGTCTCAAACCCCAGACCCAGGAGGATCTTTTCCGCTTCATGCCGGGGAAATTCCTGATCCAACCGGTTGATCTCGTATTGAATTTCAGCGATCTGTCTCCCTAAGCGGGCCTGGCTCTCTGCATCGGACCGGGTCCTCAGGGTGTGGTCTGCCGAGTGGAGGGCATTTTCGAGGTCCGCCCGTCCGGGAATAGCGTTCAAAACCGCATCGAGAAGTGGTCCTGACGCGGTTTCATGGACGTCCTGCGGCAGGTAGCCGATCCGGGACCGCCCTGCAATTTTGACCTCTCCGCTGTCAGGAGAGATTTCCCCGGTAATGATCCGGAGCAGGGTGGTTTTGCCCGATCCGTTGCGGCCCACCAGGCCGATTCTGTCGCCCGGGTCCACCTGAAACCCGATGTCGTGGAAGATCTCCCTCTCGGAAAAGACAACGGAGACTCGAATGAGGGTGATGAGACTCATTGATGCAAATCCCCATACTCCCGGGGTTTGTCGCCCGTGGCGATGGAAATGGAAGCCCTCACAACAACGTGAACGTCGAATCCCGCCGAGGCCGGGAAACGTCCAACATTAAACGTCGAATGTGGAAAGACCAACCCTCTCAACCTTGAACCTCTGAACCTCTGAACCCTGGAACTTATTTTCATGATAAAAACTCCTTGCGACGTTGCAGGATATATATAATGGTTTGTAGGGGGTTTACAAGTTACAACTGCGGACTTGTTATATTGGGGTGGATGTGGTAAGATGAAACGCAAGGCATAAGGCACGAGGCGCAAGGTGAAAGGCGCAGAGGGGGCATAGCAAAAAACGAAGGGACGGCCGCGGAGAAACCGTGCGCCCCCCTTGGGACTCAAAGGAGACGTCAGGTATGGAAACCATCAGAAGCACCCTATGGGGAATGGTGGGGGGAATATCCGAGAGATATGGGGATCGCGATGCCCTGGTCCACACAGAAAGGGGTGTCCGGTTCAACTATGCCCTCCTGTCATGGGAAGTGGAGCGTGCGGCAAAAGGGCTTGTTCATTTGGGAATCAAGCCCGGAGACCGGGTGGCCATATGGGCCCCCAATGTCCCGGAGTGGCTGATATCCATGCTGGCGCTTAGCCGGTTGGGGGCCGTGACAGTGCCTGTGGATCCGGGGGCCGGAAGGGAAGATCTCCAATTCGTGCTGCAGCAGTCCGAATCCAAGGGGATTATTGTCTCAAAGGCGCTGGAAGATGAGGAGTGCCTGAATGCAGTCCTTTACGCAAGGGATGTGATCGATTCCCTTGAGCATGTGGTGGTGATTGCCGATGAAACCTTCCCGGAGACCGTCCCATGGACCGAACTGACCGCCATGGGAGAGGAGGCGGATGCGGTCGCGCTGGCCGTGATGGAACAGAGGGTTGCCCCTGAAGACCCTTTGGCGATCATGTACACATCAGGGACGACGGGCCAACCCAAAGGGGTGGTGCTGGATCATTCGGGTCTGATCAACAAATCGATGGCTTCCACTGAGCGGCAGGGGATCGGACATCAGGACCGAATGTGTCTTTTTTTCCCTCTGTTCCATATGTTTGGAAATACCTGTATTGCGCTGTCGGGCCTCATCAGGGGGGCCGCACTGGTCATTCCCTGCGATCTGTTTGACCCTCGCAAGATACTCGATGCGATTCATAAGGAACAATGTACGGCCATATACGGTTCCCCGTCTATGCTCATTGCGCTCCTGGACCATCCGGATTTTCGCAAAAAATGGTGGGCATCCGTCAAAAAAGGGACAGTCGGCGGGGCCCCTTGTCCCATGGAGTTGATGAAGCGGCTCGTGGAGGATGTGGGGGTCTCCTATATCACCGTGGCGTATGGGATTACCGAGGCGTCTTCCTGGATCACCATGACCCGACCGGATGATCCTATCGAGCTAAGGGTGGGGACCATCGGCACCTCGCTCCCCTGCAATGAGGTCAAGATCGTTGACCCGGCTACAGGCGAGGGTCTTCCGCCGAAGACCCAGGGGGAGCTGTGCACCAGAGGCTTTCTGATGAAGGAATACTACCGTATGCCGGGCGCCACGGCCTCTGCTGTGGATCGGGATGGATGGTTCCACACCGGAGACCTGGGGGAGATGGATGAGGCTGGCTATTTCAGGATCACCGGCCGGCTGAAAGATGTGATTGTCAGGGACGGCGTTGAGATTCATCCGCTTGAGGTGGAGGAGTGCATTTATCGGCATCCGGATGTATCGGAAGTCCAGGTCTTCGGCTTCCCTCACCCGGAAAGGGGACAGGAGGTGGCGGCCTGGTTGAAATTGAAAGAGGGATCGGAGGCATCCGAGATCGCCCTTGCCGCATATGCAAAAGATTATCTCAACGAGAGCCTGTTGCCGCACTATTTTAAGATCGTCTCCGGCTTTCCCATGACCCAGAGCGGGAAGGTGCAAAAATACAGGCTGGCTGAAATGGCCGCAGCGGAGTACCTTCAGGGGGAAGAAGCCGGGACGAAAAGAGGGGAATGTCCTGTGAGGCAGGCGGTGTACTCGGACAAGGCCCCGGGGGTCTTGGGCCCTTACAGCCAGGCGGTCCGGGCAGGCGACCATCTCTTCACCTCGGGCCAGGTCGGGATGGATCCGGCGACCGGGAAACTGGTACAGGGGGGAATTGAGGCCCAGACCCGTCAGGCCATGGAGAATCTGAAGGCCGTCCTGAAGGCCGGGGGCGCCGATTTCTCAAGGGTGGTCAAGACGACGGTTTACCTGGCCGATATAAGGGATTTTGCGGCGTTCAACGGGGTGTATGGGACCTATTTTGCCTCGGATCCACCGGCGCGAAGCGCATTTCAGGTGGCGGCCCTCCCGTTAGGGGCGGCCGTGGAGATTGAGATGATCGCCCTTGCAGACTAATCTATCGCCTTATTCTTATGTTCCTGCATGATGCACCGGTTCATGACCACCTGGACGCCTGCCTCCCTGGCCTTTTGGGCAGCGGCGTTGTGGACGATGCCCAATTGCATCCAGATGACAAGAACCCCCCGGTCAATGGCCTGATCGACCACCGGGGCCACCCGGGTGGGGTTCAGGAAGAGGTCAACCATATCGACCTGAAACGGGATATCCGCCAGAGACCTGTAACACCTCTTTCCGAGTATCTCCCTCTGACCTGGATTAACGGGGACGACCTCATAGCCCTGTTCCATCAGATACCGGGCGACTCTGTTGCTGTCCCTGGATTCCTTTGGGGAAAGCCCCACCACGGCGATGGTCCTGCATTGGGCAAGGATCTTCTGGATTTCTGTTGAGGGGGGATTGCCGTCAGGGAGTTCGCACAAGGCGCTCTGCATGTTGAAAGGATCTATGTGAACAGATTCTTGACCGTTTCCGCCTTTTTTTTTACATCCATGATCTTTTTGACGCCCGGCATCTGTTCCAGGACCTTGTTGGCCATTTTGGCCTCCAGAGAGGGGGGGGCTTCCTCTCCCTTTGCCTCAAGTTGTTTCTCATTTGGGTTGACGGTCGCCTTATCGGATCTCAATTCCTTCTTGACATTCTTGAGTTCCCGGACAGCCCCTCCCAACCCTTTTCCGATGTCCGGAAGCCGCTTGGCGCCGAAAATGAGAAGGACAATAATCGCGATAACGATCAGTTCTGTGGGGCCAAGTCCAAACATGGTGTCTCCTTTATTTTCGAGAGGAAAAGCCGGCAAGGTGTTTTAAGTGACTAAAGTGAGCTAAAGTGCCTAAAGTTGAAAATGCCTAAAATGCTTAACGTTGGAGTTTGTTTTTCATTCGATGTTGGACGTTCGATGTTCAATGTTCCTCGTTCACACGCTTTATCTAAATTAAATCGTCCGTAACACCCCTGCAGAAAAACTGAACCCCCAGCCGTGTCTAACCCTTGTTGACGCTCCTTCAACCCATAAACCGGACAGGATCTTCGCCTGCATCTCTCGGTTCTATGGTCCCGACACAGTAGGCGGTTTCTCCCATGGCCTTCAGCCTCACGAGTATGTCATCGGTTTCCTCTTCGCTCACGACGATAAGCATCCCCAGGCCGTTATTAAATGTCAGCATCATGTCGTGGTCCGGTATTCGCCCCGCCCGCTGGATGTAGTGGAATATCGGATGCGGGGTCCAGGCGGATCGGTCAATGACCGCTTTGCACCGGGAGGGGAGAATACGCGGCGGATTGTCGATCAGCCCCCCCCCTGTAATGTGTGAGATGCCGTAGATCCGGAAGTCCCGTCTGAGGTTGCTGATGGCCCTTGCGTATATGCGGGTCGGTTCCAGGAGTTCCTCCCCCAGGGTCCTGCCGAAGTCCTCGACGTGGTCATGCACCGACATCTTGAGTCCATCGAAAAAGATCTTGCGCACCAGTGAGTAGCCATTGCTGTGGAGTCCGCTGGAACCGATGCCGATAATCTTGTGACCCACGGCAATCTCTGCGCCGTCCAGCAATTCCTCGTTATCGGCCAGGCCGACTACGAATCCCGCGAGGTCATATTCATTCCCGTGATAAAAACCGGGCATTTCAGCGGTCTCCCCTCCGATGAGCGAGCATCTGGCCTCCTCGCATCCCGCGGCGATCCCTTTGACAATGTCGACGGCCCGTTCCATTTTCAGCTTCCCCATGGATATGTAGTCAAGGAAAAAAAGGGGAGTGGCTCCTTGAACCACAATGTCGTTGACGCACATGGCCACGAGGTCTATCCCGACCGTGTCATGTTTATCGAGCATGAATGCGACCTTCAACTTGGTCCCAACCCCGTCTGTGGAACTGACCAAGACAGGCTTTTTGAGGTTTTGAACGTTGAGGGAGTACACGCCCGCAAACCCCCCGATGTCCGTCATAACACCCGGTGTATGGGTTTTTTTGACAATCGGCCTGATCATATCCACAAATCGGTTGCCAGCCTCTATGTCAACGCCCGCCTCGGCATAGGCGTTTTTTCTTTCCTCGCTTTCCATGGGTCCTGACCTCAATCCCGGATCATCATAGGATGATCTTGGAGATGATCTCTTTCATGATCTCTTGTGTGCCCCCTCCAATAGAGAGGATGCGGTTGTCCCTGTAGAGCCTTTCCACCAGGTATTCCCTCATGTAGCCAAAGCCTCCGTGTATCTGCACGGCATCGTAGGTGACCCGGTCGCTGACCATGCAGGCGAAATTCTTGGCCATTGAGATCTCTTTGATTTGGGTTTTTCCGGCGCCTATCCTGGCCGCGACCCGGTATGTGAATTCCTGGCTGGCCTCCACCAGGGTCGCCATATCGGCCAACTTGTGACGCGTGACCTGAAAACCAGAAAGGGGGCGGTTGAATGCCTTTCTTTCCCGAGCGTATTTCAGGGATTCTTCCAGGGCCATTCGAGCGGTCATGTTGGCCATGACAGAGAGCTGCAGCCGCTCATTCTGGAAGTTCTCCATGATGCCGTAGAATCCCTGACCCTCGTTGCCCAAAAGGTTTGTCGCCGGCACTCGGCAATCCTCGAAGAAGATCTGGGCCGTATCCGATGCCCACCAGCCCATCTTCTTCAGCGTTTTGGAGACGGAGTAGCCGGGGGTGTCGGATTCGATGACAAGGAGGCTGATCCCTCCGTATCCCTCGCCGCCGGTTCGAACCGCGCAGGTCAACTGATTCGCCCGGACACCGCTGGTGATGAACATCTTGCTCCCGTTCACCACGTAGTGGTCATTTTTTCGAACGGCCCTTGTGCGGATGTTGGCCACATCTGAGCCGGCATCCGGTTCTGTGATGCCAAGGGCCGATATCTTTTCCCCCCGGAGCACCGGAGGGATAAAACGCGATTTCTGATCATCGTCGCCCAGGGCGATAATCGGGGGAATTCCAATGTCGAGCGAGCCGAGACCTGCAGCCACGCCTCCGGAGCCGCATCGCATCAACTCCTCGGCGGCGGCGATCTTTACAAAGATGTCCCCGTCAGAACCGCCATAGGCCTCCGGGTAGCCGATGCCGAGGATGCCTGCAGCCCCTGCCTTGGCATAGAGGTTCCGAGGGAACTCCCCCTGTTCCTCCCACTCATCCACAAAGGGTCGGATCTCCCGTTCAACGAACCTGCGAACGGTCTCCCGAACCATATGGTGGGTCTCTCCGAAATATTCCTGAAAGCCTTCCATGCCGCGTCGCCGGATGATAGTCTCTGGTTTCTGGATACTGGATGCTGGATACTGGTTGCTCGTTCTTGCAAGTTTGAAGTTACGAGTTTGGAGTGCCTAAAGTTAAGAACAGGAGAATTCCGATTTAAACTCCTGACTCCTAACTCCACACTCCTAACTCCACACTCTAGTCACTTACCATAAATCTTTTGTCTCATCTGACTGGCCTTTTTGCCGGCCAGAGGGAGCACTCGTTTGCGTCTTTCAGCAGGTTGGCGGGCAGGGCCACGCAGGGTCACAGAAGCCCTCGGGGAGTTCATCCCTGCGCTATGGCCTCTGTGAGCCCCCGTGACGACACGCCGACATCTACAGTGGGTAACCGTTCACGGGTTCAAAGGTTCAGAGGTTCAGGGTTGCATTTCTGCCGCCCGACTTCCACGTTGGAGGCGGATTGTCTTATGAAAACCCCGTACTTTCCGTTGCCCCCCGAAAACCAGTGGCCCGTTGGAACCTATTTAGCGAAGACAGCCTGCTTCGGCAGGTTTTCGGGTCGTCAATTCTGTCTTTGTCCCCAACCTTGAACGTTGAACCCAGAACCTGTGAACCCTTACTACAGTGGAAACAACTGTTCGATCCTTTGGGCCAGCATGATATCGCCACTGGCCTTGAGTTTCCCGGTCATAAAGGCCTGCATTCCGTTGGTCTGCTTGTTGACGATCCCGAGCCATGTATCGCCCGACATGGTCAGGGTGACGGACGGCGATGCATGGGCGCCTTCATTGACCTGGCAGGCGCCGTCTTTGACCACCACATTCCAGCTTCCGCCGTTGTCCCCGGTGATCACATACTGGAAGACCACATTGAGCCCCTTGGCCGCGTTCGCATTGAAGACCTCGGGCATCTTGCCAAACACCTCTTTTACACTCGTTAATGCCATTCGTTTATCCTCCTTTTCTGTTGGGTTGCGTCTGTCCGTTGCATCCCCTTCATCCGTTAATGGCTGAGGGGTCTTCGGGGGCGGCATGACCACTGCCTCCCCCTCAGCGATGGATGTTCCATGCTGATTGGTCCAGGAAAGCGCCATCCGGACCCATTGCTTCTTCTCGATCTTTTCCACAATCCGGGCGGAAGCTGTGATGGTGTCGCCAAAAAAGACCGGGGCCTTGAAACGGCAGGAGATTTCCACTGCTATGGTTCCCAGTCCCGGCAGCTTCATCCCCAGGACCGGGGCAATGAGGCTCTGGGGGAGTCCGCCATGAGCGATTCTCGTCTTGAAGGGGGTCCGTTTTGCGAATTCCTCATTGACGTGCATCGGGTTAAAGTCTCCGCTGATGCCGGCAAAGAGGTAGACATCCGTTTCCGTGATGGTCTTGGTAAAACTGGCCTCCTCGCCAATCACCAATTCATGATAACTCTTCCCCAGTTTGAAATCCATTGGTTTAGCTCTTCAATCCTATCTGCCTGTAAATTTGGGGGGTCTCTTCTGGAGAAATGCCGTCATCCCCTCCATCGCATCCTGGGTTGAGATGACCCTGCCCAGGGCCTCGCACAAATAGTCCACGGCCGGCTCAAAGGGCATGTCGCTCATGACCCTGAAGGCCTCCTTGCCGATGCGCGTGCCGATCGGACTCTTGGAGGTCAGGGCTTTCAGTGTGATTTGAATCTCAGACTCCAGTTCATCCGGCTTGACGGCCCGCGTAATCATGCCCATACGTTCTGCCTCAGGGGCCGAAATTTTCCGACCGGTCAGGACCATGTCCACGGCCTTTTTCCTGGGTAGGTTTCGATAGAGAAGGGCCCCCACCATCATGGGAAAGATCCCTACATTCACTTCCGGGGTCTGGAAATAGGCATCGTTTCTGGCGATGACGATGTCGCAGGACAGCATGAGTCCCATACCCCCGGCAAGGCAGGGCCCGTTGACGCGGGCGACAAGGGGTTTGCCGCATTTGGCCATTTCCTTCAGGAGCCGCGCATAGTTTCTGGGCCCGGACAGACGATCCTCATCTTGTCCTGCCAGGGTGACGGCCAGATCCGCCCCGGAGCAGAAGGACCTCTCGCCTGCGCCCGTGAGACAAACCGCATTGATTTCCTCATTCTGGTCCACATCGGCCAGCCGGTCCAGAAAAGACAGGATCATCTCCTGGCTGAGGGCATTTCTCCTCTGCTCACGGTTGATGGTCAGAAAGGCCACGCCGTTCCTTATCTCATATAACAGATCGTCGCTCATTCGTTGGCTCCTTCCATTCTGCAACCCTCAACCGCGAACCCAACAAACCCAAGAAACCCGCAACCCTTCTGCAAATCGATCAATATGCCAGGACCGCATCCCCGATCTTCATGCGAGATATCTCCGTGGATGTCCCTGCGATCTGAAGGTATTTGGCATCGAGGTAGCCCTCTTCCGCAGGGTTGCCGCGAAGATAACCCTTTCCTCCCAAGATCTGCAATGCCTCGCTGGCGATTTTCTCGGCAGACTCGGCGCAGAATACCTTGGCGCAACTGGCCAGGGCGTTGGCCTCCCGGTCTCCTGATTCAGACATCCAGGCCGCCCGATAGGCCAGGAGCTGAGACGTCTGGAAGAGGGTCAGCATCTCGGCCAGTTTAAATCCGACCTCCTGATAGGCGATGATCGGCTTTCCGCCGCTTTGATGGGTCTTGGCATGTGCCGTTGCACCGTCAAAGGCACGTCGCATCAGCCCCAGGCTTGCGGCCGTCAGGACTTGATCCTCCCATAACCGAACCGTCTTCAGGACGTTGTTTCCATCTATGGGGCGAATTACATGGGTGGATGGGACCGGGCAGTCTTCAAGACGGAGGGGCGATATCACTGCGCCTTCATACCCGAGCGTCGCCAGCCTGTCGCCTATCAGGAGGCCTTTGCTCCCCTTTTCAAAAAGGAAGAAGGCCGTCTCCGGTTCACCGCCGATCTTTCCGGCCACAGCGATCCAGTCTGCCAATGCTGCGTTGACCACATGACCCTTGGAACCCGTGACACGAAACCCATCCGTGGAGGGAATGGCCGTGGTGTTCAGCGGATCGTTCTCAATGTTCATTCCCTTTTCGGAGAGGGCTGCTGCGCCAATGAGTTGACCGCTTGTGAGGCCTGGAAGAATGGCTTCTCTCTGCGTGGATGTGCCATAGACGGCAATGAGGCGTCCGAAGATGCGTGTGCTGGCCTCCACGGACAGAAACAGGGAAGGGGCCAGGGCCGCGAGCTGTTCCTGAATGACCACAAGGGAAACGCTGTTGCGGCCGTCCATAACGCCCGGGGTCAGGTAGCCCTCCCGGCCCAGCGATGTCAACCAGCGCACCGTGGTCGTCCGGGCCTCTTGCATTCGGTCGCCTTCCGGCTGGATCAGATCAACCCCTGTATCGGCGCTCAATAACCCCTTGATCCGCTCGCAGAGCTGCTTCTCCACTTCCCCCACGTCAAAATTCATTCCGCGATGTACCCGTCGTTCGCTTTAGATGAGTTTCGATATGATTTTTTTCTGGATCTCGGAGGTTCCGCCCCCGATGGGGGCCAGTCTGCTGTCCCTGAAATACCGTTCCACCTCGTATTCATGACAGTATCCGTATCCTCCGAAAAGGATCATGGCATCGTTGGCGGGTCCCAGGCCCCAGTCGCCCACAAACAGCTTGGCAACGGCCGCTGCCAGGTGATTAAGGGGTCTTCCCTGGTCCTTGCACCATGCGATGCGATAGCACAAGGTCCTGGCCGCCTCGATAAAGATCTTGATGTCAGCCAATTTGTGTTTGATGGCCTGGAACTGGGCGATGGGGCGACCGAACTGGTATCGTTCTTTTGCGTAACGAACGCACTTTTGGAGGACATATGTCATCCCGCCCACAAATGGGGCCAACAGGGCGCTTCGATCCCATTCCACGGTCTGCATGGCCATGAGAAACCCGCCCCCCTCCTGACCGATGAGATGCGTCTCCGGAATTTCGCAGTCTTCAAAGATCAACTCAGAGGTATGGGAGGTCCGCACCCCCATCTTGATCAGATTGTTGCCGGCAGAAAACCCCGGGGTCCCCTTTTCCACAATGAAAGCGGAGATCCCCGCGTGTTTGAGATCTTTGCCCGTCTTGGCATAGACCACTGCCACATCGGCGACCGGTCCGTTGGTAATAAACATCTTATTCCCGTTCAGGACATATCGGTCCCCCTGTTTTTCGGCCCGGGTCGTCATGGAGGCCACATCGGACCCAGCCGCCGGTTCTGTCAGCCCCATGCATCCGATCCACTCGCCTGTGGCCAGTTTCGGGATATATGCGGCACGCTGGGCATTGGTCCCGTGCGCAAGAATCGTATCCGCGCACAGGAAGGTGTGGGCGCCATAGGCCAGGGTCAGTCCGCCATCCACCCCGGCCTCGCCCAGGGCCTCTCCTGCAAGGACGGTGGTCACCACATCGGCATCACTTCCGCCGAATGCCTCAGGAAAATGAAGGCCCAGAATCCCGAAGTCGCCCAGCCTGCGAAAGGCGTGCGCATCAAATTCCCCTTTGAGATCGTGCTCCTGGACCCTCGGAACAATCTCCTTTTTGGCGAAACGGATGACCTGTTCTTTGAACATCAGTTGTTCTGCAGTAAAATGAAAATCCATCGATTGAAGCGCCTAAAGTCTGATTTTTAAGGTATTCTAACCGAATGAGATTTGAGATGGAGACCCTTTTCCAAGTTGGGTAGTTAAGCAGCCATTGAGTCGCTTGTCAATCAATATTTTCGCTGGTTACACGGATTGAAGAACCCCGCAGCAAGCTACGGGGAATGGCCTCGCTGAGCATTTTCGATTGGGGGCGCCGGGCGGTATCTGCAGGTAAATTAAATGAGCAAACCAATGGAAAAGATAGCCCTTTTTACGATTCTTGATTATTTTGTGATTTTTCTTGCGTAATCGTATGAAGGTGTGGTATGGAGCCCTGATCAAATCGTCGAAGCAGCGAGAGCATGAGACGTGGAAGGTTTCAGATAACGCGCTTTGCGGTGAAGTTCGCGGGCATATGACAGCAGGCGAAAAGATTGAGGTCGTTCCTCCGGCCAGGGTCTTTGGAGACATCGAGGCCCCATCGGTCGTCATCAGCGCCGGGGTTGTGTTCGAGGGAAACTGCAGTACCGAGTTGAAAGAGAAAGCGGTTGAAATCAAGATGGCATTTCTCCAAGGGACATCGGAGATAAATAATGGTGTCTGAGAGGCAAAAAAAAGTTTTGACAAGGTGATTTTTTTTTTGTAAAAGGCCTTACCCTTCCAGAAAACGAGTGCGTTTCGGGATAATTAACAGCAATGAAAGGATGTATCTGATATGCTGAACATTGACGGCACCGTGATCCTCCAAATCGCTAACTTCCTCGCCCTCCTCTTCATACTCAATTTCATCCTCTTCAAGCCTATTCGCAAGATTCTCGCTCGGCGAGAGGAAGAGATGGCCTCGCGGTTAGAAATGATCCACAACTATGAAGGTCGCGCCGAGCGCAGCGAAAAGGACATCGAAGAAGGGCAGGTTCAGGCCAGGAAAGAGGGCTATGCGTCAAAAGAGACGCTGAAGAGCCAAGGATTGGAAGATGAAAAAAGGATATTGCAGGAGGCTGGCGCCGCGGTAGAGCAGAAACTGGATGCCGCAAAGAAAGAGATAGAGGCAAAAGTGGCGGCTGCGAAAGAGGCGCTTGAGGCACAGATTGCTGGTTTTTCAGAGGAATTGGCCCAGAAGATATTGGGAAGGAGCATTCAATGATCAGGTTTAGGACGGGATGGGGAAGACCTTTATCCATCGCTGCATGCACCCTGATGACGTCATTGGCCTTTTGCGGGCTTGCCTTGGCCAGCGGCGGAGAGGGTGGAGGACACGGTGGAGGCAACGTAACTGATCTGCTGTATCGAATCCTGAATTTTGTATTGTTGGTAATCATCCTGGCGGTGGTCATTAGAAAGACCACGATCAAGGACTTTTTTGCAAATCGCAAGGAAGAGATTCGGCAGAAGTTGGAATCTCTGAAGAGAGATAAGGAGGCCGCGGAGGGGCTCTGCGGTGAGCTGGAGAAGAAGCTGAGGGAATTTGAGGTTCAGAAGAAGGCGATCATCGATCAGTTCAGGGCTGATGGGGCAGCGGAAAAAGAAAAGATTATTAAAGAGGCCAGGGAGCGGGCCGCTCAGATTCTGGCTCAGGCCGAAATGACCATTGAGCGTCAGGTCCAGGGCGCTAAGGACAGGCTGCGTCAGGATGTGGCTGAGATAGCTGCGGCAAGGGCCAACGATATCATTGCGCAACAGATAACGGACAGCGATCAGGACCATCTGGTCAGTGAATTCATAGAAAGGGTGGAGAGGCTACATTGATCGGTTCAAGGATTTCCAAAAGGTATGCTAAGGCGCTGCTCAGCTTAGGGCAGGAAGATGGCAATTACATCGCGTATGGAAAAGACCTTAACGAATTCGGCGCGTTCTGCTCTGCAAACAGGGAATTTATTAAGGTGATTGCCAACCCGATTTTTTCTGTGGAGGAGCGGAAACGGGTGCTCGACGCCGTGCTGGCCAAAAGCCCCTTCGCTGATCTGACCAAAAATTTCCTGAGGCTCCTGCTGGACAAGAACCGGATTGGGGGCATTCAGGGGATCGTCGCGTATTACTCGAAACTCACCGATGAGATCTCAAATATCACCCGCGCGGATATTATTACGGCCAAACCTCTCAAGAAGGAGGCCCGGGATAAGCTGGCAGTTGCCCTTGAAGGACTGACTGCAAAAGAAGTTAAGATCGAGGTAAGAGAAGACGCGTCCCTCATCGGGGGGCTTGTCGTTAGGATTGGGGATTTGGTATTGGATGGGAGTGTAAAGGCCCAACTGGAAGGGCTCAAAGAATCATTAAAAAGGGGTGAATACAACTAATGGAGATCAGAGCAGAAGAAATCAGTCAGGTAATCCGTGACCAGATTAAAGACTACGAAAAGAAGGTCGAGGTGAGTGAGACCGGTACCGTTCTCTCTGTGGGCGACGGTATTGCCCGTGTCTATGGGATTGAAAAGGCCATGGCCATGGAAATGGTTGAATTTCCGGGCGGCATATTTGGACTCTGTCTGAATCTGGAAGAGGATAACGTGGGTGTGGCCATCATGGGGGACGACTCCAAGATCAAGGAAGGCGACACCGTCAAGCGGACGGGAAGGATTGCCCAGATCCCTGTTGGTGAGGCGGTCCTTGGCAGGGTTATCGACGCCGTCGGTCAGCCCCTTGACGGAAAGGGTCCCATAGAGGCAACCGAATTCCGTCGTGTTGAGATGGTTGCGCCCGGGGTTATTGCCCGCCAGCCGGTGAAGGAGCCGATGTACACCGGCATCAAGGCCATTGATGCCATGACGCCGGTCGGAAGGGGACAGCGGGAACTGATCATCGGCGACCGGCAGATCGGCAAGACGGCCATTTGCGTAGATGCCATTATCAATCAGAAGAATACGGACATCTATTGCATTTATGTTGCCACGGGCCAGAAGAAATCGACCGTTGCCCAGGTGGTGGATATCCTGGCGCGACATGGGGCCATGGAATATACCACGGTCGTCGCAGCCTGCGCCAGCGACCCGGCCACCCAGCAGTTCATTTCACCCTATGCCGGATGCGCTATCGGTGAATATTATCGGGACCAGGGAAAACACGCCCTGATCCTTTATGATGATCTCTCCAAACAGGCCACGGCTTACCGGCAGGTGTCGCTCCTCCTCAGGCGGCCCCCGGGCCGGGAGGCGTTCCCCGGAGACATTTTCTATAACCATTCGCGTCTCCTGGAACGAGCTGCCAAGCTGAATGACAAATTGGGGGGCGGCTCGCTGACGGCCCTGCCGATCATTGAGACCCAGGCCGGCGACGTTTCCGCCTATATCCCCACCAACGTGATTTCCATTACGGACGGCCAGGTCTACTTAGAGCCGAACCTCTTCTTCTCAGGCGTCCGTCCGGCGATCAATGTAGGGCTTTCCGTATCCCGTGTGGGGGGCGCGGCCCAGACAAAGGCGATGAAAAAGGTGGCGGGGACCCTTCGTCTGGATATGGCCCAGTTCAGGGAACTGGAGGCATTCGCCCAGTTCGGGAGCGATCTGGATAAGGCAACACTGAAGCAGTTGAACAGGGGTCGACGGCTTGTGGAAGTCTTGAAGCAGCCTCAGTATCAGCCCATGCCGGCTGAAAAAGAGGTCGCCATCCTCTTTGCCGCGGCAAACGGGTACCTGGATAAATGGCCGGAGGCGTCCGTTGCCAGCTATGAGAAGCAGATGCTGGAGTTCATGGACAGCAAGCACCCCGAAATCCTGAAGGACGTCAAGGACAGCGGCAATATTTCAGAGGAGACGGATGGAAAGCTGAGGAAGGCCCTCGATGAATTCGGGGAGATGTTCCATCCGGCTGCTTAACCATTAAGTTCGCCTGCTTTGGTGAACGGATCGGGTAGATTGGGTAAGAGAGACCATCAACACCCCCGTCATTCAACGATCAGATTGAACACCATACATAAAGAGAGAAAGGCTACATGGCAACCTTAAGAGATATCCTTCGAAAGATAGGCGCTGTCAAAAAAACAAGGCAGATTACCAGGGCCATGAATATGGTGGCCGCGGCAAAGCTCCGCGGCGCCCAGACGAGGATGGAGGGTTTTGAACCCTATGCAAGGAAGTTCTCCGAGGTGCTCAGCAACCTGGCCATGCGTATCGAGCCCGATGTACACCCGCTCCTTGTGAAACGAGATGCTGTTGCCCGGGCCGAACTCTTGCATTTTACCGGGGACAGAGGCCTCTGTGGCAGTTTTAACATGAATCTCATCACCACGGCAGAGAAATGGACAAAAGAGACGCAGGGAAAAGGGATCGCGTGCAGTTTCACCACCGTAGGCAAGAAGGGACGAGATTATTTCCGTAAACGCAATTATCATCTGGTGGACAGCCATATGAATTTGTACGGCAATGTGGATATGTCGTTCATCAATCAGATGACCGCCGGCTTTATCAACCGCTACCTGTCGGGCGAGGTAGACGAGGTCTATGTGATGTACAGCCATTTTGTCGGCATGGCCAAGCAGTTGCCGACAATGGTCAAGCTGATTCCGATCGAGCCCCCCAAGGCGGATGTGGGAGCCAAGACGTCGGCGGGCGCCACAGAGTATCTTTGCGAGCCTGATCCCGAAGGCCTACTGATTGAACTCCTGCCCAAGCATATCAGCGTCCAGATATACAATGCCTTCCTGCAAAACGAGACGAGTGAACATGCAGCGCGGATGGCCGCCATGGACAACGCGTCCAAGAACTGCAATGATATTATAGAGAGTCTTACCTTGGTATACAATAAGGCACGACAGGCGGCTATTACGGCTGAACTGATGGACATCGTGGGTGGCGCCGAGGCCTTGAAGGGATAATGGTTTCTAACATATAAGGAGGTCTTAATTTAACCATGAATGAGGGCAAATTAATACAAGTCATTGGTGCGGTTGTCGATGTGGAGTTTCCAGACGGTACACTCCCGAACATTTTTACAGCGCTCCTTCTCACCAACCCCGCCATTGACGACACAGAGGACAACCTGGTTGTAGAGGTGGCGCAGCATCTGGGCGACAATGTGGTACGATGCATTGCCATGGATGTGACCGACGGTCTGGTGAGGGGCATGAAGGTCAAGAATACGGGGAAGCAGATTCAGATGCCTGTTGGAGAACCCGGGCTGGGTCGTGTCCTTAATGTGGTGGGGAAACCGGTTGACGGGCTGGGTCCTGTCAATGCCACGGAATTCTATTCGATTCACCGGCATGCCCCTGCATTTGAGGACCAGGATACAAGCGTAACTGTTCTCGAGACTGGCGTCAAGGTGATCGATCTCCTGGTGCCCTTTCCCCGTGGTGGGAAGATGGGGATGTTCGGTGGGGCTGGCGTGGGCAAGACCGTCGTTATGATGGAGATGATCCACAATATCGCCATGCAGCACGGAGGCATCAGCGTATTTGCCGGCGTTGGCGAGAGGACCCGTGAAGGGAATGACCTCTATCTTGAGATGAAAGAATCGGGCGTACTCCCAAAGGCCGCACTGATTTACGGACAGATGACCGAACCGCCCGGGGCGCGCGCAAGGGTGGCGCTGTCGGCCCTTACCGCAGCCGAATATTACAGGGATGAGAAAGGCCAGGACGTTCTCCTGTTTATCGACAACATTTTCCGATTTACCCAGGCCGGGTCAGAGGTATCCGCCCTCCTTGGCCGAATCCCCTCTGCGGTCGGTTACCAGCCTACCCTGGGGACGGACCTGGGCGAGCTTCAGGAGCGGATCACCTCTACAACCAAGGGGTCCATTACATCGGTGCAGTGCGTCTATGTGCCGGCCGATGACCTGACGGACCCAGCGCCGGCTACGACCTTTGCCCATCTGGATGGCACCGTGGTGCTTTCGAGACAGATCACGGAGCTGGGTATTTATCCGGCAGTGGATCCGCTGGATTCTACCTCGCGAATCCTTGACCCGAACGTATTGGGTGAAGAGCACTATCACACCTCGCGACAAGTTCAGCAGATACTCCAGAAATATAAGGATCTTCAGGATATTATCGCTATTCTGGGAATGGATGAACTCTCTGACGAAGATAAGTTGACGGTGGGCAGGGCCCGTCGCATTCAGCGTTTTCTGTCTCAGCCATTCCATGTGGCCGAGACCTTTACGGGCACTGCCGGGAAATATGTCCCGGTCAAGGAAACCGTTCAAGGATTCAGAGAGATTATCGAAGGCAAACATGACGACCTGCCGGAGGCCGCCTTTTACATGGTCGGCAACATTGACGAAGCCCGTGAAAAGGCTGAACGCATGGCGGCAGCCAGCAAATAATAAAGGAATAGTTCATGGGAAAACTACATCTGGAGGTTGTGACCCCAGAAAAGGTAATGGTGAGCCAGGATGTGGAAATTGTCGTGGCTCCGGGATCCTTGGGGGAGTTTGGAATCCTTGAGGGCCATGTGCCGTTTCTTTCAGGGATTGTGCCGGGCGAACTGCGGTATTCATCGGGGGGTCAGACAGAGCGGTTTGTTGTTACCACAGGGTTTGCCGAGGTCTCTGACAACCGGGTCTCTGTCCTTGTGGATGCGGCTGAAAAGGCCGCTGAGATTGATGTGGAGCGCGCGCGTAAGGCAATGGAGAGGGCCAAGGAAAGGCTGGCCAGAGATCGGAGCGCCGGAGACATTGATTTTCTCAGGGCCGAAGCGTCCCTGAAAAGGGCCATTGTACGGATACGGGTTGCAGAAAAGAGGGGATAGCTGCAGAGGGTTGTAACTGATCTGTGTAGAAGGGCAAGCGCCATGGCGCTTGCCCTTTTTTATTTATTGACCTTTTGCGATTCCAGGGGTAATATGCCTAATTAGTGCCTGAACGAAAACCCCCCTTTCGCCAAGGGGGGCAGGGGGGATTGGATGAAAAGAAGTCAATTTGAAAAAATCCCCCTAAATCCCCCTTTAACCCAAAGGGGGACTATAAAAGAATTTTGCCGGTTTCCGTTCAGGCACTAATTATTGGCTTTGATTCCAACGTGCTCCATGTTTGGACTCGTAACCCGTTAAAAAATGGATGATTTTTACCGTAAGTTAATAAAAATAGAGAGGATTTGAATACCATGGAAAAAGGGGAGAAGACCAGCCAGTATAGTGGTTGGAACGCTTTGAATTCGGAAGAGACCGATCAATTTCAGTTGCTCGAAGAAAAAATAGACAAACTGATAACGACGATAAAGGGTCTGAAGACCGAGAAGGAATCGCTGAATGAAAAGCTCCAGATTCAGGAGGAAAAGCTGACGGACCTGACACGGGAGGTGGAAGGCCTTAAATCAGGCCGGGACAAGGCCAGGAAGCGAATTGTGTCTCTCTTGGAAAAAATCGAGCAGATCGACGGTTAGGGGCCTGCTCCAGCATGTGTTTTCAGGAGATTTTCAAGGTGGTTTGCGGGGTGGGACGCTTGCCGAAGAGAAAAGAGCTGTGAGACCTCAGCCCAGGCCAATCACGGAGAATCTCATTGTGCAGCCAGTGAGCATCTGACGGGGATATGAAGAAGCCTATCAGAATCAGAATCCTTGATCACGAGTATCTGTTAAGGAGCGATGAGGATGAAGAGCGAGTCAGGGAGATCGCTGAATTCATAAATGTCAAGCTGGGGGAGATCAGAAACAGCGGGGCCCATCTTTCAGAAGGGAAGGCGGCCATCCTGGCTGCGTTTTATGTGGCCAGCGATTATTTCCAGGCGTTGAGAGAACGCGATGAGCTGGCAAAATATGTGGAGGCCCGGATTCGTTCCCTCAATGAGCAGATCGACGCCCTGTCTCAGTAGGCGATATGTCCAGGATAGGCGCCTCAAGAGGGGTCGCAAGGGATTATATTCCTCCGTATCCGCACGGTTTTGTTTGGGGCCTGTGCTGTTCCGGGGGTTACGACATATAAGGCATCCAGGTGTGAGAGGGGTTATCGGGATAACTGCACTGCGTGCGACTCATATAATCGTTAGAGCGAATAAGGACAAATCGTGATGGTGTGTTTCAAAGCTGAAATGGTTTTTCGAACGTTGTTGAGAAGCCGATAAAGTAGCGCATGGTTGCATGGCCGTTGGTAGTGCCTTTTATCCCCCTGTCTCCTATGGATGGGCCGCTTTGATGTGCGGATGTGGCCCTTTCCGTTCCAAAACGACCCCCTCTGTGGTGAATCTGCCTTGTATTTATTCTGAACCTGAAATCTGAAGCGAAAGACCATACTTACCATTATTTTCGAGAATTCACAGCAAGTGCATGCCCTGTTGCTTGCCGCGGGGTTAGCGAGCGAACTTAACAGGTAAGGAATTCTCCTTAAATTTGGAGAATCCCCGAGGCTTGCGGCGGAAGTGGTGAATTAGATTGATGATGAATCAGGAGCGTTAGTCAAGATGGTGATAAGCGCTGTGTATATCGTTGTGTTGATCGGGGCAGGCCTGATGGTAGGGTCTCTTGTCGGCTTCTTGGTCCGCAAGAAACTTATAGAGAACAGAATCGAGGCCATTGAAGAATACTCCAAAAGGATATTGGCTGAGGCCCAGAAAGAGGCCAAGACGATCAAAAGAGAGACGGCCCTTCAGGCCAAAGACTCTGTTTACCAGATGAAGCTCGAGTTTGAAAAGGAGAACAGGGAGAAGAAAGAGAACCTCTTGATCCAGGAAAAGCGCCTCCTTCACAAGACAGAGCAACTTGATAAAAAGGTCGAGCAGTTAGAAAAAAGGGAAGAGAAGATATCCGAAAGGGAACAGGAGATTGACAGGACCCGGAAGGAGATACGGAAGAAGGAGGATGAGTATAACCGCCTCGTTTCGGATCAGAGGAAGCAGTTGGAGAAACTCGCCGGGATTTCCGTGGAAGAGGCCAAGCAGATCCTGATCAGTTCCATGGAAATGGAGGCCAAGCATGATGCGGCAAAGATTATTCGAAAGATTGAAAATGAGGCGAGGACTGAGGCCGACCGGAAGTCCCAGGAGATTATCGCCCTGGCTGTCAAGAGGTACGCCGGGGATTATGCGGCTGAAAAGATCGTTTCCGTGGTGAGCCTTCCGAACGAAGAGATGAAGGGGCGGATCATCGGGAGAGAGGGGAGAAATATTCGCGCGATTGAGGCAGCGACGGGGATCGATCTGATTATCGACGATACTCCTGAGGCGGTCATATTGTCTGGTTTTAACCCGGTGAGACGGCAGGTCGCCAAGATTTCGCTGGAGCGGCTCATTGATGACGGCAGGATTCACCCGGCCAGGATCGAGGAGATTGTCGCCAAGGTGGACAAGGAGATTGAAGCAAGCATCAAGGAGGCCGGTGAGCAGGCTACCTTTGATGTGGGGGTCCACGGGATCAATCCAGAACTTGTCAAACTTATTGGACGACTCAAGTATCGTTCCAGCTATACGCAGAATGTGCTCCAGCATTCCATGGAAGTCAGCTTTCTTTGTGGCGTCATGGCGGCCGAACTCGGTGTCAATGTAAAGCAGGCGAAGCGGGCAGGGCTCCTCCATGACATCGGGAAGGCCGTGGATCATGAGGTAGAGGGCCCCCATGCGCTTATCGGGGCGGATCTGGCCAGGAGACACGGGGAATCGGCCCAGGTCATTCATGCCATTGCGGCCCATCATGAAGATGTACAGCCCGAATCGATACTGGCCGTTTTGGTCCAGGCTGCCGATACCCTCTCCGGCGCCAGACCGGGGGCCCGCCAAGAGATGCTGGAGTCGTATGTCAAGCGACTCGAAAAGCTTGAGGAGATTGCCACCTCTTTTCATGGGGTGAGCAAATCGTTTGCCATTCAGGCTGGCAGGGAAATCCGGATCATGGTTGAAAGTAAGCTCGTGGACGACGACCAGGCCCATCTGCTCTGCAATGAAATTGCAAAAAAGATAGAAAAGGAATTGACCTATCCAGGCCAGATCAGGGTGACCGTGATCCGTGAAACTCGGGCCGTAGGGTATGCCAAATAAGAAACCGATTTTTAACCACGAATGACACGAATGGGCAAAATGCCTGGTTTTTGCCTGTGAGAGTCCCGCCCTGCGGGATCCAGCCTCGATCCCGCGGGATGGCGGCATGCCACTCTCACAAAAAGAACTCATCCCCGGAAGCGACAAACCTCGTCGCCATGAGCATTTGCCACGAAAACAGGTCCCCGCCCCCCAATACTCCTGGTTTGGCCAGCGTCTTTCCCTGTCTTTCAGTCCTGAATCATAAATTCAAATGCCACGTCCCTATGTTGATCCGGCGCTGAACTGTGGGTCCTTTCCAGGAAGGTGACGCGGTTTTCCCCATCCATGAGAAGGATTGTGGAAGACCGGGTTCCATAGCTGGGGCTGGCGATGAAGATGGGTGACAGAAGGCGTTCCCATTCGATCCCGACCCCCGTGTCCGGCAAGCGATCATCGGCTGCAACGGATCGGTCGACGAGGATTTCAAAAAGGGCCTCTGGCGAGGGGTGGGGGGTATTGGAAAGCATCTGCCTCAGGGCGGACTTTCCCCGGGAGACCTTGGGCCATGGGGTATTCAGGAGATGGTTGCTGAGGCCATGGATTCCGGGCGTGATGCGGCGAATGTCATGTCCCCGGTTGGAATACCAGCAGAGGCGATCTTCGATGCCCACGACAAGGTTGAACCCGTTATAGTCCCCTCCCCTTAGGTCCACTCTGGATAAATATGCCTCTGGCTCCTCTTCGCCTGCGAGAAAATCACTGACCAACCTGCCCCTGGAGGGTGCATCGGGCTTGAGAGAGGCCGGATCGCGATAATTGGTAACGGCTGCGATCCTCCCTTTTCTGCTGATCCCGAACCATGTTCCTTCTGAGCGCAGATCTCTCCCTGCCAGAATGTCAGGGCGTTCATTCCAGAATCCAGCGGCTGCCGTCGGTCGATCGTAGAATTCATCCCGGTTGGCGGCAATAACCAGTTTGTAAACAGGATGGGCATGAAGGGCGAGCAGAAGGAGGCACATCTGTCTTTATGAATCATTCCCCTCGATGTCCTCGAGGTCCGACAGGTTCAACTCCAACATCCTGGCGCTTGCAAGAATTCGGGCCGAATTTCTGGCAACGGCCGGAAAATCATCCGCCATACGGTACAGTTCCATGGCGTTCTTTTTTATGGCCAGGATCCTGGCATTCATCGCTTCCGTATCGATTTGCAGGGGCATGGTCTCCCTCTTCAACTATCGACCCAACCAGCAAATTACACCGCAATGTCTTACGGGTTGCGTCACGTCCCTTCCCTGTCTGGTCTCCGGCCCGCAGATACTGCGACTCGAACATGGGGTATTGTACGGGAAAGGAGTCTCTGTATGGGGTAGGGAGCCATAAATACTAAATTTCATATAACAAGCAAGACCAGAAAACAACAAAAATCCGACAGAAAATATTCGCGCCATGCGTGTTAAATCAGAAGAGAGAGGTGGATAGGCACGTCAGGGCCTTGGCCTTTTCGCCCTTCAATCCCGTTGTTGACAGCAAGCTTCCTCCTCCGTTATATTGAAATCTCAAGGCTCGACCACGAGGGTGTGCCCGACATAATTTGGGAGGGGTTGTGACCTCGCAGTTCATGGAATTTATCAGGACCGGCGTCTGGAGAATCCGCCTGAAGGATCTTTCCAAGAAGAGATCGTTCGGGATCCGATTGCTCCGAATCGTGCTCCTGGCCACTCGCGGGTTTAATGAGGACCGGATCCATCTGAGGGCCTCGGCCCTGACGCTCTATTCCCTCCTGGGCATTGTTCCGGTCTTGGCCATGGGCTTTGGCATTGCTAAGGGGTTCGGGTTTGAAAAGTTTCTGCAGGAAGATCTCCTGGAAAGATTTCAGGGCCAGGAGGAGGTGGCGACACGAATCATCGATTTTGCCCACTCCCTCTTAGAGGCAACCAAAGGCGGGGTCATAGCGGGTGTCGGCATGGCGGTCCTCTTCTGGGCCGTGATACGGGTCCTGAGGGATATTGAAAATTCCTTCAATGACATTTGGGGCATCGAAGAAGGCCGGAGTCTCGGAAGGAAGTTCAGCGATTACCTGACCATCCTTGTGATCTGTCCCATCCTGCTGACCATGTCGGGCAGCATCACGATTTTCATCAGTACCCAGGTGGCGACGATTACCGCCAAATTTGCTTTATTAGGGTATGTCAGCAATCTGATATTTTTTTTGCTGAAGCTGCTCCCTTATTGTGTGATCTGGGGACTTTTCACCTTTATCTATATCCTGGTGCCGAACACCAAGGTCCGATTCAGGTCGGGTCTCATTGCGGGCATCATTGCCGGGACGGTTTATCAAGCCGTCCAGTGGGGATACATCCATTTTCAGGTAGGGGTCTCCAAATACAACGCCATCTATGGGAGCTTTGCGGCGCTCCCTCTCTTTCTCGCATGGCTCCAACTCAGTTGGATGATTGTCCTTATCGGCGCGGAGGTTTCTTTTGCCCATCAAAATGTTGACACCTACGAGTTTGAACCGGATTCTCAAAAGATCAGTCTATCCTTCAAAGGGCTTCTCTCTCTCATGGTGGCCCATTTGTTGACGCATCGTTTTGCCAGCGGAGAGAAGCCGTTGACAGCCCAGGAGATCTCCCAGATCCTCGAGATCCCCATTCGCCTGTTGCGGCAGATCCTCTTTGATCTGGTTCACAGCGGAATTGCGTCTGAAATTAAGGCGAACGACAAAAATGATCCGGCCTACCAGCCAGCCTTCACCATTCACGATATGACGGTGGCCCGTGTCCTGGATGCCCTGGATCAGAGGGGGCTACGTTCCATTCGGGTAGCGGAAACGGCGGCGTCAGTGTCGCTCTCAGCGGCCTTGGAGACGTTCCGCGAGGCGATTTATCAATCTCCTGCCAACCGACTCCTGAAAGATATCTGAGAGGCACGTTCTTCAAAGAAGACCCTTTGCTTTTATTGTCATCGCCGCCGGTTGATAATGATAGGCATCCGCTCAAAAAGGGAGAATCTTATCGCGGGAGCCGTTGTAATATGGACACGAGACAGACAGGAGCATGGGCATGACTGAAAAGGCATTTGAACCTTATCGCGGGTACAGGGAATATCCAGTTGAGGAAATGAAGCAGCGGGCTGCCGATTTTTACCTGGAGATGAAACGACGAAGAAGCGTGCGCCATTTTTCGGATCGATCCGTCCCCGTGGAAATTATCAGAGACTGTATCCGAACGGCAGCCGCGTCGCCCAGCGGCGCCAACATCCAGCCCTGGACCTTTGTGGTGGTGTCGGACCCCGAAGTGAAAAAAGAGATCCGCGAAGCCGCCGAGACCGTGGAGCGTGAATTTTATACAGCCCAAGCCACACGGCAGTGGGTCGATGCGCTCGCCCCGCTGGGGACCATCTATCACAAACCGTTTCTGGTCTCAGCGCCCTATCTCATTGTCATATTCGCTCAACGTCACGGCTATGATGCGGACGGCAAAGAGCAGAAACACTACTATGTACAGGAGTCGGTGGGGATCGCCACCGGCATGCTGATTACCGCCCTCCACCATGCCGGGCTGGCCTCATTAACTTATACCCCCGCCAACATGGCCTTTTTGAATAGGGTGCTGTCCCGACCTTCAAACGAAAAGCCTTTTATGATCCTGGTGACCGGTTATCCGGTCGACGGCGCCGAAGTCCCGGTGTTACAAAAAAAACGTCTGGAAGAAGTAGCTGTTTTTGGATTTTGTTAAGCCAAAATATAAAATAAACTCAATAGGATAGTTTATTAATCATGATGTGGCATGAGAATAATCCCCAACCGCGAATGAACGCGAATGAGGGGGTTTCCTTTTCCTGTGAGAGTCTCGGCCTGCGGGATGCAGCCTCGATCCCGCCCCTTATTGCCGGATGGCAACATGCCGCTTTCAAAAGAATTCTCGCCCGCGAAGCTGATTCTGTGCCCTGGTCATGACCTATTTTGGCGCCTTGACACTGAATATTGCACGTGTTACTATACGTGCAATGTTTAAGGAGGTGATTATGATGCAGAAGAAACTCACAGTGACCATAAACGAAGAGGTTTATGAGGGCTTGCGAACAGTCATTGGTCCACGAAGAATCAGTAGATTTATTGAAGACTTAGTTCGTCCACATGTTCTCAAAAGCGACATGTATTCTGCATATAAGGAGATGGCATCTGATCAAATCAGGGAAGCTGAAGCCCTTGAATGGGCCGAAGGCACAATTGGAGACATCAACGATGAAGAGAGGTGAAGTGTGGTGGATTCATTTCGAAACTTCCACCGGAGGCGAAATCCGCAAACAAAGGCCAGCCATCATCGTAAGCAATGACGCTGTAAATCATTATCTGAACCGGGTCCAGGTCGTGCCTATAACGAGCCATACTGATAAACTCTATCCGAGCGAAGCATATGTGACGTTTCGTGGTCAGAAGTCTAAGGCAATGGCCGATCAGATTACTACAGTAAGTAAGAAACGACTTATCAATTCAGCGGGCTCCATTTCCAAGGCTGAAATGGATGGTATTGGCAAAGCCATCACCACCCAACTCGGCCTTGGCCTTTAAAGGAGATCCCTGGCTCATGGAACGCCGGTATTTTTATCTGGTGATCGTCTTGACCTTCGTCATCCTCTCTGCCGTCACTTTTCTGATATGCCAGCGACATTATGTAACCGACAGGGAAAAGACCTTGAAAGAGGACAGGTCAACCGCAAATCTCCTCTCCCTGATCCTGGATCAACGTCTCAAACGGATCGTCGCTGTAATGGAGGCCTACACTCATCGGCCGCTCCTGCTCGAGGCGGTCAGGGATCAAGATGTCGACAAGGCAAGGGTGCATCTGACCAACCTGATAAACAGCGATCCCGCCATTGACATCCTGATCGTCACCGACAGAAAAGGCACTCTCTGGGCTGCCTGTCCCGATCGTCCGGAGGCCCTTGGGAAGAATTTTGCCTATCGGGAGTGGTACAAGGACGTCAGCAAGGGATGGAAACCTTGCATATCGGATGTCGTCCTGAGGGTCGTCAGGGAAAAGGACCTCGCGATCCAGATCAGCATCCCATTCATCGATGCAAATGGGCAGGTGATCGGCATTCTTCTCAATACCCAGCGGACGGTTGGTTTGAGCAAACGCTTCAAGCAGGTGCCCCTCGATCCCGGCGTAAGCATCTCGGTCGCAGACCGGAAAGGCCAGACCGTATATTGCAGCCGGCATCATGTTGAAAAAGAGATCAAGCCTTATCCATTCTATTCCGACATGAACAAGGCGGCGGCCGCAAATCATAAAACCTTCGTTGTGGACGACCCCGACCTCAGGGGCGGGAAGCGTTACGTCTCGTTTTCACCGGTCGGCGATATGGGCTGGACTGTGTTAGTGGGACGGGATAAAGGCAGTATCCTCCTGTCGGGATTTGGATATTATATCCAGGTGATAATCATTTCTCTTCTGCTGTTTCTTTCCATCCTGTTGTTTCTTGCCTATTCCAAGAAGCAGGTGATGAATCAGAGGACCCGTGAGCAGCTGGAGGCAGAAAGAAAAATACGTGCAGGCCACGAGCGACTCAAGGTTTATGTTGACGTCACCATGCAGTTGGCATGGACGACAAACGACAGGGGAGAGGTTGTGCAAGATAATCCTTCCTGGAGCAAACTTACCGGCCGCGGTTATGAAGCAATCAAGGGTTTCGGATGGCTGGAAGATATTCATCCGGACGACCGGGACCATACCGCGAAGGTATGGCAAAAGGCGATTGAGGAAAAAGGCCTGTACGAGACCGAATACCGTCTGCGTCGATACGACGGCGTGTATCGGCATTATTTGGCCCGCGGCGTTCCGTTGCTCGCAGACGACGGCAGTGTTCGAGTGTGGGTGGGCACCTGTATTGACATCTCGGATCGCAAGAAGGCGGAAAGGGAGATTCAGCGGCAGGGCAAATTGCTGGCGGCCATCAACCGCGTCCTTTTCGAAACACTGACAGCAGAAAGCGAGGCGGCCGTTGCCAAGACCTGTCTGAGGGTCGGCCAGGAACTGACCGGCAGCAAGTTCGGGTTTATCGGCGAGATCACGCCAAACGGCCGCTTTACGACCTACGCCCTGAGCGATCCGGGCTGGAAGGCCTGCCGCATCCCCGAGACCCAGGCGACCGTGTTGATCACGAATATGGTCATCCGGGGGATTTGGGGCCAGGTGATCCTCAAAAAGCAGTCCCTCATCGTCAATGACCCTGGTTCCCATCCCGACCGTGTCGGCATTCCCGAAGGGCATCCTCCCCTCACCTCATTTCTGGGCGTTCCCCTCATGAATCAGGAGAGAGTGATCGGCATGATTGCCATGGCCAACCGGGAATCCGGTTATACGACAGACCATCAGCATGACATGGAGGCGCTCTGTGTGGCCTTTGTGGAGGCGATCCGCCGCAAGAAGGCCGAAGAAGAGATTAGATGCCTCAACGCCGAACTGGAACGGCGTGTGATCGAACGCACCGCGCAGTTGAGCGCTGCCAACAAGGAAATGGAGGCCTTCAGTTATTCCGTGTCTCACGATCTGAGGGCGCCGCTCCGGAGCATCGACGGGTTCAGCCAGGCCCTGCTGGAAGATTATCAGGAAAGGTTGGACGATATGGGAAAGGATTATCTTAAGCGTGTGCGGAGGGCCACCCAGCGCATGGGCCTTCTGATCGATGACATGCTGAAACTATCGAGGATCAGCAAGGCCGAGATGAAACAGGAGACCCTTGACCTGAGTGCCATGATCCGGGCTATTATGGAGGCGCAGCAGAAGAGCGAACCCGACCGGGCCGTTGACGTGACCGTCCAAGAAGGGATTAGTGTCCAGGGTGATCCCCACTTGATGAGAGTTGCCATGGAAAACCTGGTGGACAACGCCTTCAAGTTTACGGGAAAAACAGCCGATCCCCGAATCGAGTTCGGGGCGGCCCTCAGGGATGGAGAGCCGGTCTGTTTTATCCGGGACAACGGCGCCGGGTTTGAAATGGCCTATGTGGCCAAACTGTTCGGCGCCTTTCAGCGGCTCCATACGTCTGATGAGTTTCCGGGGACGGGCGTCGGCCTGGCGACCGTGCAGCGGATCATCCATCGACACGGGGGCCGGGTCTGGGCGGAAGGGGAAACAGGAAAAGGGGCGACGTTCTACTTTGCGCTGCCCCAAACGACATAGCAAAGCCCATTTACAGAGGAGAGGGGGTTACAACACATGGATGAGAAGATCATTCTGCTGGTGGAGGACAATCCCGATGATGTGAAATTGACGATTCGGGCCTTAGAGAAGAACAAAATCCTTAACCGGCTGATTGTTGCAAAAGACGGTGTGGAGGCCCTGGATTACCTGTTTGGCACGGGCGTGCATGCCGGGAGGAGTCTAAAGGAACTGCCCATCGTTGTCCTGCTGGATCTGAAGCTACCAAAAATCGACGGCATGGATGTCTTGAAACGCATTCGGCAGAATGAACTCACCCGTCTGCTTCCGGTGGTCATTCTGACATCATCGGAAGAGGAAAAGGACAAAATCAACGGGTATAAGCTGGGCGCCAACAGTTACATCCGGAAGCCCGTCGATTTCGCACAGTTTACAGAGGCCATCAAGGCCCTCGGGCTTTACTGGCTGATCTGGAATGAGACGGCCCCCGTGGGAAAGTAGAGGACATCGAAGATGACCCAACCGCTTCGTATTCTCATGGTCGAAGATTCGGAAGACGATGCCTTGTTGATCATCCATGCCCTCAAGAAGGGGGGCTACGAGGCGACCTATGAGCGTGTGGAAAACGCCGAGGCCATGCGGAAGGCCCTGATCGAGAAGGCCTGGGATATCGTCCTGTGCGATTACCAGATGCCGAGATTCAACGGCCTGGACGCCATCGCCCTGTTGAAAGAAACCGGCATGGACATTCCCCTGATTGTCGTATCGGGCGCCATCGGTGAGGAGATGGCGGCAACATGCATGCGATCGGGTGCCCATGACTACGTCATGAAAGGCAACTTCACCCGCCTCGTTCCGGCCATCGAACGGGAATTGAAGGAAGCGGAATCGAGAAGCCGACAAAGGCGCGCCGAGGAGGCCCTGCGAGAGAGCGATAAGCGCTTCAAAGAGCTTTATCAGAAAAGTCCCATCCCGACCTTTACCTGGCAGAAAAAAGAAGAAGACTTTGTCCTTGTCGGTTTTAACCGCGCCGCGATTCACCTAACCAGGGGCAGGGTTAGCGAACTCGCAGGAACCAGCGCCCTGAAATTGTATGGGAGCACCTCACAGGTCCTAAGGGACATGGATCGTTGCTGCAAAGAACACTCTGCCGTCACACGGGAAATTGTTTCCCAGAACTTTGCACCGGGAAGGACTCTTTTCGTGCATTACGCGTTCATTCCTCCCGATATGATTATCGTCCATGCGGAGGACCAAACCGACCGCAGGCGGGTGGAAAGGGAACTTCGGGAGAGTGAAGAGAGATATCGCTCGCTGTTCGAGCATTCAAAGGATGCGATTCTGTTGACCCGGCCGGACGGCTCCATACTCGACGCCAATCCGGCTGCCTGCGAGATGCTCGGCAGGTCCCTGGAGGAAGTCCGAAGCGTCGGGCGCAACGCTTTGGTGGATATGACGGACCCGCATCTGCAGGCAGCCTTGAGCGAACGGATGCGCAAGGGCTCAGAGAAGGCCGAAATCACGATGCTTCGTGCCAACGGCAACAAATTTCCTGTGGAGATCACATCGGCGGTCTTCGTCGATTCGAGCCATGAGCAAAAAACCAGCATGATCATCCGCGACATCACCGAGCGCGTTCAGGCCCAGGCGGAGCAGAGGAGTCTCGAGGCCCAGGTCCGTCATGCCCAGAGGATGGAGGCCATCAGCACCCTGGCAGGGGGCATTGCCCATGATTTCAACAATATCCTGTCGGCCGTGATGGGGTATGCCCAACTGGCCCAGATGAAGCTGGACCGGGAGAGCGAGCCTTATGAAGACCTGAAAGAGGTGGTTCAATCGGCGAACCGGGCCAAGCTCCTCATCGGACAGATCCTTGCCGTGGGACGGAGTCAGGAGCAGCAAAGACAGTCGATGCAGTTGACATATGTTGTTAAGGAGGCACTGAAACTGTTGCGTTCCACCCTCCCTTCCACTATCGAGATTCGAGAGACGTACGACAAGGACGCCGGAATCATCGATGCCGATCCCACGCAGATGCACCAGGTTCTCATGAATCTCTGCACCAACGCGGCCCATGCCATGGAGAAGAGCGGGGGGATACTGGAGGTAAACCTTCGGAATGAGGAGTTCGGAACGCAGAACGCCGAACTCAATCTGGGGCCGGGACGGTATCTCAGCCTGACGGTGAGCGACACAGGCTGCGGCATAGCCCCGGAGATCATCGCAAAGGTCTTTGAACCCTATTTTACCACCAAGGAGAAGGGCATGGGCACAGGACTGGGGCTTTCCGTGGTCCACGGGATTGTCTCCCAACATGGGGGCGCCATGACGGTCGAGAGCGAACGGGGTAAAGGTTCCAAGTTTCATGTCTATATCCCCCTGACCCAGGCGGAGGAACAGCGGCCAGAGACCGAAGAAGAGACCCCACCGCCCACAGGCGATGAACGGATCCTGTTTATTGACGACGAAGCGGCCCTGGCCAGGCTGGGAAAGGAGATGCTGCAGCGCTTAGGATACGACGTGACCTCCATGACAAGCAGCATCGAGGCCCTGGCCTTGTTTAAACAGGACCCGGAGCAGTTCGATCTGGTGATCACCGACACCACCATGCCCCACATGCCCGGCGACATACTGGCCCAGGAAATGATGGCCATCCGTCCTGATATCCCGATTATCATCTGCACCGGCCACAGCGAACGGATGTCGCCCGAGAAGGCAAAAGAGATGGGAATCAAGGGATTTCTGATGAAGCCGATGGTCATGCGGAATTTAGCAGAAACGGTAAGAAAAGCATTGGATTGATGGTTGTTGATTCAGGATTGACGATTGAATGAATCACGGGGGCGTTGTTAACTTGACAGGTGCAAAGTTGAATGTGTAGAGGTGAATTATGACAAGGAGATCTCGAATAGATGCTGTGGGAGCCCTGCACCATATCATGGTCAGGGGAAGGGGGAGATATTCGGAGATGGTATTGATAGAGACCATTTTATCGTGAACTTCCTGGAAAAGGTGAAGGGGGAGGCATACGACAGATCATGCACATTAGAAGTCTCAGGCATCGTCTAACCCTTCTGACCCTGTTGCCCGTGGCCCTTTTCTTGGCCTCGGCGGGGTTTCTGGGCTTTGTTTACGCCAAGAATGTCATGTTGGCCGAATGGCGAGAAGGGGCTATCGCCAAGCTCCAGAGGGCCGGCCACCAAATCACCATGCGGCTGAACCGGCCCATGGAATGGATCGAGATGTTTCACACCACCTCGGGAGAACGGGGCGGCCTTCTCATCCAGGAGTGGATTCTCAAGCGGATTGAAGAACTGGAGGGGGTCGAGGAGGTTACTATCACGTGGGCCGGGGGTGAGACGCGGGGAAACGCACCCCAAACCGGGGGTCGGATGATGTCCGGCGACCGGGTCCGGGGGCTTATGGCCGGGGGCCACGCCATGCGCTTTTCTAGGGGAGGGGTCGCTCAGGTTACAGCTCCCCGGTACGACGCCCGCAAAGACAAGGAGACCGTCTCCCTCATCTCCGAACTTCTGGACGAGGCCGGGAATCCGGTGGGACGCATCGAGATATCCATCCGGTTCGACTATCTGATGCAAGACATCTTGTCCCTGGGGTGGTGGCAGAGCGATATGGCCTGCCTTGTGGACCATCAGGGCTATTACCTGACCCATACCGCCTCCTTCATGACAGGCCGCTCACGGCTGGGCGAAGACGGCGATGCCCTTGAGCTTGCGGTCCTGGAGGAGATGAAGACCAAACCCTTTGGAACCATCCTGGGCCCGGGGCACCCCTCGAAGGAAGTAGCGGGATTCTGCAGAATCGAGATGGCGCCCTGGTCCATTGTGGTCTTTGGTCCGGGGGAAAAGATCCTGGCCCCCATTGTTCAATATCGGCTCTACTATGCCCTGGGCGGGGCTGTGTGCATACTGTTGGTCATCGTCCTGGTCGGGATGGATACCGGCAAGATGATTCGCTCCCTGGTCGCTGTCTCCCATTCAGCCCAGAATGTGGCCCGGGGGGAGTACGGCGCCCCCGTCAAGGTGGACCGCACCGATGAGATCGGCCAGCTCACGCAGAGCTTCAACGCCATGGTCGAGGGTTTGAAGGAACGGGATTTCATTGCCAACACCTTCGGCCGATATGTGGACCCGGAGATCGCCAGGGACCTGCTTAAACGGCCCGAGGCCTCCAGGCTGGGCGGGAAGAAACGGGAAGTGGCCATACTGATGGCCGACATCCGGGACTTCACCCCCCTTGAGCGAGACCTTGAGCCCCGAGAAGATCATTCTTTTCCTGAACCGATACCTTGCCCATATCATCTCGGTGGTCCAGAGGCACCGGGGCATTATCGTGGACTTCTTCGGGGACGCCATCCTGGCCTTCTTTGATCCCTTTGAAGGACCTCTCCAGCCGGCACTGGACCAGGCCCTCCAGTGCGGTCTCGAAATGAGGGAGGGGATGGGGTCTTTTAATCAGGCCGCCAGGGAAGAGGGCTTCCCCGAACTGGACATAGGCATCGGGATTCACGCAGGCGAGGTGGTGGTGGGAAACATCGGATCTGAAACCAGGGCCAAGTACGGCATCGTGGGATCGCCCGTGAACCTCACCCAGCGCATTCAGTCAGAGGCAGGTCCCGGGGAGCTGGTCGTCTCGGAGGCGGTTTACAGGCATGTGGGGCAGAGAATCCGGATAGAGAGGCGGTTCTCGGCCCGTCTCAAGGGGGTCAGCGGGGAGATGCCCCTATATGTGGTGGCAGGCGAGGTTCAGCCCCCCCTGTAAAGGGATGAGAACGTCTCCTTGTCTCCATAGACAAATTCCCGGGAAAAATCAACCTGTTCATCACCGTGTTGCCATGGCAGCATTTCTGCGGGAAGCTGTGGGATGGAGATATTATATGATGGAGTATCGTCTCAGACGTTCCCTACCCATCCCCTGGCGGGAGCTATTTTCCTATTGGGAGAGAAAACCGTTGTCACAGAATCCACTGTCGACCACCATTCATATCGACACGGAGTCGCTGGCTGTCACCAATATCCTTCGCCAACGATAACAAGAAGGCGCGGGCCCATTTAGGCCGGTTTCATCTGCCTATTGACATTTGATTCGGAGAGAAGTAGAGAGGATTATTGGGGAAGGACAGGATTCGATAGCTTTCAAATATCTGCCGGGCTCTTGACCCAAAGCCCGGGTCTGTTCAATACGTGGGTGCAGACCATGGTGGTGGAGACACCCGCATGTCCCTGCCGTTCCTGCACCGTGCGGATGTTGTAGCCTGCATCAGACAGATGCGTGGTCCAGCCGTTGAGGGATAAACTCCGGAGTGGCGCAAGGTATGGCAACTCACTTTCTTAGCGACGCCGACCCGCGGGGCCGCATGTTTCACGGCCTTCTGGATGAGGCTTTTATGCACATGGCGCCGCCTGACCTTCACGCTGCGGGGGTCCATCGACAGGCTTTTGGCTGGAAACACGCATTGCCAGATCCACTCCCATCTCAGCCATTCCTCGATGCCAGCACGTTTACCAAGCTCGGCCAGAAAGACCTTGATATCGTGCCGCGAACGATCGCGCAATCGCTTCCCTGGCAGAAAATCACCGTAAGCCTGTTCTCATTTGACATAAAAGGGCGACCGGTCCGGCCGTACCCGGTTACCCTCCACGCAGGCCATAAACACGTTCCGAAACCTTTGAGCCGCTGTGAATTGTTTTGGACTTTTTTCAGCCATAAAACCCATCCAATTCAAATAGTTACTTTACAACTTACAGTACCATAATAGACAGAAAAACTATATCACCTTTAAATAGTTTATCATAACAAGTTGATATTGTTCAATATGTTTTTTGGAGGAGGTGGCGCCTATGTGCTATCCATTAAATATCATTGAATAATTAATTGGGACAATTCTTGGCAATATATTTTTTCTGCCTAATATCTGTTGGGACGTGATGAGGGTATAAGGCATCAATGGAAGCTTTAGTGAATTTTAGCCCTTCGTACTATCGATACCCCAGAAGCATATCCAGGGGCTATTGGGGACGCTATGCTTTAGATATTGATTTACCCACAGAGGCTCAGAAACGGCGAAGTGAGTGGCTGGATAATGTCCATCGATTATCAAACACTCCTTTCCACGATCACGTTCTTTTTCGATACAGTCATGGGCAAGATTATGAGGTGTTCTTAAACCTTTTGCAGAGGCATGGCATCTTTATTGAGAAATTCTTTCATCGCGCATTGCGTCACAGAGTCTTGGGAGAAATGGCCACCGACCCCGAGGAGCTTGGGAACCTGAAAGCACTGATGGAATCGGCATGGGGCTATGAAACCACCTTCGGCAACAATCCCACTAACGACGTTTCTTTCGTACTCGATCACATGTTTGAGCAATACCTCTTTCAGTTATTAAACGACCTCGATTCTTACCAGATACTCGTCGAGTGGTATAACCGCCACGTTCCAGCTCGGCAGTGCACAATTTGCGGATCATCTTATCGACTTATCGATCTCCCAGACTGGGTATACGCGGGATCAGGCGGCGCATCTGTGTGCTGCATGAGATGCCCTATTGTTCAATACCCATCAAAGAAGGTTCTTCTATCTCACCTTCGCGAGTTTGTACGCGCATGCGGCTTCATCCCGCCTGCAAATGCCAACCCCCTCAATTACTCATTCACATGCCGTCTCTCGTCTGAACAATGGGCTCCTGTGTTCACGGCCTATGGCAAAATGGGAGGTGTGGATCACGTCAAAAATAAATGGACCTCGTTGTTCACGGCGATGGCCTCCAGCGGCGTCCTTCCAGACGGCGTCATATCAACGACTCGCGGTATCCGGTGTTTAGCCAAAGATGGACATGAATGCCGTTCTCTTGACGAGCAGCAAATAGACAACTGGCTGACAAACAATGCCCTGCAGCATGAGAGGGAACCTGCCTATCCTTTCCACCCCCTCCTTAATCCAAAGGGAAGGCGACGCTCCGATTGGCTTGTGGGCGACATCTATGTTGAATACTTTGGTCTTACAGGAGAGAAGGAATATGATAAAAAGACTGACGAGAAAATAATGCTATCAAAGCAGCTTGGGATTACAATGCTACCCATTTATCCATCAGACATGGTCGCATTAGATGATAAGTTGCAGGTTTTATTGCGGGAAGAAAAGTGAAGGCCCCAACCACAGCATTGAGAAGGACGCGCAAAAAGCCGCGCGCCTCTCACGCTGGCCGTTGGGCATAATGGCATGAAATCACTACAACAACTCTATCAATCCAACAGAGCAGCCTTAGAAAAAGTCAGGGAAGCATTCATAAGCGAAGACCTTGAAGGCCCGCTGCTCATGGATCTTACAAGTTATTACGAGCAACCTTTAAGGCTCTTTGTTATCGGCCAAGAAACAAAAGGATGGTGTTGCGACTACAAAGACCACAATTCCTTGCTTGGCACCTACAAGGGCTTCAATATGGGTGAAAAGTATTACAGCTCTCCATTCTGGAATATCACAAGAAAAATCGAAGATTTACTTGGAATTGCTCGCTATTCTTGCGCTTGGTCAAATATCAATAGATATGACCATAATGGGGGTGAACCAAAGGGGAGAATATTGAACGAAATTAGTTGCTTGGACTATCTGATTGCCGAAGAGCTTTCAATTATCCAGCCTGATGTTTGCCTGTTCTTTACAAATAGAAAATACGATTCTCGAATTCAGAAACTCTTCCCTGGTATTGAAATGGAAGCAGTCGATGGATTGCCATTCAATCACTTTGTTCGATTGCATCATGAATCATTACCAAGATGTTCATTCAGAACGCCTCACCCAAAGACAATACGCATTCAAAAATGGGAAAGCGCATTCATAGATGTAATGAAAAGTTTATTACCAAAAGTAGCAACAGCCCAACAAGGCGCTGCACCGGACGCCTTCGGCGCCGGTGAGCTCTGACGTTGGCCAGGAGAATAATGCAAACACCCGAAGATATTTGTGCCGACTTCCCCGAGTGGCCTGATTGGTGGTGCGGAGTCAAGGAGGACATAAGGTACGGACAGGGCCTAATTGACGCCATGCGGCCCTTTGTTGTCCATTTGATGTCGCGCGGACTGAAGGAGAAGACGATTCGGAACCACATGGACAACCTGTGGTTGCTCGGCGGCGAAATCATCCGGTCGGTGAGCACGTTCGACGAGTACGGCATTCCGCCGGAGGAGAACCTTTGGCGGAGTATTGATGAAGAGGGAGGACCGTATTGCCACCACCTTCATTCAGAGGCACACCAGACCTCATACGACGCAACGTGTAGGAATTGCACAAGTTTCTGAAGGCAACCAGACAGCCCAGTGGGGCATTTCTTGATGATCTAATTGAGGAAGAGGTATGATCTCGATCGTATAGCGAGAGGGTTTAAGAACTATTGGGGATGAAGCCGGATGAGGTTTCTTCAAAGGAGCGCTGGGGTAGGAAAGCAAAGGTAAGAAGTCTCCTGAGCTGTAACCGTTCACAGGTTCAGGGTTCAACGTTCAGGGTTAAGGACAAAGAAGGGATTGAAGACCTCAAGTCCTCGTAAGGGATGCTGGTTTTGCCACATAATTGAGAAATGCCATGTTCCAGGTTTGTGGGAATGTCGAACCGGTTGATTTTTGCGTACAAAACGTTTGCAAAATGACCTGTGGTGATGACAATACAACCTTTGAACCTCTGAACCTTTGAACCCGTGAACGGCTACATTGGATTGAATCACGGGTGACATCCTGTTTGGCAAGCCGAGTATTGAAGCAGTTAAGGATGTCCCGACTCATAAACACAAATTGTTGGCATGCGGATGGCTATGGAAACCATTTTGGACTGGGGCGTGGTCCCGATTTTGTGGCTTCAACAGCGATTCAGCCCGGAGCTGGATCTTTTTTTTGAGGCCTTTACCTTTTTCGGAAATGAGGGGTTTTATCTCCTTTTTCTTCCGCTCGTGTACTGGTGCATTGACCGCAGGCAGGGGGCCAGACTGGCTGTACTGCTTCTCTTTTCAACCTACGTGAATGCTGTGACAAAGACCCTGGCCCATCAGCCGAGGCCTTTTGAGTACGATCCGGCCGTGAAGAAGATCGTGGATGCCAAGGGAGGCGGTTTCCCGAGCGGTCACACCCAGGGGAC
>Ga0172370_10001342_pt1 | contig 37603 bp, 25 predicted proteins | sample LakKiv5m_FD_114538 | JGI IMG/M metagenome (GOLD analysis project Ga0172370, IMG submission 114538) | Freshwater microbial communities from Kabuno Bay, South-Kivu, Congo - kab_022012_11.5m | ecosystem: Environmental > Aquatic > Freshwater > Lake | place: Democratic Republic of the Congo...
CGACCGGGTGAAGCTGCCGGACCGGCTTGCCTGCCGCGTCTTCGCCATGACCCTCTCCGACGCGTCCTCCACGCGGATCGCCGCGGCCAGCCGCCTGTTCGACGAGTTCGATCCACGGGCCCGGACCATCGACTGGAGCGTGATGAACCCGGTGGTGCCCGACAACCCCGGGGTCGAGCCCGGCCCCGAGCCGGCGACCGACGTGGTGTCCGGCGAGGTCACCGAGACTGATCCGGGAGCCGGTGGCGGAGGGGGCTGCCGCGTGGGTGGAGATCGGACGACGATGGAGATCGAGGGGTTGCTGCTCATGCTGTCGGCCGTCCTGCTGCGGCTCGCGAGGCGGCGGGCACCTGGGGCTTCACCCCCGGGCGTGACGTCTGGGCTATCGAGCCCCTGGCGCGCGCACGAGCTCGCAGTCGACCCAGCGGGCGCCGGCCGGGTTCACGAAGGGTGACCAGCACGTCTCGAAGACCTGCGCCAGGGCGTCCACGCCGAACCAGCATTCCTGCTGCTCGCCCTCGCCTTTGCAGCTCGGGGGTCGATAGCCGCCCAGCTCGCCGTCGGGTACTCCCTCGGCCCAGGGATCCCAGTAGGGCCACGCCGCCAACTCGTCGATCGCCTTGCCGTACAGCGCCTGGATCCTTCGGGCCTCGGCCGCCTTCAGCGGGAAGCCGTAGGCGTGCGCCTGCACCAGGAACAGCACCAGGTCCCGTTCGTAGTCCGCGCTGGAGTAGTGCTGCTGCGTCGCCGCCAGGCCCTCGTCGATCGCCACGCGCTCGTCCAGCCCGTCGAGCAGCGCCAGGGCGGCCGCGTCGCCGTTCACCAGCGCGTTGGCCAGGTGCGCCACGTGGAAGTAGCGGCAGATGTGCTTGTTGTACCCGTTCGAGATGAAGGACAGCTCGTCGTACTTGTTGGGTTCTCCGCGCCCGCAGTCCTGGCTGACCGGGGAGTGGTACGCGATCAGCTCGGCGCCGCGCCGGGCGTTGCACTCGCTCTGGGGGATGACGACGTCCCACCACGTGAACGACGAGATGTCGCCCCACTTGTTGTTGGCCTGCACGTCGTCGGTGTATCCCGGCGTGAAGGGCTTGCCCAGGGCGTCCTTGGTGCGGATGCGGAAGCCCTGGTCCACGATGTCCTTCGCGAAGGCCTCGAGCAGCGAGAGCGCGTCGGCGCAGGCGGTCCGCGTGGCGCCCTCGGGTCCCTTGGCAGCCGCATAGCGCAGCACGGGGACCAGGCGGAAGATGTAGGGCACGTCGTCCTTCGAGCGCAGGCTGGTCACCCACACGGGACCCCACGACGGGTTGTCCTCGTACAGGAAGCGCTCGCAGTTCCAGCGCGTGTAGGGCGACCACCAACCGCTGGTGTCCACCGCCTTGCGCTTGCCGTCGTGGGTCAGGAACTCGTGGTTCCAGGCGGGCACCACGTTGCGCGCCATGAGATGGGGCAGCGGGTCGGCGGCGCCGTGCACCATGCCCTGCATGGAGGCGCTCATGCCCTTGCACAGCTTCTCGGCGGCCAGCCCGGCCGTGGCGTCGTCGGTCACCAGCCAGGCCGCGAGCACGGCGCTGAGCACCCGCGACAGCGGGATGTGCAGGTTGTGTCCGCCGTCGTTCGGGTTCTCGGGGTGGTAGAAGGTGACGAGATCGCCATCGCGGCGGAAGCGCTCGTTGTACCAGAACTGCCAGTCGGGCTTGCCCGTCGAGGCGTCGACGCCGTGGGTGGTGTAGAGCACGTAGTCGAAGTAGCGGACCTGGCTCAGGAAGCCGAGCACCTTGCGGGTGAAGGCCTGCACCTCGGCGTCGGGGATGGGCGGAGCATCGTCGGGGCGGGAGTAGCTGAAGGGCAGGCCGTCGGGCAGGCCGTCGGGCGTCGCGTCCGCCCCGATCTCGACGGCGGTCTCGGGGCCTGCGTCCGCGTCCGCCACCACTGCTTCGGTCGGCGTGTCGGCCCCGAGGTCGGCGCCGCTGTCGGTGCCCTCGCTGCCGGAGGGGCCGCCGCACGCGAGCAGGCCGAGAGCCACGAGCGTCCGCCACGTCGCGAGCCGTCGCCTCCTTTCGATCCGCATGACGTCGCCTCCCATCCAGTAAATCAGTGGATGACCCCGAAGCCCATGACGCTGGCCGCCAGCACCTCGATGGGGCCGCCCTTGCCGAGGACGACGGCGCGCGACACGCGGCGCAGCAGGCACGGGTGCTGGAACAAGCCCATGCCTCCGAAGTACGGGAAGGCTTCGATCATGGCCTGCGGGACGGTCACGCTGCCGTCGGCATCCGGCGCGGTGCACCAGATGATGGCCTCCGGCGGCCTGCCGTGCCAGCCGATCTGCAGGACGAGCTCGACCGTCGAGCCGTCGCCCGCCGGGGTCCAGGTCACGGCCTGGTCCGCGCCATCGACCAGGGTGAGGGCGCCGTCGATGGGGGTCTTCATCAGGTCGACGCCGGTGAGGTGCGCCTCGAAGGGTGGCACGTCGCCGCCCGAGGCCGACACCGTGATGGCCGCGCCGGGCTCGAACAGGGTGGGCGGGGTCTCGGGCGCCGAGTACCAGTCGGCGTCGCCCACGGGGATCACGTAGGGGCCGCCCTGCAGGCCGGCGAGGGTGATGGTGCCGGCGGACACGCGCTGGGGGTACGGCAGGCAAACGCCGTCGATCGAGCAGTACTCGGTCCAGTCGTCGGCGCACGCGGGCGTGCACGTCCAGGGGGGCGGCGCCCGGTAGAAGCGGCAGGCCCCGGCCTCGGCCTCGATGACGTGGGCGCGGCCGTTCGGAGCGTCATCCAGCAGGATCTGGACGGCGCTGGACTGGGGCACGGCGCCGTTGGCGTAGCTCATGTACTGCTCCAGGCGGATCGTGCCCGCGAAGCCCCACACCGGGTCGGGCTCGGGCCCGGTCGTCTCGCCGGGGGCGTCGTCGGGCGGGGTGTCGGCGGGGACGTCAGCGGGAACGTCCGGGGGAACGTCCGCGGGCGGGACGTCGGTCGGGACGTCGGCCGGGACGTCGGCCGGAAGCTCGGCGGGCACGTCGGCCGGCAGGTCGGGCGGGACGTCGGCCGAAGCATCGGCCGGAGCGTCGGCGGGCACATCGGCGACGGCCTCGGGCACGTCGGCCGCGTTCGAGCCGTCGGACGAGCCGCACGCTATCGCGAGCAGCGCCAGCGAGGCCGCCAGGGAGAAGAGGGGAAGGCGTGTCATGCGGCACTCTCCGGTTGGAAGAACGTCGTCTCCGAAGTACCCGTTTCGGCCGGCCCCGTCAATCGTGGAGCCCGCGGTCTGCGGGGGCAGGGCGGTCAGCGCCGCGGTGCCAGGGACAGCGGGACCACCGGGTCACGGGCGTGCCCGGCGAGCGCCGCCGCGTAGGCGTCGTAGGCCTCGAAGCCGGTGCTGGCCAGCCCCTCGAACGAGCGCCGGATCTGCTCGGCCGTGGCGTCCTTCACGTCGATGCGCGCCGGGGCCTTCGGGCGCCACACGCCCCAGGTCGAGTCGGGGCTCGCGTACTTCCAGGTCCAGGTGGCCCAGTGCACGCCGCGCGCATTGAGCAGGGCCAGGGCGGCGTCCATCGCCGCGGGCGCCCAGGGGTCGCCACCCATGGCGTTGAACTCGCCGAGCAGCATGGGGCAGTCGAAGCGCGTGGGCCAGTCGAAGTCGGTCTCCAGCCGCTCGAGCTCGGCGCCCATGGCCTCTGCGTACGCCTCGGCCGAGGCGTCGGTGGTGGGATAGGCGTGCACCGAGAACATGGCGTTGGTCCAGCCCAGCTCTCGGGGCGATGCCAGGAACGACGGCGAGCGGTAGCCGTCTTCGGCCATCACCACGTGCCGGTCGTCCACGTCGCGGATGGCCCGGTAGAGCGGGTCGTGGATGGCGCGGAACGCCGCCTCGGAGCGCACCGCCATCGGCTCGTTCAGCAGGTCGTACGCGGCCACGTGCGGATCCTCGCGGAAGTACGACGCCACGGCCTGCCACAGGCGCGCGGTGCGCTCGATGCAGCGCGGCTCGTCGGGCAGGTGGCCTCCGTCTCCGAGCCCCGCGTGCGCGGCTGCGCTCTGCCCGCCCGGAGCGCCGTGCAAGTCTAGGATGAGCCAAACCCCGTGGCGCCGCGCCCAGCGTGCCACGTCGTCGAGGTGCCGCCAGCCCTCGGGCCGGAACGCGACCGGGTCGGGCGCGTCGGTCTCGAGCGCCCGATACCAGAACGGCACGCGGATGACGTTCAAGCCCAGGGCCGCGACGCCGGCCACGTCGGCCTCGGTGATCCAGGCGTCGGCGAACGCTTCGCGCAAATCCTCTGCCGTGGCCCGGCCGAAGCGTCGCGTCAGCCATTCCCACATCCCCTCCTCGTCGAAGACCCAGGGCTGCCCGTCGAACCACGCCCATAGCCCCAGGACGGCCTCGCGCTGCCCGTCGGTCGCGTGGGCCAGCATGTAGGCCCGCCACTCGGCCACCAGGGTCCGTGGCGAGCGGGCTTCGGACAGGAAGGCCAGCAGGTTCGACTTTCGGGCGTCCTCGAGCAGGTCGGTTAGCCCCGCCTCCTCGGCCCGCTGCTGCATCGCCGCCTGGAGGTCGGCGGGCTGCATCACCCCGATGCCCGCGATCCACGCCTCCATCTGCAGCCAGCTGCCGAAGTTGACGCCCCGGAGCGCGACGGGCGCGCCGGTGTCGTCGACGAGATCGGTGCCCTCGACGCGCAGGAACGGCAGGGTGGCCGGCTCGGCAACGGCAGGGCGCACCGGGAAGGCGGCGGGGTTCGGTTGGCAGAGAACTTCCTGCTGGCCGACGTCGGCCGTGTCTTCCGGCCCCGGGTCGGACGGCGCGTCGGCGACGGGGAGTACCTCGGCGGGGAGGTCGGGGCCGCTGTCGGTGCCGGTGCCGCCGGCGGAGCTCCCGCACGCGAGCAGGCCCAGCGCGGCGAGCACTCGCCACGATCCGATGGGTCGCCGGGTCTCGAGCCGCATGACGTCGCCTCCGTCAGAAGATCTGCTTCACGAAGAACCGGATCTGCACGCAGCCGACGGGCGTCTCGGCCGCGGCGAAGCGCGCGTGCTCGATGCCCTGGAACTCCAGGCCGGTCTCCACCGCCAGCGGCGCCAGCATGGCGTGGCCCACGTGCAGCGAGCCGGTAGAGGCCGGCACCGCGCAATCGGTGAACGTGGAGGACGCGGCGTGGTGGTTGATGGGGATGCGGGTGAAGACCGTGCCGCCCCCGTCCGCCGGCGGCGTCCAGGTCACGTCGAGCGCCATGGGCTCGTCACGGGAGTCGGACAACGTCAGGGTGGCGTTCTCGAGGGGCGCGGGGACCGCCGTGGGCCCGAGGGTGACGGTCCCCCCGTCCCAGGTCAGCGCCACCGCGAAGGTGCGCCCCGGCAGCGTGATGCTGCCCCACGACGCGAACACCTGCTGCTCTTCTCCTGCCGACAGGGTCAGCGTCACGCCGGGCAGCGGGGCCGGCATCGGCTGGCAGGTGGCGTCGGGCGCGCACAGGGTCTCGGGCGGGCAGGTGCCGCAGAAGGCCGGCGGGGGCTGGGGGTAGAAGGCGCAGGCGGCGTCCTGCAGCGACGGCGTCACCGGCGCGAAGGGGTCCGGCCGATCGTTGATCCCGCCCGCGGCGTCCAGCCCCGGACCCCACGGGTTGCCGGCCACCTGCACCTCGCCGACCAGCGACCCGGGCGCGCAGCGGGCCCCCGGCACCGCAGGGAACACGGAGGGCCCGGTCTCCTCGGTCGGGCCGGCGTCGGCGGGCAAGCCGTCTGCGGGGATGTCGGCGGGGACGTCGGCGGGGACGTCTGCGGGAATGTCAGCGGGAGGGACGTCGGCCGGAGCGTCGTTGAGCACGTCGGTGACGGCCTCGGGCAGATCGGCCGCGCCCGAACCTTTGGACGAGCCACAGGCCGTCGCGAGCAGCGCCAGCGAGGCCGCCAGGGCGAAGCGGGGCAGGCATGCCATGCGGCACTCTCCGGTTGGAAGAACGTCGTCTCCGAAGTACCCGTTCCGGCCGGCCCCGTCAACGGTGGAACCCGCTGGATGCGGGGAACCGAGGTCAACGCCGCGGCGCAAACGCCACCTGCAGCCAAGCACGGGCTCGGCGAGCACCCGGAGACGCCGATCGTCAGGAAGTTGACGCGAAGGCAGGAGAATCTTGACCCGTGGAACCGCCCCCCGCTACGCTGGCTCCATGTGAACCGAATCTCCTTTGGGAGGTGCAGCATGAGGACGTCCGTGCTCGGGCTCGTTGGCCTCTTGTTCATTACGATCGGGTGTGAGCAGGCCGCGAACGACCTGTCGCCATCGACGACGGTCGCGGGCGTACCGACGGCCCTGCCGATCGTTTCGGCAGCGCGGGTGATGCGCCCCTCCGTCTCGCTGGTCGAACTCTCCAGAGCGACCGTGCAGCCTCCGGCCGACCTTCGCCTGCCGACCAACCTGAGCGGTCGCGTGGTCGCGCTCTCCGAGGATGCCGGCGAGGCGGGCGACGGCTCGGGCCAGCCCCGGAGCTGCGTGGCGTGGGTGACCGTCGAAGAGTCCTACGACGCGGCTACCGGCGAGTTCCGTTACCAGTACGACTGCCCCGAAGGCGGCGACATCGCGTCGATCGTAACCGTGGGCAACGACGACGGCCAGGGCGCCGGCCACTACACCACCACCTACCAGATGCGGGACGGCTCGACCCAGGTCTGGGAGGCCGACTACGCGACCGGCGCCGACGGGACGTCGCAGCACGTGGACAGCGCCTCGAACGATGGCCAGACGCTGGTGGGCGACTACCAGTACGGGCCGGGCGGCATCACCATCGCCCACGAGGTCTGGACCGGCGCCGAGGGTACGTCCGTGACCGACTACACGACCACTCCCGGCGGCGCGTACTCCGGAAGCTCGGTGTTCGACGACCCGTCCACCGAAGCCTCGCCCGACTGGACGACCGAGTTCTCGTACGAGGCCGACGGGACGTATACCTATACCAGCACGGGGACGTGGGAGCAGTGGGCGGTGGTCACCGAGGTCGTCGGTCAGCCCGATGGCAGCGAGGCCTACGTCTACAGCTACGACGATCCCGCCACGGCCGTCTTGCCCGACTACGAGGGGCAGGCCGCGCTGGCGGCCGACGGCACCGGCGAGGGCACCTGGACCGGGCTGGCCGACGACGGCTCGGTGTCGACCGGCCACGACGTCTACGCGGCCGACGGATCGGTGTTCGAGACCTGGACCTGGGACGACCCCGCCACGGCGCAGGCGCCCGACCAGGAGGGCGAGACCACCTACCACGTTGACGGCACGGCCACGGGAACGGTCACCGAACACGCTGCCGACGGCTCGTCTGTCACCTGTCCCTTCAGCATGACCGCCGACGAGGCCGTCACCTGGGGGGAGTGCGAGTAGGTCACGTCGCCCCGGGGTCGGGCCCGTCGAGCGTCCCGACGATCGTCAAGCCGAGTCGTCACTCCATCCATGTCCTGACCCGAACCGGATTCCGCACGGCGTGGCGGGCGACACCGACCGCGTGCTACCTCGACAGGTTCACCCTGGCGTCACCCGCGGCACCGATCGTCGCGGTCAATGGTGGCAGCAGCGCCTGGGCCTGCGAGTCCCAGGCCAGCAGGGTGACCAGTTCGCCGGGCGCGCCCGCCAGCGTGACCTCCAGGGAGTCGCCGCTCACCTCGATGGCCGTGAAGCGCTTGTCGGCCAGCGTAACGAACTTGCCGGGCTCGCCGATCAGCGCCAGACCGTTCGACAGGATGGGCGCCAGCACCAGGTAGTCGGAGCCGTACAGGTGCTCGACGGGGGGCAGCTCCAGGGTGCCCTCGACCTCTCGGGCGGTGCCCGCGTGCCAGTCGTACGCCACCACCCGCCCCGTGGCGCCGAGCTCGCGCTCCAGATCGAGCCGCCAATCGGTCACCTGCTCGGGGAACACGAACATGGTGCCCACGTCGCGGCCCGCGTACGATAGCGCGGCCCACGTCTTGTCCAGGGCCGTGCGCTCGGGGTGCTTCGAGGCCAGCAGGAAGGCCGCCACGTAGCGCCAGTCGCCCAGCCCGTCGCGGTGCGAGAGCGTCTGTACCGTGTAGGGGCGCTGATGGGGCAGGAACATGGCGTCGAGGGGGAACGCGGGGCGATCGGGCTTCAAGAGCCACCCGTCGGAGCGGCAGGTGGCCCCCAGGATGCCGGGCACGGCCTCGCCCAGGGCGTCGCTGGGGCCCACCATGCCGGCGCTCAACGTCGAGATCAAGGCCTCCTCGAGGCCGCGGGCCTCGGACGAGTGGAAGTTGTCCTTGAAGGGCAGCAACCCCACCGCCCAGGCCAGCAGGTTGACCGTGTGGAACTGGGGCCACCAGGTCTCCTTGGACATGCCGGCCTTGTAGTCGGTCGAGGTGCGGATCGTGGTGACCGCGGGGCGATCGAGGCCATCGAGCAGGTGCGCGGCCGACGGCATGCACAGCTGCATGGTGCGCCCGTGGTCGGCGGCGGCGCCGGCCAGGTCGGCCATCCAGCGCTCGGGCCGCTCGACGCGCTGGCGCAGCCAGGGCAGGTAGTCGTACTGGTTCCACAGCCAGTCCTGCTCGTACGTCTCGATACCCCAATCCTCGCAGTGCTGCATGAACTCCTGGAACACGCCGTCGTCGGTGGGCAGGCTGCACTTGTCGCCCTTCACGAAGGGGTGCTCGGCCTGGTACGAGTTCTCGGGCGCGAACCACTTGTTGTGAGCCACCAGCGGCAGGCCCAGGCGCTGCCGGAACGCCGCCAGGCCGTCGGGGAAGTAGACCGGCTGCGGCTCCCACGCCGTGACGCCCCCGGTGACGAGGCCCGAGATGGCGTCGACGTCCTCCTTGAAGTACCACCACGAGTCGATCTGGAAGTAGCCGTAGGGGATGCCGCGCGCGTCGCCGTCGGCCTTTACCGCCAGGAGCGTCTGCTCGGCGGTCAGCCCCGGCTCCGTGGCGTAGTAGTAGGCCGCGCCGTTGTCGGTCCAGTAGCCCAGGCGTGACAGGCCCGTGTCGGCGTAGCGATCGGTGCGCTCGCGGCCGTGGTCGGCGCGCAGGGCGTCACCCCAGCGCTCGATCGTGGCGGCGATCCCGTGCCCCTCGACCCGCAGCCAGCGCTGGGTGAAGCCGGCCGGGAGCTCCTCGAGGTCGCCCGAAAGGCCGGAGCGGATGGCGCCGCCCTCGAACGCCACCAGGCTCGCGAAGAAGTGCTCCAGGGGCGAGAAGACCAGCACGTCGAGGTCGTCGCTGTAGAGCACCAGCGGCCCGAACGACGGGGGCGGCGCGAGGCAGGGCGTCAGGAAGGCCTCGGGGTAGAAGCCGAGGACGTGCGTGTACTTGGGGTCGACGGGCAGGCGCTCGTACTCGACCGAGAACTCGGACCACTTGTCCCGGGCCAGGTCGGTCGGCGCGCCGTCGACGGTTCGGGTCAGCACCTGGGGTGCCGGGAAGGCGGGGACGTCGGGATCTGCCTCGGCCACCTCTGCGGGGGGCGACCATGCGTCGTCGGGCGCGACTTCGGAGGCGTCGCCGGGCGAGGTGCCCCCCCCTCCGCAGCCCAGGAGCGCGACCGACACGGTTCCGAGCGCGAGCAGCACCAGCAGCGATGGGCGGACGAGCATGGCGACCCCGGCGCGAGGTTGGACGCAGACGACCCCGGACGCGCTGGATTCTATCGGGACGACGCGGGCGCGTCGAGGGACGTCGGGTGCTGACCGACTTTCAGGTCGAGAGCGCCGGGGTACGGGGCACGCGGGGTCGCTCGCGGCGGGGCTGTCGCGGCCAACGGGATTGGGCGGTGCACTCTCTGAGCGTGGCACAGACAACAGAAGGTACACCGCTGCTGTCAACCAGCCAAACCTGGACTTTCACGCGCGACTTCTCGTCATCGACGGCGTCGCGACCGTGACGACCGGGAAGTTGCCTCCGACCCTTCGCCGGCGATGATGCGCCGCATGGCGGCGAGAAGTCGTGCAGGGAATTCCGGGTTACGCCGGTGAACAGCAGTGCTGATTTCATCTCCTGATGTAATTTCACGTAAAAAGCCTATTTCGGAAGTTCTTCGAGCATGGCATCGAAAAAACGCTCGATCATCGGACGCGTTGTCTCCGTGACGCCGGATGTCAGCGTCAACGCGCCATCGTAACCGCTCATTCCGATACCGAACAACGGGGCGTGGATGGGCGGCACGAGCAGGTAGGCTTTGCGTGGAACGGTTGCGCCGAACGTAACTCGCTCAGGAATGATCGCTCCCATATTCGTGAGGGCCACGCCGTTGGTCCCCGTCGACCTGATCCACTTGACCAGCCTTTCGTGAAAGCGCTTGATGCCAGCGTAATTCTTTTTTTCAATTATCTTGAACATCGGAATATCGGCCAGTCCCGGATAATGAGCCTTGTGCTTTCTCGAAAGGGCGCTGACGCGCGCAAGCGTTTCGTCGAAATCCCTTCCCAGCCGACGCTGGATGAACAGCCATTCGAATCCGCTTAAATTGCATACCGCTTCCGCGCGCTCGCCGGACAGGTACCAGCGGCGAAAGTCGAGAGTGGTGAATAGCCGCAGGGCCCTCCTTCCATCCCAGTCCGAACACTTCGCAAGGGAGCGGTAAAACGCCGCTGACACGAGGTCGTTGAGGGTGGCGTTTCGTTCCCGACCGTACATCGCCATGCGCTTCGTTTGATCCAGCGGGAAATGGCGCGTGACATAGCTCCATGGGTTGCATGGTCCGTCGGGAAGCGGGAGCATTTGCGACCTGTACGGGATCATGCTCGCGAGTGTTTTGCGCAGGAATAAAAAGAAAATGGATACGCGCGCGGATAACGGGAGCCGCCGCAAGAGCTGGTCCGGCCCGCGCGACCCTGCGACGTTGGGGATGGGCTGGTAATCCGGCTCGTTGCCTAGCTTCGTATAAATATCCGCGAGGATCGCCGCGACGTCCTTCGTCCCGCCCGCGTCTGCGGCCTGGTGTGCGACCTTGATCAACAGGCGGTCCCCGTCGTCAGCGTTCCATAGGCCGATGCGAACCTGAGGCCCCTCGCATGCGTCGATGGGAGAATCGCGAAAGCAAAGATAATCCCCCTCCGTCGCCGTGAGGACGATCGCCGCCGGGTGGCCGGCCGGAAGCCGTTGCCAGCAGGCGTTCGGCAATTCGACCACCATTCTACAGCCAAGCACTGGTTCAGCGTCGAGCAACAAACGATACGCCCGGTCGAGTCGGACCAGGTCCAGACGTTCGGTGAATGATAATTCCATCTGGATCAGCATTTCGCCCATGCCGAGTTCCTGCCAGCTTTGGAGCGTGCAGTCGGTCATCTGGGCGGGATAACGATCGGGGATGGTTTCGTTAGGTTTAGGCGTCACAGGTCTCCACAACCTTTCTGGCGCTTCCATAGCCAAGTGTCGTCAGCATGCCAGACTCGACCTTATGGGCCCCTCGAAGCGCAGCAGCGCCTGATTACTGGCCGCGCGCGTTGAGCGCGGCTTTGAGAACCGCGCTCGGCTTGAACGTGAGCGCGCGCCGCGACGCGATGGAGATGGCCTCGCCCGTCTTTGGGTTTCGGCCCGCGCGCTCGCTCTTTTGCCGCACCAGGAACATCCCGAAGCCGGACACCTTGACGGTCTCGCCGTTCTGGATGGCTTCCTTCAACACGTCGAGCACGGCGTCGACGAGGTCGGCCGCGCCCTTCTTCGTGAGATCCGGCTGCCGGGTGTAGACGGCGTCGGCGAGGTCGCTCTTGTTCTTACCCATGTCGCGCTCCTTGTCGTGGCTGCTGGCGTTGTCGCTCGATCCGCCCGGGGTCGACCGAATCGGCGTGGAGTCTATCCCCCGCAATCAAAACGCTCAAGGAACTGCAGCGGCAATCCCGCCACATACGCCGTCCATCGGCCCCTCTGTGACGGCCACCACCGGGCCTGATCGCGTTTTCATCTACGGAGTGTCACGAATTCCGGCCCCTTTTCGGGAGCACGTGGCTTCGTCGAACTCGACCAGAGCGGCCTGCAGAGCGGCCCGGAGCGATGTCGCTACCGTCGGCGCTTGGTGACGAGAAGTCGTGCAGGAAAGTCCGGGTTACGCCGGTGAACAGCAGGGCTGACACCGGGCAGCGCGGGACGGTGGCACCGGTCGCGTTGGTCGACTGCCGAACGTCAACGCGCCGACGCGTCGGGTTGGGTCTGTACGTAGGCGGCGATATGGGCGCCGTAGTCGAGGTCGGGGATGGCCACGGAGCCCTGTTGTCCCGCCAACGGCCCGATGATGAAGGTGGCCGCCTTGGGGATGCCTGCGTCGGCGTAAGCCTCGAGGTCGGTGTCGGCGTTGCCGTAGGCCGCCACGACGTGCCAGCCGAGCGTGTCGATCACGCGACTCAGCCAGGTGGACTTGTAGCTACGGGTGGCTTCGCCGGTCGTCAACGTGGCGCACGTGATGACCGGGCCTGTCGCGAAGCCGTGGGCGTCGAGCCAGGTGCGCGTCTCGGCTCGGAACTGGCGGGGGCGCGCTGTCAGGTAGATCATCACGTAGCCCTTGGCGACCCACGCCGTCGTGAGTTCGGCCGCGTGCCCCATCAACTCGGGGTCGTAGTCGCCGTCGGCGATCTGCTTGATCATCTCGGCGTCGGAAGTGGTCAGCGTGGCATCGATATCGGTGACCACCACGGGCGTGCCCGCGGGCAACACCAGCACGTGGTGCACGGCGCACGTCCCGTCGCCCTCGAGCACCGCGTAGGCCACGTTGTCGCCGATGGAGAGGGTCGGCTCTCCCGACAGGTCGATGGCGTAGCGCCCGTCGGCGTCCGTGGGATGGGCTCCGCTCCTGGTCCACGTGCCGTCGGCTCGCGGCCGCCAGACCTCGACCGGCTCGCCAGCCACGGGGAGGCCTTCGAGGCCCTTGGCGGGCGCGGTGCGCGACTTCAGGCCGCGCAGCACGGGCTCGGTCGGGAGGTCGCCCGTGGCGCCCTCGGGCAGGTCGGTGGGCAGCATGACGCCTCCGAGCGTGCCCAGTACGTCCTCGGCTTCGTCCTTCACGCGGGGCTCGCTGGCCACGAGGTCGCCGCTGGCGGTATTGACCCACGCGGCCAGCGGCGACGTGCCAGGCAGGGGGCAGACGAGCATCGGGGGTGAAACGTCGTCGGGGGCGGCCGCGACGTCGCTCGTGTCGGAGCCGGCCAGGTCGGGGGAGCCGGTCTCGACGCGCGTATCGGCTGATGGGCCAGAGTCAGCCGAGCCGCCACAGCCGAACGACGCCAACGCCGCGGCGATGATCGCGGTAGGAAGCAGTAGACGGTGCATGTTCATGGGGGAGCCTTTCAGCGTGCGGGCGCCAAGCGTAGAGGCGGCCGTGGCGACCAGTATCGCCTCGGCCGGACGCAGGTGCAAGGTAGGCGCCAATCGAGCCCTAGCGAAACCTGGAGACCATGCCCTGCGCCCCGTATACCCCTCGTCCGACGTCCGTGGTATCGTACCGCGAGCCGGAGACCGACACCCATGGGGAAGAAGCGATGGAACTCGTTCGTGCGGGTCGTCAGATTGCCCTGGTTCTTCTCGCCGCCCTCCTCGCGGCGTGCGAGCCCCCAGCTCCCGGCCTCGGCTCGCTGTCCGCGCCGATCGTCGGTGGCTCGGCCGACCCCGCCCACCCGGCCGTCGGTGCCCTGGTGGGTGACGCCCTGTGCACGGCGACCCTGATCACGCCGAAGCTGGTGCTGACGGCCGCGCACTGCTTCACGAGCCATTCGTTCGACACGTTCCGGCTGGGGAGCGGCATCGACGCGCCGCTGCGGAGCATCTCCCTGCAGACCTGCATCTCCAACCCGGCCTTCACGAAGAAGAGCATCGGAGGCGCGGCGCGGCCGGTGCACGACGTGGCGGTGTGCGTGCTGGCGCAGCCGGTGGCGGACGTGGCGCCCCTGCCGATGCGGACGGCGTCCATGATCCCGGCCGAGGGCGCCGACATCGCGTTCGTGGGGTTCGGCGCCAGTTCATCGGGAGGCGGCGGGCTGGGGACCAAGCGCTCGGTGGTCGTGGAGGTCGCGTCCGTCGGCGCCGAGGGGTTCTGGAACCTGGTGGAGGGTGTGCCCGCGAAGAACACGTGCATCGGAGACTCGGGAGGCCCCGGACTGATCGTGAGCGGCGGCGTCGAGCAGGTAGCGGGCGTGGTCTCTGCCGGCGACTCGGCCTGCCTGCAGAACGGCTGGAACATGCGCGTCGAGCTGGAGCTTCCCTGGATCCGGTCGATGGTCGAGACCTACGATCCCGGCGCGATCGACTTCGGCGCCTGCCCCGACGGGGCGTGCTCCGGCGGCGAGACCTCGCTGTCGTGCCCCGCCGACTGCGGCGAGACGTCCAACCCGCTGTGGAAGCCGTGCTCGTCGCCCACCGACTGCGACCAGGACACCGTGTGCGCCATGTTCTCGTTCGGCAACTTCTGCACGTTGATGTGCCCGCAACCCGGAAGCGCGAGCACCTGTCCCGCCCCGTTCCGGTGCTCACCGGTGACCGGGGGCGGCGGCGTGTGCACCCCGGGCACGGGCGCGAAGTGCGGCAACGGCACGTGCGACCCGTCGGAGTCCGGCGACACCTGCTCCTGGGACTGCCACGCGGGGTTCCTGGACGCGTGCCCCACCGCCAACCTGTGCGCGACGGGGCTGTCGTGCGTGCCGTGGACCGACGGCGCCAGCCGGTGCGCGCAGCCGTGCGCTTCGCCCGGCACCCCCGACGGTTGTCCGGCCGGCTTCGAGTGCGGGAGCGTGCCCGGCGCGACCGGCCCGGTCTGCGTCGAGGCGCCCGAGGCGCCGGAGCCCGAGCCGGAGGTCGACGACGACGCGCGGGAGACGGTCGGGGTCGGGGACACGTGCTCCGGCTGCGGCGACGACGGCGCGACGACGCCCGACGCGGGCGGGGAGGAAGAGGGCGGCGGCGGCGAGCGTATCGTCGACGGAGAAGGGGGCTGCCACGCCGGGAGCGGCAGCGGGGCCGGAGGCTTCCTTGCGATGGCGGCGGCGGCGCTCCTCCTGGCGAGGCGACGGAGAGCGGGATCGCGTTAGCCTCCGTGCGACTGGCACCACGCCGCGCACCCGTCCGGCGTGGCGTCGGGCTCCCTCATGCAGGCGGTGAGGCAGTCGTCCGGGGGCGGTTGCCCCTGGCTGCATCCGGTGGCGAGGCGGTCCCGGGCTCTGCCGGCCACCTCGCTCACGAACGCCTTCAGCCCTGCCACCGCCTGGTCGAACGTGGGGGCGCCCTCGGCGACCGCACGGTGCGGGTCGGCCATGGCCTCGGCCCTGATCAACGTCGCCACGGCGTCGATCCGGGCATGGAGCGCTCCCTCCGCGTAGGCTCCGTCGAGCAACGCCCTCAGGTGCCCCTCGTACGCCGCGACGAGGGTCGAGGAGAGGAACAGCCTGTCGTACAGCGGATACCCTGGGTTTTCGCCGCCCCCGGTGAGCCAGGCGTGGCAGGCATCACGGTCCGACTTCCTGAAGGCCGCGTCGAGGTCCCAGGGGATGAAGACGAAGGCGCCGTCGGAGCGATGGTAGAGGTAGTAGTTGTTCCCCTCGTTGCCGTACCAGTCGGTGCTGCCCAGCAGCGAGTAGACCGAGAGGCTCGCGAGGATCTCGTCGATGTCGAGGGCGATCCCCACAGTGGTCTCGACCGTCGCGGCGGTGGCCTCGTCGAGCGTGCGCATCAGGCCGATCAGATCGCTCCAGTCGTCCTGGCTGGCGTTGGTTTCCTTGTTGTACTGCTGGACCCCGCTCCAGGTTCCGACCGTGTAGAGGCTCGGATCGGCGCCGCGGTAGTCGAGGAAGGCTCCATAGTACATCTTGTAGAGGTTGCCGTCCTTCTCCCCTATGTGGCTCTTCAGGTATCTCTTGTCGACCTGCTCGACCATGGCATAGAGGCCGTAGGACTGGCCGTTGATGAAGAGCCTGGCGTAGCTCACGCGGCTCGCCGGGACTCCGACCGATGCGAACAGCGAGTAGGCGATCGCCTCGCGCATCATCGTCGGGTCAGCGATCATGTTGTTGAAGTTGAGCTTCTCGAGGCAGTAGAAACGCTGCCCCTCGCGGAACTGGTCGAAGTCGAGCTTGAGCGACGGCTTCGCCGGGCTGCGCGTGCCGTGGCCCTTGGCCCTCGCGCCGACGTCGTCGAAGACGGCCCCCTCGAACGTGACGCGGGCTGGGTAGTAGACCTCCGGTGCGGGCTGATCCATGGGGATCGACGCCTCGGCGACTATCGCCTGGAGGTCCGCGGTTGCCATCTCGAGGTCGAAACGCAGGACGCGATCCGCGGGGAAAAGAGCGACGTAATCGGGCTGACAGCCGTCCTGCGGAGTCGTCGAGTCCGGACCCGTAGCCGCGTCCGGACGCACCGTCGCGTCCTGGCCCGTAGCGCGCGTATCCGGGTCCATCCCCGCGTCGGTCGCGTCCGCGATTCCATCCGTTCCGGACAGGCTCTCGGTGCACCCCGGCGAGGCGATGACGAGGGCCGCTACGAGTCCAGCGAGAACGACGCTCGGATGCCGGTTACCCCTCATCCCGTCACCTCCGCTCGGCCACCGTCGCCGGGTACCAAGATCCGCACGGTCGCTCCGCCCCTCCGCAGGTACTCGGAGCGTAGCAGCCACGGCAGGGCGTTGTCCACGGCGCCAGCGACCGGGAGTCGGACGATAGTGGCCCAGCAGGGGATCGCGGAAGGCGGACCTCACGGGGTGGAACCCGCCGTCTGCATGGGCACCGCGAGAACGAAACGTCTTCCCGCGAAAGACCCTGTCGCGTTCCGTGAACGGCAGGCAGAAGATGGGAACCCTGTCGGGGCGAGGTTGGCAGAAGGAGGCGCAAACGCTACACTCCGGCCGTGCCAATCGATCGGCGGCTCGATCGCCCGTTCGGCGCTCGGCTGCGCAGGACGGCGAGAAGGCGTACCTGAAAGCCCGGGCTGCGCTGCCGAAAGCAGGCGTGGGGGAGAAGGACCTGCCGATGAAGAGAGCCCTCGTGCCGCTGTGGATCGCGTTCGTGGTCCTGGGCTTCAGCGCGTGCGCGAGCGGCGGAAGGGACGCGCCGGGAACGGACGTTGATGCTGCGGATGGCGACGTGACCGATGGCGCCGATGGCGCTTCGGTGGACGGCGACGTGGATGGATCGGCAGGAGTATTGGTATCTGTCGAGGAGTTGCTGGAGATCCAGCGTAGATCTGCAAGCGGCCAGGAACCAGACGCCACCAATGTCGCTCTGTTCCTGACGTTCGTCGACGGCCTGAACGAGGCTTCCAGAGGATGGGCGGAGCTGTCCGGCGAGGTGGTGGTGGACGCTCCCTCGTCCAGCGATCCCGTCCAGCTCAGCTCGGATGGCGGCAGGCTGGTGTATGGCCTTGCCCTGGCGTGGCATCTTACCGGGAACGAGCAGTATGCACGGCGAGCCAGGGAGCTGATCCTCGACCTGACCGACACTTATGGTTACCGGGATGCTTCCGCCACGGAGTTCCACTTCGGAGGACAGGGGACCCTGAACCTGGCAAGGGGAGGAACCCCGTACATTTACGCGGCCGTTCTCCTGGAGGGATGGCGTGGATGGGCTGCCGAGGACAAGCTGGCCTATCAGGAGTGGTTGCGTGACGTGATGTACACCAAGGTCGCTTGGGCCAGTCGTTTCACCAAGAACAACTGGGGGGTGGCAGGCTCGTTCTCGGCGGCCTTGATGGCCTGGTACCTGAGGGATCACGCCGACTGGCTGCTGGAGGAGGTCAGCCCCTATGTCCTGCCGCAATCGGAGGTGAGCGACTATACCAGCCCACCCGATCGTCACTGGTTGTTGATCGACCACGACAACAGGCTGAGGCTGACACCGCAAGAGGCCTTCGACTCACACAATGCGTATCAGATAGGGCGTATGCTGACAACAGAAGAGTGGCGCTTGGATGGATTGGAAGACATCTGGGGGATACAGAAGAACGGCGCCATACCTGACGAGATCCTCAGGGGGTCCGATCCTGTCGATGGGGACTATCTGCCATCGGAAGGCCCGGGGACAACCTACACCATGACGAACATAGAACATCTCACGGCACATGCTGAGTTTCTTCGAAGGCGTGGCGATAATTCGATTTTTGACCATGTTTCAGAAGACGGGTCCGGATCGTTGCTGCAGGCTTACCGTTTTGTAATTGATAACCCGCTTGGCTCTCATTGTTTTCTCGATGGAAGCCGAAATGCACTATACGTTGCTTATCACTACTACGAACATCCTGCATTGCTTCACTCAATCGAGGAATGCGGAGAGAGCAACATAGAAGGGCATCGTCTCGCCCTTTATGCACGTCTGACTCACCCTTTGCTGATCACGAAATGAAGCGCGACCTGATCCTGCTCCTCCTGCTCTGGGCCGCGCTTGGGCCGGCCGCCTGCGGCAGCAACGCGCCGGAAGGCGCGGACGAGGTGGATGGCGAGGAAGCCGCCGATGGCGACAGGTCGGACGGGGACGACAACGCGGACGAGCCGTTCGACTGGTGCGATGGCGCCCCGCCCGACAGCGCCTGCTACTCCGAGCGGCGCGACCCGGGGTCGGAGTCCGTCGCGCTGGCGCGGGCCATCGCCGACCGCTACATCGACCTGTACCCGGCCACCGACCTCTACTGGGAATGGCAGAACACGGTCCTGATGGTCGGAGTCTACGAGCTGTACCGCGTGACCGGCGAGCCGCGTTACCTGGACTACCTGCGCGAGTGGATGGACCTGGCCATCGGGCGAGGCTACGTGATGTGGACGTCGGACTCCATGTCGCCGGCCCAGGTCGCCGCGTTCTTGTACTTCGAGACCGGCGACCCGAAATACCGCGCGGTGGTCGACGATGCGCTCCACTACCTGGACCACGTCGCGAAGCGAACCGATGACGGCGGCCTCAGCCACAAGGGCATCCTCGGCGACGCGACGCTCTGGGTCGATTCGCTCTTCATGTTCGGCGGCCTCCTGACGCGCTTGGGGGAGCACAGCGGCGAAGCCGCTCGCCTCGACGAGATGGGTCTCCAGTTCCGGGTCTTCACGTCCCACCTCCAGTCCGAGGAAGGACTCTACGTGCATGCCTGCTTCACCTCCGAGCCGGTCGACACCGACATCTACTGGGGCCGCGGCAACGGCTGGGTGACCGTGGCGGGCTACGACTACCTGCGAGCGCGACGGGTCCGAGGCGAGGTCGACGACGTCGTTCGCGACGCCCTCGCGAGGCAGGTCGCCGCCGCCACCGGGCTCCAGGACCGGGACTCCGGCCGCTGGTGGATCGTGCTCAACCGGCCCCAGGAGACGTACCTCGAGACCTCCACCGGCGCCCTCTTCGCCTACGGGATGGCCAGGGGATGGCGCTACGGCTTCCTCGGCGAGGAGGTCCTGCCCACCATCGCGCTCGCCATGAGGGGCGTCCGCGACGCCCTCACCACCGACGCCGCCGGTCGCCCGGTCGTATCCGGCGTGTCCGCCGCCACGGCACCCGGGACGCTCGACGACTACAAGTGCGTCAAGGTGGCCGACGATCTCGCCTACGGCGTCGGCGCCGTCCTCCTCGCCCTGGTCGAGACCTCCGGGCTTCCTTGAGAGGCGATCGGCGCTCACGGGCCAGCCGAGACCGGGGCTCTCGGGCCTGTGAGGTCGTTGTTTGCGCCGAAAACACAGGGCCTTCGGCCAGCCTGTCACAGCGTCGCAGCCAGGACGCGCACCCGCACCTCGGGGGTCGCGCCCAGCACCAGCACGCGGTAGGGCGTGGTGTTGTCGACCGGCACCCCGGTGAACGTGACGTGGCGCCCCTCGACCGACAGACCCGCCCCGGCGTCGACCACCTGGCCCGGCCGCACCTCGAAGGCGTCGACCGCGGCCAGATCGGTGGGGACCCGCACGTCCAACGACAGGAGCTGGCTCTTCAGCACCCAGTGCGGCGCCATCGACTCGCTGAGGAGCGCCCCACCGCACGAGAGGTCCGTGGGCTTGGCCGAGGCCGCCAGGGCTACCACGATCACGACCAGGGCGTCGGGCGCTCGGATGACCTCGACCAGCGCCGGATCGGCTTGGTCCGGATCGCTGGAGGGCAGGTTGGTGGCCACGCTGGCCGTGCCGATGGGGTCGCCCTCGCGCAGCAGGTCGCGGAGGGCCCGGAAGACCTGGTTGGCCTGCCGGATGGCCTCCCAGCGGGCCGGCTTGTGGGCGGCCTCGTCCTGGTTCACCTGGAACCACATGAGGCCCTTGCCGCCGGCGGCCGCCACCATGAAGGCCTGCGCCAGGATCTCCTGGGGGTCGGGCTGGATGTGGATGACGTCGCCGCCGATCAGGGCCTTCTTGTTCCAGACCGGGCTCAGCCCCTGCGCGTACAGCCAGGTGGGCAGCGGCATGTGGTTGTCGCGGGCGTTGCGCAGGTAGTCGAAGGGGCCGCGGAGCGGCGGGTGCTTGCCCCAGGAGGTGATGTGCGGGGCGCAGGCCGCGGCGTACAGGTCCATGCCCTGCACGTCGCTCATGCCCGCGAAGCTGCCCACGTGGCCGTTGGTCTTGGCGCCGTTGTAGACCGTCACGTCGGGCGTGGCCTGCCAGACCTTGGCCGCCCTCTGGGCCTTCCGCCAGGCGTTCGGCGTGCCGTCCTCGGCGTAGATCTCGCCGTCGGACTCGTCGCCCGTGAGGATCCCGGCGATGGCGGCCGTCACCAGGCCCTTGTCCTCGAGGTTGCCCTCCAGCACGCCCTCGTCGAGCAGCGCGAAGTAGTCTCCGAGCGGCGGCAACGTCTGGGTGGCGACGTCGGCCCCCCCGCCGCAGTCGGAGCTCCAGCGCAGGAACATGGTGTCGAAGTGCGCGTCGCGCATGGCCTGGTAGGCCGTGTCGTTCACGCCCGGGTAGGGGCACTCCCCGTCGTTGGACCAGCCCTCGATGGGGAAGTGCGGCCGGAGGATTCGGCCCACCCCGACCGAGTCGGACGTGTCGGCGAACGTGGCCACCACCGTCCAGGCGTCGCCCGCCACGGCCGGGGTGCAGAGCGGCACGGTCCAAAGGACGGCCTCGCCGGGGGCCAGCGTCGGCTGGGGGACGCACGCCACCCCCGCCTGGAGGACCTCGCGACCGTTCACGTACAGGGCCTGGAGGGTGCGCGGGGCGTTGGCGCGGTTCTTCGCGTGCACGAGGAGGGTCGACAGGTCGTCGGTGGTGGTCACGTAGGTGAGCGGGACGTCGGTGATCGCCACGGGGAAGGAGCCCTCGAGCGCAACGCCCTCGGTGGTCTCGACGCGGATCTGCCCGTCGTCGGCGTCGTCCCAGGCGTCGTCGCGCGAGTGGAAGGCCACCCAGATGGGCTGGCCCGCCACGGGCTTTCGCGGCCACACGTGGAACCACTCGAGGGTCGGCTCCTTCAGCAGCGTGGTGGCGTCGGCGCCGTTCAGGAAGACCGTGGTGACGTCGCCTCCGGCCGCCGCGAGGCCCGCCAGGTGGAAGCGCCCGCCTTCGAGCGGGGAGTCGGTGTACTCGTTGTATTCTGCGTCGTTCAGGTAGACGTCCTTGCGGTAGCTGGCGGCGAGCCCGGGTTGCGTGACGCCCGCGGCGCAGGCGTCCCCGCCGGCTGCGCACGACACCTCCGCGGGCAGGGGCAGCGAGGCCGCGGGCGGTAGCTCGGGGTCGTCGGCCGAATCCTGTGGCGCCAGATCGAGAGATGTCTCCGGCGTGATCTCCGGCGACGGAGGGGCATCAGGAAGGGCTGCGTCCTCCCGGGTGTCGCGCGTCGCGGCATCGGACGGCGTATCCGCCGCCGCGTCGCTGCCGGCCTCGGGCGGCCCCTCATCGATCGCCTCGGGGGCGGGAGCGTCGGCCTCCGCCACGTCGACGACCGCCTCGTGGAACGTCGTGTCCGGCGCCCCTCCGCGGTCCTGCTCCTCGTCGAAGGAAGGCGAGACCTCGCTGGCCCGCTCGCCGCTCGAGCAGGAGAGCCCCGCCCAGAGGATCAGCCACGTCCACACTCCAACGAGACGACGCATGGGAGCCTCCTTTGCGCGTCCCGCGCCCCTCCGCGGCGCTCAGGGCCGCTGGAGCGGCGTGACGCGCACGATGAACCCGCTGTCCTTCGGGATTTCGTAGCGGAGCGTCTTGTCCGCCAGGCGCACCTCGCCGGCCTCGTCGAAGGCTGCCCGGCTCCAGTCGAGCACTTCGGCCTTCTCGAGCGTCCAGGGGAACTCGACCGCGACCTCGGTGGCCTTCGCGCCCGGGTTGGCGCCGATGACGAAGGCGCGCCGCCCGGCGTCGTCCCACTTGACCAGCAGGTGCGCGCGGCCGCCGTCGCCAGTGTTCGTCAGATCCTGCCCCAGGTCGAGGCGCGGGCTGAGCAGGGCCGGGCCGTAGACCTCGGGCGACGAGAGCGCCCGCAGCAGGGCGTGGATGCGCTCGGCCTCGGGCCAGCGCAGGCCGGGGTAGCCGAAGACCACGAAGCCGGTGGCCCCGGCCGCGAGGAACGAGGTGATCTCCTTGACGAGGTACCGTTCGGGGGGAAACGCACCGCCCGCCCACGAGTCGGCCTTCCGGCCCTCGCACTCGGTCTGCCGGATGGCGTCGCTGTACGAGAAGCCCTGCAGCCACATCCAGACCACCGCGCCCGGCTTGCGATGCGTCGCGACGGAGTGCGCCAGTGCCCACCCGTCCGAGAACAGGTGGCGGTGGTCGGGGTCGTCGGTCTCGAGCCACTGGTCGTAGCCTTCGCCCTTCTGGCCCTTCTGCTGGTAGATCAAGGCCTCGAGGCTGCCCGCGTCCCAGTGGTTCTCGGCATAGGTGTACGTGTCGGGGATCATCATGTTGGTGGCCTGCGCCATCGCCGCGACCTGCTCGTCGGGCAGGCAGTCGGGGCACGCCGGACTCGGCCCGCCGATCATGCGGTAGGTGGGGTGCCAGCACATCCACTTCACGTCGTCGGGCAGGTGCGGCATGGCCTGGGGCGAGAACTCGCCCTCGCGTGCCTGGAAGGCCTCGAAGCGCGCGCGCATGGCCTCGGCCTCGCCGTCCTGCACGCCGTCCAGGTCTTTCTCGCCGTAGCCCTCGAAGATCAATGGGATCAGGTCCTGCTCGATCGGCCGTTCGGTGCCGTAGCCATCGCCCGCGCGGATGGCGCCGAAGGGGCGCGGGTCGTGGGCGACCAACTCGACGCCCGCCGGGCCGTAGCCCCACAGGTAGACGAAGTTCGCGCCCGCTTCGAAGGCGGCTCGGGTCTTCTCCAGGTTGAGGTCCAGGTACCCCTGGCCGGTCGCCGGGTCGCACTCCCCTGGACCGCTGACCCCGTCGTAGACCAGCCCCGAGTAGACGTGGAGGCCCAGGCCGAAGAGGCGCTGGCCCCGGTAGTCGACGAAGGCCAGGTCGTCGACCGTGCGGGTGGCCTCGGCGGTCCACCAGGTCGGCGGCGTCACCTCGTCGGCCGGCGCGTCCGCGACCTCGGCCGGCGCCTCGGCGGCCACGTCCGCCGCGTCGACGACTCGCGCGTCGCCGTCGCCGTTGGCCTTCGCCGGAGACGCCGAGCACGCCGAGACGGCCAGGCCGAGGCCCAGGGCGACCGAGATCGCGCGGAGGCTCATCAGCGGGCCTCCTTCTGCAATCGCTCGTAGGCGCGTTGGCACCTGCCCATCAGCTTGAAGTCGCAGAACCACTCGCCGCGCCCGCAGAAGTGCTCCAGCCCCTCGGGCCCGACCCGCTCGGCCAGCCGGCGCCGGACCTCGGCGAGCGTCAGCACCTGGCCCGTGGCGATGCCCAGCCGCTCGAGCACCGCCGCGTCCTTCGAGAGCTTGTCGCGCCAGCCCGTGGTGCAGCGCCCCTCGTCCTCGGACCAGTAGCCGCACTGGTAGCAGAACAGGTCGTAGCCGTAGACGGCTTCGACCTCGAGGTCGGGCTTCGCTTGGAGGCGGGCCAGCAGGTCGGGGTAGCCGGCCTGGAAGAGGGCCGAGTCCTTCAGCTCGTCGAACGCGCCGAGGCACAGGAAGTGGTGCCCCATGAGCCGCACCTTGCGGTCGATGTCACAGGGGAAGATGCGCGCGACCTTTTCGGGAGGCCGCACCGGGGCCTCCGGCACCTTGTCGAGCTCCTCGCGGAGTGGCGCGGGCGGGGCGCCCGGGAGGGGCTCGGACAGGCCCTGGAACAGCTCCTCGAGCCCGCCGAAGCGCGACAAGCGGAACTCTTCGGCCAGCGTGCCGTGCGGCAGGCCGTTTCGCGCGGCGACCTCCTTGGCCTGCCCTTGCAGGAAGGTCGCCACCAGCTCGCGCGGGTCGCCCGTCATCGCGCGGTCGAGCCACGCCACGCGCCGGCCCCACGTCTGGAGCTGCAGCCGGTAGCCCTGGATCAGGTTGGTGAGCATGGTGCGGTGCGCGCAGAGCGCGTCGACCCGGCGGGGCATCGTCGCCGACACGTCCTCGACCCGGTTGGGGTGTGCCAGCTGGCGCGCGAAGTACCAGCGCTCGCACACGCTGAACGGGGCCAGCCCTTCCGCGACGTGCTCGGGGTGGTGCAGGTCGAACGCGGCCACCCAGAAGGCCTCCTCGGTGGCCTGCGCGACGCGCACGTGATCCTGGTTGCCCTCGTACAGGCCCTCGGGATCGAAGCCGAACACCGCGTACGGGCGGTGCTTGCGCAGCTGGTACACGAGGCGCTCGCGCAGGTCGCACAGTGGCACGTCGGCCAGCCGGTCGGTCTCGAAGCCCAGCTCCTCGATCTCGGCCACTCCCAGGATACGCGCGGCCACGCGAAGCTCATCGGCATTCCTTCGCGCTGTCTCCTCGACCGTCAACCCCACCGAGTCACGGCAATCGTCGGTCACCCGGACCAGCACGACCTTCCAGCCCTCGTCGGCGAACTTCGCGATGGTGCCGCCGCAGAAGGCGGCCACGTCGTCGGCGTGGGGGCTGACGACCAGGACGGTGTGCGGCGTGGGGGTCATGTCGTGCCTCGCGTTGGGTCTGGCGGTACGGCAACCAGTGTCAGATGATACCCGTCGCGCAAACCGCCCTCAAGGCTCTTCGACGGCCTTGGAGAATAGTCCTTTTGCAACAATGGATAACGTCCCGTTCAAGGGCACTTGCGCGCGCGTGGAGCCGGTGGTAGGGTGCGTCGTTGATGGCGTACAGAAGCGACGTCATTCGTTGATTGGAGGCCGACATGGCGAATCTGGCTCTGCTTGGTGGCACGAAGTGTCGCACGCGTCCATTCCCCGCGTGGCCGTCCCATGGCGAGAGCGAGCGCGTCAAGCTGATAGCCGCGCTCGAATCGCGCGACTGGGGTGGCTATCCTTCGCCCAACACGCGCGCCCGCCAGTTCGCCGAGCGGTTCGCGGCCTACCACGGCGCGAAGCACGGAATCTGCTGCGCCAATGGGTCCATCACGCTCGAGGTCGCGCTGCGGGCAGCCGGGCTGAAGGCCGGCGACGAGGTCATCACGACTCCCCTCACGTGGGTCGCGTCGGCCGTGTGCGCGGTGCACCTGAACCTGGTGCCGGTGTTCGCCGACGTCGACAGCCAGACCTACTGCCTGGACCCCGACGCGGTCGAGGCGGCCATCACGCCGAAGACGCGCGCCATCGTGGCGGTGCATCTGGGCGCCAACCTGTGCGACATGGATCGGCTGCTGGCCATCGCCGAGAAGCACGGGCTGATCCTGATTGAAGACTGCGCCCACGCCCACGGCGCGCGTTGGCGGGGCAAGGGCGTCGGCTCCATGGGCCATCTCGGCAGCTTCAGCTTCCAGTCGTCCAAGCTGATGACGGCCGGCGAGGGCGGTATCGTGCTCTGCAACGACGACCTGCTGGCCGAGAGGTGCCACTCGCTGGTCAACTGCGGCCGCAAGCAGCCCGGCTACGACAGCTTCGAGGGCCGGCTGCTCGGCTGGAACGCGCGCCTCAGCGACCTTCAGGCCGCGGTGCTGCTCGGCCAGATGGACCACCTGCACGAGGACACCCTGTATCGGGAGCGGATGCTGCGGCTGTTCATCGACAAGCTGGCGGCCAAGATCCAAGGGCTCACTCCGTGCACCTGGGATCCGCGCATCACCACCCGCAGCGCCTACCAACTGGTCCTGCGTTACGACCCTGCGGCGTTCGGTGGCGTGCACCGTGACGTGTTCCTGAAGGCCCTCGCGGCCGAGGGCGTCGAGATGGCCGGGACGTTCTACATCCAGATGCAGGACAACCCGTTGTTCGCGGTCACGGCCGACGAATGGCCCATGATCCGCGAGCGCTACGGCGAACGCATCGACGGCACGCGGGTGAAGACCCCGGTGGCCGAAAAGGCCGGCTACCACGAGGCCGTGTGGATGCACTACCCCTACTTCATGGGTACCGAGGAGGATCTCGACGACGTCATCGCGGCCATCCGCAAGGTGCAGGCGAACGTCGCCGAGTTGGCGTGACCCGGCCCCCAACCCGGGTCGCGCCGCTCCTCGCCAACGCAGACGACCGGCATCGACGACCGCGCCGAGTCGCGATATGCTCCAGGCAGTTTCCACTACGTCGGAGTCCGGCATGGCACCCTCGCAGCGCCTCGCGTTCGTCGCCCTGTTCACCCTGGCAGCACCCCTGGCGGCGGCTACCGTCAACGTTACGATCTACCGCGACACCGACGTCAGCTCTCTCACCGACTACTCCCAGGACGTCGGCGGCGAAGACCAGGTACTCGGAGGGGTAGACGTCACCGGCTTCTTCGGTGGCTCGACGTCGGCCACGGTGGCCACCGACACGTCGGGGATCGCGCCCTTTCCGGACGTCGCGGCCGGGCTGCACCTGTTCCGCGTCGCCGCCCCCGAGGGGGCCTGGGCTACTAGCCGCAACCAGGCCACACGCCTCTTCGAGTTGCTGCAGGCGGCGCAGCCGCTCGACTACGTGGCCCTGGGCGACTCGTCGCCCGTCGAGGGCTCGGCGACCGATCAGCGTTACCCCGAACGGCTGGGCGCAATGCTGGCGCCATTCTTCCCCGCCGGCGTCACGGTGCACAACCTGGCCGAGGGCGGCTCGACCACGCCCATGTGGCTGCCCGGCTCGCCGTATATGCTGCTGAAGGAGGACGCCATCGTGGCGGCCGACCTGATCACCATGACCATCGGCGGCAACGACCTTGTCGACGCCATCTCGCTCGGCGACATCAACGCGGCGTTGAAGCAGGTCGACGTGACGTTCGCCAACATCGCCACCATCTACGGCCGACTCCGCGAGCTGAACCCCGCCGCCGACATTGTGTTCACCATCTACCCCAACTACATCAAGTCCGACTTCTGGGAGGCCGAGCTCGGCGCCGATACGGTGGCCGTGGTCCGCAACATCATCGAGTCGATCATCACCCAGATGCGGCGCGACCTGTCGGCCAACCCGGGCATGCTGCTGGCCGACGTGCACGGCCCCCTGAAGGACGCCGACATGAACGTGTACATGGCCGACAAGCTGCACGTGAACGACGCGGGCCACCAAGTCTACGCCGAGGTGATCTTCGGGGCGCTGGGCGGCGCGGTCGTGCCCGCGGACGGCACGGTCGACAAGCGCTTCGGCTGGGCCGACTGGACCGACGTGGTCGCCCCGGTCGAGCTCGAGGGGGCCGACGTGGCCCGCAGCGACACGGAGGTCGGGGCCGACACGCTGCAGGAGGTCGACGAAGCCGATGGCGCCCAGGCCGACGGCGGCTCCGGCTGCGCGGTCGGGGATCGCTCGGCCACGCGCCCCCCCTGGCTGCTGCTGGCCCTGGCGCTGGCCCTGCCCGCGGTCGTGCGACGACGCGTCGATCAGTAGCAGGTCGGCTTCACGATGTACTGGCCCATGCCGTCGACGCGCTCGACGACCACGTAGTAGGGCACGCCGGGCTCCGCGCTGAACGACACCGACTTGTCCGCCCAGATGTCCTCTTCGAAGTCGGTGCAGGCCGACGGGGAGCAACTGCCCGACAGCAGGTAGACGTCGTAGCGATCGCCGTCGTTCTGCGCTGTGACCCAGACCGTGACGTAGCCCCCGGCCGCCGAGACGAAGCGGTAGATGCCGTCGGCACCCGTGCCGTTCCCGCTGCCGCACGAGTAGCCCGACAGGTCGTCGTCCCAGGCGGTGTCGTACTCCGACTTGCCGCACGTCAGGTCGGCGTCGACGGCGCATGTCACGGGGCAGGCCGCGTCGCCGTGGCAGTCGTCGTCGTCGCAGTCGGTCTGGCCGTCGTGGTCCTCGTCGACGCCGTCGTCGCAGACCGTCTCGTTGCAAGGGCCGCAGTCGGCCGTGCAGGTGGAGCAGGTCTCGAGCGGAGCTTCGCAGGGTCCGTCGCCGCAGGTGGGGCAGAGGTTGGTGGTCCCACCCTGGCACTTGCCCGTCTCGCAGCGGTCGCCGCCCGTGCAGGCGTCGCCGTCGTCGCACGCGGGCCCGGTGGCCGGCGCGTGGGTGCACCCACCCGGCGAAACGCAGGCGTCGGTCGAGCACGGGTCGCCGTCGTCGCAACCGACGACCGCACCGGCGAAGCACAGCCCCGCCTGGCAGGCGTCGCCGGTGGTGCACACGTCGCCGTCCTCGCAGGGTGAGCCGTCGGGCAGCTTCGCGTGCGCGCACGTGCCGTCCGGCTGGCACAGGTCGGAGGTGCAGGCCTGGCCGTCGTCGCAGCCACCGGGGCACGCCGCGACCTCGGGAGCCGTGTCGACGGTTGCGTCGGGCCCGGCGTCGAGAGTCTCGGCGGGGGCCACGTCCGGGGCCGGCTCAGCGACGTCGGGAGTCGGCTCGGGGGTGGGCTCGAGCGCCTCGGAGCGGGGCTCGGAGGGCGCGGCCTCTTCGACGGTGTCGGGGCTCGGGTTGGGGTCTTGGCCGGGATCGCGGGCCTCGAGATCCCCGTCGACGCCCGCCCCGTTGAGGTCGTCGGCGCCCGGAACGTCCCCGGGCGGCGCGTCGGCCGCCGGCTGCCCATCCGCTGCCACCTCGGCGCCCGCGACGTCGGCCGTCCCGAGGTCGTTGCCGAAGACCAACTCCCAGGCCAGGCCGTCGAGCCGCAGGCCCGCGTCCTCTCCGCTGGAACCACTGCAGCCCGGGCCGGCCGCGAGCCCAGCGGCCAGGGCGACCAGGGCGAGGACGTTTCGCGACACCATGGCGCCCGTCATGGTCCCTCCGGCTCTGCGGATGCCAGGATCTCGTGGTACCAGACCGGCAGGAACGACTGCCCGTCCGACGTGGCGATGGCGGCCTCGAAGGGCGACGCTTCGTAGGCGATGGCGTGCCCCACGTTCGGGTCGTCGGCGAACGGGTAGCCCCCCTGGAACTGCTCGGACCAGCGGCCCGCGGGGTCGTTCACGATGTAGGCCGACCCGTCGTAGGCCAGGGTGACCAGCACGTGACCATAGGCCGTGAAATAGCCGTGCACGATGACGGGGCGACCCTGGGCCAACAACGCGCGCACGTCCGCGACCGTGCCGTCGGTGTGGGCCAGCAGCCGCTGGGGGATGCCCATCTGCGCGGCGTAGCTGTTGAACACCTCGGCCAGCCCGACCGGATCTTGGGCGTAGGCCTTGCCCCACAGGGCGGTGATGTCGTCGGGCTCGCCCCCCCACCCGTACCAGGCCAATAGCATGGCCACGCTGGTGTTCTGGCAGGTGCTGCCCGGGTAGAGGTCGTTGGCATACTGGTAGAAGTAGGGCACGTCGGGCACGCCAGGTGCACCGGGCTGCACCACCACCGTGCGCCAAGCTTCGGCCAGGGCGGCCCCGTCGGCCGACTGCCCGACGGCGTGCAGCAACCGCTCGCCGGTCTGCTGGAAGGAGTAGGTCAGGGCGAACCCGTCGGCCCCATCGGCAGCGGTCCCGAGGCTCCAGCCGTCGGCGTCGTAGACCACGCGCGCGACGGGGCCGGCGGTCGTCACGCGCATCGTTACCGGGTTCGCGCAGGGGCTGGTCGGTTCCACGAAAGCGATGGTTGCGGCCAGAGTGGAGTCGGGCACGATCCCGGCAACGTCGAAGGCCTCCGGTTCCGGATCGGGGGAGGTCCCGGCCTCCGCGGCCTCTCCGGCGTCCACGGTGTCGGCCGGGTCGTACGGGGCGTCCGCATGCCGGGCGTCGACGATCGCGTCGGAGGCGTCGTACGCTGCGGTCGTGTCCGCGGGACGGTCATCGGTGCCCGCGTCGACACCACTCCCCTTGGCCGAACCGCAGGCACCGAACCAAAGCCCTAACAGAATCACGGTCCGTGGACCCGCCGGCCCCATCCGTACGCCCTCCTTGCCGTCCGCCCGCCGTCTCATGGCACTCCGAGATCGCACCCCTCGCCCGACTTGAAGTCGACCACCTTCTTCAGCACCTGCAAGAGGATGTCGGCTTGCGCCAGGCTCACGTCGAAGTGACGCCCGCCCCCGTGCTCGGCCATCAACCGGCTCTCGGCCAGCGTCTGCGACACGTTGATCACGTGCACGGTCACGCCGATGGGTTTTCCGTCGTACGAGCGAAGCACGTTGGCGTCGGGGTCGGGGTCGGATACGTGGGGGTCGACGGGCTTGCAGGCCTCGAAGACCTCGGGGCAGGCCTGCGGGGCGCCCACGACGCACCCCATCCCGTTGCTGTCGCAGCGCCCCACCTTGGTCGGCCAGTCGAAGCCGGGGGTGTGGCAGCCGTCGGCCTCGCACCAGGCCGTGGGCGGGCAGTCGGCGTCGAACACGCAGTCGCCGCTCACCGTAGGCGCGCGATGGCAGGTGCCGTCCTCGCACTGGGCCCCGCCGGCGCAGTCGGCCGACGTGGCGCACCCCAACCCGAAGGCCATGCGCCGGGCCTGCACGATGGGGTTGAAGAACTCGTTGGCCACGGTGTACGTGGACTCCTGCCCGTCGGTGAAGACCAGCAGGATCGTCGTCCGGCACTCCTTCACGGGATCGGCGCAGGCCCCCTCGCGGCACACGTAGTCGGGGCTGCCGCAGTCTGCATCGGCGGCGCACGGCTTGCCGTCGACCACCAGGTAGTGCCGGATGTACTCGCCCGCGTAGAACATCGACTTGCCGAGCGGGGTGAAGCCCGACGCCCGCAGCTCGGGGTTCTGGTGCTGCACCTCGGTGAAGTCGATCCAGCTGACCATCTGGTCGTAGGTCGACGTGGCCCAGTCGGCGCTGAACGGCACGCGCACCACCTCGGACAGGTTCTGGTGGAACCATCCCTGGGGCGGCGAGGGCGTGGCGTGCGCGTCGTCGTCGCCCTCGATATAGTTCTGGTCGAGGTAGTAGCCCGAGTAGCAGAACGAGTGGCTCACGGCCTCGATCTGGGGAAACGTCAAGAGGGCGAAGCGCGCCTTGTTCGCCGCCAGCGACGCGTCGAGGAACTGCTTGTAGACCTTTTTCGAGACCCCCAGCTTGGACAGCGGCTGGTCGAAGGTCTCGCACACCGGCCAGTCCTGGGGGCAGCCCGCCGGGCAGCAGTCGACGTAGTCCTTTTCGTCGTCGTCGACGCAGTAGTTCATCGACGCCGACGTATCGAACAGCAGCACCACGTTGTGCAGGATGGGGCGGCAGTCGCCCTGGATGCACTGCTGCTTGCCCGGGCACTCGAATGTCGTCTTCTGCGTGCCCGTGGCGTCGCAGTCGACGCGCATCCCGCCCTCGCAGCGTCGGCCTGGGGTGCACTGCACGGGCTCGCATGCGCCGGCCACGCAGGCCGTTCCCTCTTCGCAGGGGGTGCGTTCGTACGAGCGACCGTCATCGCCGCACAGGAGCACCGCGGCCACCCCGTCGCACGTGCGCGCGCCGGCCTCGCACGAGATCGCGTCCGGCCCGGGGATGTCCGACCCCGGGGTGTCGGTCGCGAGGTCGCTCCCCTGGGTGTCGACGGGCGGGCGACGGTTGCCGGACTCCGATGAGCACGCGGCCCCCAGGATAGCCGACAGGATCACCATCGCCAGGGTGGACGACGCGACGCGGTTGACAGTCATGTCAGCCTCTGCCATATGTCATTAGGTGACAGTTTATCTGACATCGAGTGCACGTCAATGGCCCTGCGATCGGACTCCGAGGCGAGCCGGGTACGACTGATTGACGCCGCGACCCGGCTGTTCGCCGACCGCGGCTTCGACGCCACCACGGTCGACGAGGTCGCCCGCGCCGCCGGCGTGACGACGCGGACCTTCTTCCGGCACTTCCCGGGCAAGGTCGACGCCGCGTTCCCCTGGCACCAGCAGCGCCTGGCCCAGTTCCGAAGGTTGTTGAACGAGCGCTTCGACCCCGACAACCCGTTCCGCACGGTGGCCGACGCGGTGCGCGCCTACGCGGCGGAGCACGAGAAGCGCCGCGAGCAAGCCCTGGCCGAGTGGCGCTTCGTCACGGCCTCGACCGAGCTGATGGCCCGCGACGCGCAACTGGACCGCGACTTCCAGGCGGCGCTGGCCGACACCCTCGCGCGGGGACGGCTGGACGAATTCGAGGCCGCGTTCTGGGCCGGCACGCTGTTCGGGGCCATGCGAGCCGTGCTGCACGAGTGGCTGTCCGGCGGCTGCCGGCGCGAGCTCGTGGCGCTGGGGGCCCCGCTGCTCGAGCTTCTGGCGTGGCGGGCCCGCGTGTACGACGAAGAGCATGCCGCTCGCAGGAACGCGAGCGCCGAGGGAGGACGCACATGACGACGGGACGGTGGGTGCTGGTGAGCCTGGCGACGCTGGCGATCGCGTGCAGCTCGTCGACCGATGGAACCGGCGGGCGTGACGGGACGGGCCCGGGGCGCGACGCCTCGGCCGACGCCCTATCATGGGACGTGCCGCGTGCCGACGCCCGCACGGACGCGCGGTCCGACGGGTCGGCCGACCTGCCGGGGGGCGCCGACGCGACCGTCGATCCCGGGTCGGCCGAGTTGCCGCCCGCGCCCGACGCCTCGAGCGACGCACCGGTCGGGGCGCCCTGCGACCAGGTGTGCGGGCTGGGTGACATCACGGGCCGCGTGTGCGCCCCCGACAGCAAGACCTACGTCACGAACGCCAAGGTCTGGGTCGACGCCCTCGGCTGCGACGGCCAACCGGTGCACATCGAGACCTCGTCCGGCTACGACGGCACGTACACGCTGAAGCACGTGCCCTGTGGCACCTGGCAGGTGCACATCCAGAAGGGCTCGTTCACCCACTATTTGCAGGCCCAGGTCGAGACCGGCAAGGTCAGCGACCTGTCCAACCAGGGCATCAAGATGTGCCTGGGCGCGACGGCAGCCCGGCTCTGCGTCATCACCGGCGATTGGGACGCCATCGAGCAGACGGTGTCGTCGCTCGGGTTCCAGTACAAGCTGTACGAGCTCTACACCGGCGGCTTTCAGGACCCCACCTGGGAGGGCGCGCCGGCCGTGGGGCTGCTGACCGACCTGGCGACGATGCAGGCCGAGTGCGACGTGCTGCTCATCGACTGCGGCAAGGCGCACTGCGAGATGGTGAAGAGCGAGCCGTCCATCCCGTGGAACCTCCGCGACTTCGTCGAGGCGGGCGGCTCGCTCTACGCCTCGGACTTTGCCTACTGCTACGGCGAGTACGCGTTCCCCGAGCAGGTCGACTTCCACGGCGACGACGCCCAGTGCGGCCAGTACGACAGCAGCGGCCCCATCAAGATGGACGGCAACCAGACCATCGAGGCCACGGTCCTGGACCCCGACCTGGTGGCGTACCTCGGCAAGAGCACCTTCCCGGCCAAGTTCGGGCTGGGCCCGCTCGTCTCGGTCGACGGGGCGGGGCTGGCGCTGGCCCACGTCGAGGGCTACGTGAAGAAGTTCGACGCGGTGCAGCCCTTCGTGCTGTCGTACAAGCCCTTCGGCGAGGGCGGGGGCACGGTGCTCTACACCAATTTCCACAACGACGAGCAGGTCAGCGCCGACATGGCGGTCATCCTCAACTACATGGTGTTCTCGCTCTAGCGGAAAGGGAGGGGACGATGCGGACCTGCAGCGCGTGCGGGATGCTGCTGCTGGTGGCCACCCTGGCAGTGGCCTGCGGGGGGAGCGACGCCGGGCAAGGGGACGGCCGGACGACCGACGCGAGCGTGTCGGCCGACGCCCCGGACGATCCGGGAGCGCCGGGAGACGCGGCGAACGGCAAGGACGCCGCGCCGCCGGACGACGCGGCGACCGCCGAGCCCGAGCCGGATCTCCAGCCGGTCGACCTGCCGCCGGTAGAGGACGTCGCCCCTGCCGATCCGGGTCCGTCCGATCCAGGTCCCTCCGATCCGGGCGGCTTCGACCCGAACGCCGTCGCGTACGGCGCGTGCGCCGACTCGACCGAGTGCCCCCAGGGCATGACCTGCGTGCTGCCCTTCGCCGACGCGGCCTCCGGCTACTGCACGAAGCACTGCAGCGGCGACGGGGAGTGCCCCGCCTCGACCGCGGGCAACCCCGTGGGCTGCCACCGCGAGGGCGGCGAACTGCAGGGCACTTGCGTGGGACTCTGCGGCGCCCTGAACGGCGGGTCGCCGACGTGCGAGGAGTGGCTGAAGTGCGCCGGCGAGCAGTTCTGCCTGCCGCCCTCGACCCTCACGCCCACGAAGGGCCCCGGCGAGTCCTGCACCGGCGGCGCCGAGTGCCTGTCGGGCCAGTGCGTCGAGGGGGAGAACACGCCGCCCCACTGCGCGCTGATCTGCCAGAGCGACGCCGACTGCGCCGGCCCCGACGGCCTGTGGCAGGGCACCTGCGTGGGCGCCGGCGGCCTGTCGTGGAAGTTCTGTTTGTGGATGTGCGGCATGATGGCCCAGGGCAAAGGCTGCCCGGGCGATCTCACCTGCCAGGTGGCGGTGTGCCAGTAGGCTTCACGGCAGCTGCGTCCGCACCCCCGCGCCCCACCACTTCTTTGGCGTGTCCTCGAGCACCTTCACGACCTCGCCCGTGGCCGTCTCGATGACCACGATGGTGCCGCCCTCGTCGAAGGCCATCGCGCGGTCGGTCCAGCCGGCCAGGCCATAGACGTTCGCCAGGCCGTCCAGCTGCGCGATCTCGCGGAGCACGGTGCCGGTGGCCGGGTCGACCTCGACCAGAAAGTCGTCGAGCTCCGCGCCCTTGTTGACGGTCGCGAACGCCCCCACGTCCTTGATGGCGTAGGCGTCGCCGCTCGACGTGTAGCCCTCGCCGTAGCTGCCCAGTTGCGTGGCCGTGAACGCGTCTCCGTCGCGGTCGAGGCGGTACCAGCCGCCGCCGCCGCTGATGCCCACCAGCACGTCGCGGTCGGGCTCGAGCACACCCCAGGGGACCATGGTGAGCGCGTTGAAGCCGTCGGGCAGGTCGCCCACCTTGGTGCACTGGCAGGTGGTGGGGTGGCAGGTGTACAGGCCCTTGAACGACACGACGTAGAGCACGCCCCAGCGGTCGATGGCCAGGTCGGTCATTCTGTGGGGGTTGTCGTCAAAGGGCCAGTCGAAGAAGCAGGCGAAGTCCAGCTGGTAGGTCTTCACCGACAGCGTCCACAGCTCGTCTTCGGTGTGGGCGTACACCACGTTGTCGCGCGCCACGCCCGGCAGGGCGGGGTCGCTGGGGAAGAGATCGGCCTCGTCGGGCACACCGTCGTGGTCGGCGTCGGGACCGGCCGGTGGGGCCGGCTCGTCCTTCCCCGGATCGGGCGCGGGCAGGTCGGCCCTCGCGTCGGGGCCTGCGTCGGCGATCTCGACGGCGGCGTCGGGCATTGCCTCGTCCTGCGGCGCGGTCGCGTCGGATCCGTCGGCGGAGGCGCCGCACGCCGCGATCGACACGGCGCCCACCAGGAGCACCAGGCCGGCGACGACGGTTCGCGCGCGCATGGCTATCGCTCCGCCAGGGCCTTCAGGATGAGCTTGCCCGCGTTGATGCCCGACATGACCACCGCGGACTGGCCTCCGCCGGGGAACGTCCACGCGCCCGCCAGCAGCAGGTTGGCGATGGGCGTCTGCTGCTCCAGGCGGTTCTGGATGCTCTGCTCGACCGTGTTGTCCCAGCCGAAGATGGTGCCCGCGGGGTTCAGGGTGTACTGCTGGATGGTCATGGGGGTGGCCACCTCCATCACCTCGATGTGCTCGGACAGGCCGGGCACGATCTGCTCGGCGCGCTCGAGCAGCGTGCGGGCCAGGGCTTCCTTGTAGTCGACGGCGTCGGCGTAGGGGCCGCTCCACTTCCACTGGTCGCCGCAGTCGAAGGCGAACTGCGAGGTGAGGGTGATGACGTTCTTGCCCGCCGGCGCTGCGGTGGGGTCGATGACCGACATGTTGGCGATGGAGAGGCCGCTCCGGGTGGCGTCGCAGTCGTTCATGGCCTGGAACGACGCGCCGATGTCGTAGTCGAGGGCCACGTTGATCTCGTACGAGTCGCCGAACACGTCGCGCAGGTCGGCGTTCACCCCCAGGTAGACCACGTAGGCCGACAGGCCGATCTGCAGCCCCTTCACGCGCTCGACGTACTCGGCCGGCAGGGCTCCGTCGGGCACCATCTTCAACAGCGTGTCGGGGCCGTTGGCGTTCGACACCACCCAGTCGGCGGCGTAGCACATGCCGTCGGCCGTGCGCACGCGCGTGGCCTTGCCGTCGACCACGTCGATGCCCACCGCGCGCGTGTTGGTCCGGATGACGCCGCCGTTCTCCCGCACCACCTCGGCCAGCGCGTTCGGGATGGCCTGGGAGCCGCCCTCGAAGTGGTAGTAGCCGTACAGGTGGTAGCTGTTCCACATGGCCATGAAGAAGAGCGCGGACAGCTTGGAGGGCTCGTTGCCTGCGAATCCGGCCAGCTGCGCCCACACGCCGATGAGATCGGGATCGTGGATGAAGCCGTCGAGGAACTCGGTCAGGGTGAGCTTCATGTAGCCCTGCAGGCGCGTGAGGGCACCGGGATACTGCTGCTCGATCTGGCCAATGGCGGTGACGTCGCCCTCCTGCGCCTTCATGGCGGCCTCGAGCGTGACCTGCATGATCTTCATCTCGTCGAACAGGGCATCGATGCCGTCGGCCTCGCTCGGGAACTCGGTCTTCAAGAGCGCGCGGTACGTCTCGAAGTCGGCCGGGATGTCGATCGTCCGGTCGGGGTAGATCATACGGTACATGGGGTCGAGGTGGATGGGCTTCATCTTGTCGTAGATGCCCAGGTCCTTCCACAGCAGGTAGTTGGTGCCGTCGGGCGGGTTCAGGCCATCGACGGCGTGCAGCGAGATCTCGAAGCTGTAGTCGCCCCGCTGGAAGCGCCCCATGCAGCCGCCCAGGCGGTGGTTCTGCTCCAGCACGACCACGTCGACGCCGGCCTTGGCCAGCTTCGCCGCCGCGCCCAGGCCGCCGCCGCCCGCGCCGATCACCACGACCTGGTGCGCCTCGGTCACGGCGCAGCCGTCGGCCGGGGCCTCCCAGCGATGGCAGTTCAGGCAGTCGTCGGGCGGATCGTACGACACGCCGTCGTGGGCCGCGGGATGGCACGTGCCGCACGCGAAGGCGCCGTCGGCGTGGTGGGTCGGGGTGCGCTTCGGCGCCCCGTTGGTCCCGTGGCAGGTGGCGCAATCGCCCGGTCCGTAGCCGCCCACGTGGGCACCCTCGTGGCACGAGAGGCACGACGCGCCGTTGGACCAGCCGGGGTGCGTGTCGGTCAGCACGGCCGAGGGCACGCCCGGTGTGGCCGAGGTGATGCCCTCGATCGGAGGGGTCACCTCCGGGGTCGTGTCGCCCGCCCCGTCGGCGCCACCGTCGACAGCGACGTCGATCGAGGCGTCGGCGCCGCCGCCCGCCCCCCCACACGCCGCCAG
>Ga0172370_10001348_pt1 | contig 37511 bp, 28 predicted proteins | sample LakKiv5m_FD_114538 | JGI IMG/M metagenome (GOLD analysis project Ga0172370, IMG submission 114538) | Freshwater microbial communities from Kabuno Bay, South-Kivu, Congo - kab_022012_11.5m | ecosystem: Environmental > Aquatic > Freshwater > Lake | place: Democratic Republic of the Congo...
AACAATACCCGAAATAAACCCCCTTTATGCCTTCATGTTATTGACAATCAATACAAAAGATATGAACACAAAACACAAAACAGATCGATTTTCATTTTTTACCCTAATCCGCCGTTAATAAAGTGTTAACAACTCAAATAAAAAAAAGAATTTTTGAAAAATTATGCGTTGACCCTGGGTACAGCGGCAGTTTCTGGTAATATTTCCGTTAAAGGAATAAATTCCTGCGGAAATGGGGCAACTTCAACATTAGCGATTATTGTAAATTCATTACCAGCAAGTGCTGGGACTATTTCAGGGTTAACAAACGTTTGTCAGGGACAAACTGCTGTCGTATATACAGTACCGATTATTGCCAATGCCACATCCTATATTTGGTCCTTGTCAGGCGGTGCGTCTGGATCAAGTACAACTAACAGCATCACTGTAAATTATAGTACATCTGCAGTATCAGGTATTATTTCTGTTAAAGGAACAAACACCTGCGGAGATGGAGCAACTTCAACATTAGCGGTTACTGTAAATACATTACCGGCAAATGCAGGTACAATTTCAGGAACAACAACAGTTTGTCAGGGACAAAACGCTGTAACCTATACAGTGCCTGTGATTGCAAACGCAGCTTCTTATGTTTGGTCATTGCCAGCGGGTGCAACAGGAGCAAGTAATATAAACAGCATAAATGTAAATTATGGTACATCAGCAGTTTCAGGTAATATTACTGTTAACGGGCATAACGATTGCGGTGATGGGGTATTTTCATTACTGGCAATAGCAGTTAATCCCTTACCTGACAACGCCGGTTCAATCTCTGGATCAACAACTGTTTGTTAGGGACAAACCGCTGTAACATATACAGTGCCGATAATTGCAAATGCAATATCTTACATTTGGACTTTGCCAAGCGGTGCAAGCAGAACAAGTATAACAAACAGCATTACAATAGATTATAGTTCATCTGCAGTTTCTGGAAATATTACTGTTAACGGGAATAATGATTGCGGGGATGGTGTAGTTTCTTCCTTGGAAATAAATGTAACTACAGTACCTGCCGCTGCTGGAACAATATCAGGGCCAACAGTTGTTTGCCAGGGACAAACAAATGTAACTTACACAGTCCCGGTAATTGCCAATGCTACAACCTATATTTGGACATTACCAAGCGGTGTGAGCGGAACAAGTACAACTAACAACATTTCCGTAAATTATAGCTTATCAGCAATTTCTGGCAGCATTACTGTAAAAGGAAATAATTCCTGCGGTGATGGAGATGCTTCCTCTTTGGAAATAACTGTTAGTCCTTTACCTTCAAGCGCTGGTACAATTACTGGACAAACAACTGTTTGTCAGGGGCAAAATTCTGTTGCTTACACCGTGCCTGCAATTGCAAATGCAACTTCTTATGTTTGGACATTGCCCAGCGGTGCAAGTGGAACAAGTTCGACAAATAATATTACAGTAAATTATGGAATAACTGCCACTTCAGGCAACGTAACTGTTAAAGGAAATAATTCTTGTGGCGATGGCTCTACCTCCTATTTGGCAATAATTGTAAATCCATTACCGGCTAATGCTGGCACTATTGCAGGTCCAACAACTGTTTGTCAGGGTCAAACCTCTGTAAGTTACACAGTTCCCACAATTTCAAATGCAACTTCCTACGTTTGGACATTGCCAGGTGGTGCAAGCGGAACAAGCACAACTAAGAGCATTTCTGTAAATTATAGCTTATCAGCAATTTCCGGCAGCATTGCTGTAAAAGGAAATAATTCCTGCGGTGATGGCAATTCTTCAACACTGGCAATTATTGTTAATGAAACGCCAGCAACTCCTTCGATAACCGCAAATGTTCTCGTTTTACATTCAGATGCTCCTGCGGGAAATCAATGGTATAATTCAAGTGGTTTAATAAATGGAGCAACTTATCAGGATTATACTGTAACATCGAATGATAATTACTACGATATTGTAACGTTAAATGGATGTAGCTCAGAGGTATCCAATATTATCACCATTACTATTGGAGGCATTGAGTTAAATGAAATCAATAAAACGGCAAAAGTTTATCCAAACCCTGTTTCAGATGAATTGATCATAGAATTAGATGGAAACAAGGAAGATGTAACCTTTGAAATATTGAATTCAATCGGTAATGTAGTTCTCAAAGGTAGTTTGATTGAAAAAACTGTTGTTCAGACAAACAGCCTCGCACCTGGCTTGTACTTAATAAAACTTGAGAATGGTAAAACATTTGAATTTAAAAAGCTTGTAAAAGAATAAAATGAGTTTGGTTTAATAGACTAACCATTAACAAAACGGCAGGATTATCCGGCGCAAGCCGCATGAATCCTGCCGTTTATTTTACAATTACTCCCATTCGCCAAGTAATACCAAAATGGATAAGCTGTGTAGTGGTTTAAAAACACTTGAGTTTCCACTTCAAAACACAAGTGTTTATTATTAGGAATACAAGTGATGTTTGAAATTGAAAATAAAAAAGAGATTTTAGTGGCTTTGAAACATTTTTGCAGTGCACTTGTTTAAAGCTGTTGCCTTAAGGGGGTTTAACAGAAATTATTTACCTTTGCTCAATCAATTTAAAAGTAAAAAAATGAGTATCAATAATAAACAAATCTTAAATGAGATTAAAGGTTTATTAAAGTCAAGGTTTTCCGATAATCTAATGGATGTCGTGCTATTCGGTTCGCAGGTATCAGGCAAACATCGTAAGGATTCTGATTACGATATATTGATTGTTTTAAAAGATAAGGTTGATTGGAGAGAGGAAAGAGAAATATCCGATTTATGTTACGATATCGAATTGAAGTACAACATAATAACCGATACACACATTATTAGTAAATCCGAACTTTCGACACTTAGAGGCAAACAACCCATATTTATTAACGCACTCGAAAAAGGATTTCACGCATGATAAATGGACTTGACAGGGAATCTCTGATAAATTACAGATTAAGCCAGGCTTTCGAGACCATAGAACTGGCAAGATTTTTAATTGCTTCAAAAAAGTTATCAGTGGCGGTTAATCGTATTTATTATGGAATGTACTACTCACTGACGGCGCTTGCATTAAAGTACAAATTTGAAACATCGAAACATCAGCAGTTGATTGGTTGGTTCAATAAGGAATTCATTGTTACAAAAGCAGTTGATGCAAATTTTGGCAAAATCATACGACATTCATTTCAAAACAGAAACAAAGGGGATTACGATGCATTTATAGTTTTTTCTTCCGAGGAAGTCGAGAGTATGTTGGTAGATATGATTGAATTTATTGATGAAATTAAAAGATTAATAACCCATTAATCTTTCGTTGATCCCAAAACTTTGTTTTCGTGATAATGACCTCTTTACGGCCTGACTTCAAATCAGTAAAACCTCTACATTGCATTGCTAAGAAACAAGATTGAGTAATTTTTTCAAATAATTTTGTTGTTATCCCAAAAACAATACTTTTGCAGCGCTATTTTAAAATAGCATTTTTGGCATAAAATAATATTTCTTCGGGGCAGGGTGAATTGTCTGAGCAATCAGGCAGTAATTCCCGACCGGCGGTAAAGTCCGCGACTCCCGTTACCTGTAATTCAAGGTTAGGGACTGATCTGGTGAAACTCCGGAACCGACAGTACAGTCTGGATGATAGAAGAAAAACCTGAATAGTCGGTTTCGATGCTATTCAATTTTCGGGTAAAATACGTGCATCCGCCCCGGAGGTATTTCCTTTCGGGGTTTTTTGTGTCCTGCTTTAAATGAAGTGTTTTACTAAAAGAACGATAACATGAAACTGAAACTTTTTACACTTGGGCTGATCTTATTTGCTTTTGGTGCCGGCCTTACAAATGCCCAGAGCATTATTCGTGGCCGGGTGATCGATGCAAAAACACATCAAAAAATTTCAAATGCCAATATTTCGGCTAATGACGGTGCTTCTGGTACATCCACCGACTTTAATGGCAGTTTTAACCTCAGGGTAAATGCGGGCAAATCCAACATCACTATCAGTAGCGTTGGGTTTTTAAATAAAACGATCGGGGTTGAGGTGAGTGAAAATGAGACGAAAGACATTGGTGATGTTTTACTGGAACAGGGAATTATTGCCTTGGGAGAAGTTAACATCATCTCGTCGATGGCCGAAAACCGGAAAACTCCGGTAGCGTTATCATCGATCAACTCCACACAAATCCAATCGCAGCTTGGCGATCAGACTTTCCCCGAAATCCTTAAGATGGTACCAGGGGTTTATGCAGCCCGCGAAGGTGGTGGAAATGGAGATGCCTCCGTGAATATCCGCGGATTCCAGCAGGAAAATGTCGCCTTGCTTTTAAATGGCGTACCCATTTCAAGTGTCGAAAATGGACTGGTTTACTGGAACAACTGGATCGGGTTATCGGATGTTGCCCGAACCATCCAGGTCCAGCGTGGGCTTGGGGCCTCAAATGTTGCTTTAAATTCGGTGGGCGGAACCATTAACATTGTTACCAGGACCACCGAGGCGACCAAAGGAGGTACAATCGGCTATTCGATGACAAGTTACGGGAATTCAAAGCTCAGCCTGAGCCTGAATACGGGTCTGCTTAAAAATGGTTATGCCATAAGTTTCCTGGGGTCGCGTACAACCGGACCTGGTTATGTTGATGCAACTTACGTTGATGCCTGGGCATATTTTTTATCAGTTAGCAAGGAAATTAATAAAAATCACAAACTTGTTTTTACAGCGTTGGGTGCGCCCGAACGACATGGACAGCGTACACTTATGCTTTCAAAAGCCGAAACCGATCTGAATGGGATTAAATTTAACAAGGATTGGGGAAATTACAATGGCGAGATTAACAATGCTTCCGAAAATTTCTATCACAAGCCATACCTCACACTTAACCATTACTGGACTGTTTCGAAAGATTTGTTTGTAGCAACATCAGCTTATTATTCGCCTGGCTATGGTGGCGGCAAATGGACCGAGGCATACGGTTACGGTACACCTACAATTTTTGAATACCGCAATCCTTCAGGTCAGATCGACTGGGATGCGATTTATTGGAACAATGCGCTGAATACCGACACCGCAACTTTGACGGATGGCCGGAAAGTAACAGGATTTTCAAAAAATGTGCAGACTGATTTTCTGGCAAGTCATAGCTGGGGAGGATTGCTTTCGAGGGTGGAATACACGCAATCAGAGCATTTTAAATTTTCTGCTGGGATCCATTTGAGGTATTTCAAATCGAAACTTCAGGAAAAAATCAGGGATTTGCTGGGTGGTAATTTCTTTATCGACGATTACGCCTGGGCTGTGGATGGTGCTGCCGGAAGAAATGAAGTAAAAACAGTGGGTGATATCATCAAAGTAAATAATGGGGCTTACAATCCTTCGGGAAGTCTTTTTGGTCAGGTGGAATTTGAGGCTGGCAAGACCAATGCCTTTGTAAGCGGAACGCTAAACAGAGTCTGGTATCAGCGTTGGGATGAATACAATTATATTAAGGATACCAAAAGTGAGATCATTGTCAGGAATGGTTTTGACATAAAAACTGGTGTAAACTTCAATTTAGATGAAAGGCAAAATGTATATGCCAATGGCGGATATTTTTCGAGGGCACCCTATTTTAAATATGTTTTCGGAAACTTCAACAATGTACCTACCAGTGACATTTCAAACGAAACAGTGCAGGCGCTCGAGGCCGGTTACGGATTTTCGACGGCGGGCACCAGAGTGAAGTTCAGTATTTATTATACGCTTTGGAAAGATAAGAGTTTCCTTTCGAACGAATACATCCAGCTCGAAAACAATACTCAAACCCACGCCCTTATTACGGGACTTGATGCCCTCCATCAGGGTGCTGAGTTTGAAATCGAACACCGGTTTTCGGATATTTTTAAAATTGGTGGTATCCTCTCTGCAGGGGATTGGAAATGGAAAAACAATGTGGTCGCGACCCTGTTTAATGATCATAACATACCTGTTGATACGGTGAAAATTTATGCAGATGGCCTTTTTGTGGGGGATGCCCCCCAATTTCAGACTGGTGCATTTTTTGATCTTAAGATTCTTAGTACCTTCAACCTTTCAGGAAACTGGATTTATTACGATAGAATTTATTCGAATTTTGATCCTTCCGGACGTTCCAATCCCGACGATCACAGCCAGTCGTACCGGATTCCGGCCTATTCAATGCTTGATCTGCATGTTGGCTTTCCTTTCAATTTCCTGGAAACACAGGCTTTGTTGAATATGAGTTTTTTTAATGTTCTTAATTCGGAAAACATCATTCGTGGAGAAGATGGGTTATCCCATAATGAAGCCGGTTTTACAGGATTCTGGGGTTTTGGAAGGACATTTAATTTCACATTGAAGCTAAGTTTTTGATCCACCGGAAGATCAACAATAAGGGTTAGGCTATACTCATTTTATGGCTTAACATTTGATTTTCAATCAGACAACAAAAGTTAACAATTTATTAATGGCCATTTACTCTTTAAATGGTTTTGCTCTTTTATTTTTGCCGCTTCAAAAATGTTTTTTTTTAAATAAAATTCTTATCATAAAGTGAATATTAAATTATAAACTTATTTGAGTAAATAATTAAAATTCAATGATTTGATATCTTGATAATTTTTTAATTTAAATGCGTAACACGAGTTAATATTTCTTTAGTTTTAGCAAATTATTTTTCATCTAGTTATTAAACAAATAAAACAAAATTCTAATGCTTATGAAAAGATCAGTACTCAAGCTTCTGCTATCGATTGCGCTGGTTTTTAGTGTTCAGGCTATTTTTGCGCAAGGATCAACAACTTCCGGTATTAACGGAAGGATCCTGGGGACCAATGGCGAGTCACTCCCGGGGGCTACAGTTATTGCTATTCATGTTCCTTCCGGTTCTATGTATGGTGCAATTACAAACGATAAAGGCTGGTACGCCATACAAGGTATGAGAGTTGGCGGTCCTTACAAAATCACAGTTACCTATGTCGGATTTAACAAAACCGAATTTGACGATGTTCAGCTTTCACTGGGTGAAACTTCAACCTTCAATGCTACGCTGAAAGAAACCTCAGCGCAGTTGGGTGAAGTTGTTATCAGTGCAACCGGCCTGAAGAACACTTCAGGTGGTGCAGCTTCCAATTTCAAACAATCACAGATTGCCAGCACACCTACAGTAGATCGTAACATTTATGATATTGCCAAATTATCTCCGCTGGTAATGTCAACCAAAATCGGAGGTCTTTCAATTGCCGGTTCCAACAACCGTTACAACTCGTTCCAGATTGACGGTATGGTAAGTAACGATGTGTTTGGTCTTGCGGGTTCAGGCACCAATGGTGGTCAGACAGGGGCCAATCCTGTTTCGCTTGATGCTATCCAGGAAATCCAGGTACTCATCTCTCCCTTTGACGTGCGCCAGGGAGGATTCACTGGTGGAGGAATCAATGCCATCACCAAATCAGGTACCAATCAGTTTCATGGTTCAGCCTATGGTTATTTAACCAACCAGAATATGTACGGCAAATGGAGCCAGGTGAGTGAAACTGAGGCAAAATTAGCCGAAGAATCAACCAAGACTTATGGTTTTACTATCGGTGGTCCTATTATTAAGGATAAACTTTTCTTCTTTGCCAGTGTTGAAAACAAATTTGATACGTATCCTGCCGATTATTTTGCTGGATACAAAGACGGTTATGTATCAACTGCCGAAGCCCAGACAATTCTTGACCGGTATAAATCCATCACAGGATATGAAGATAATTTCGGGAGACGGAACCTGGATACAAAAGGTTTGTCTATTCTAGGCCGTATTGACTGGAATATTAATAAAAATAATAAGTTTTCGGTACGCTATCAGTTGAATGACTCCTATAAAGATGTTTATGGCGCAAACGCCAATACTTATTATTTCGCCAACAGCGGTTACCGGATCAGTGATAAGACAAATTCGGTTGTCGCTGAATTGAACACGCACATTAGCAGTACATTATACAATGAAGCACGCGTTGGTCTGACTTTTGTCCGCGACAACCGTGACGTTGCCTACCAGGCTCCGAACATCACCATCGAAAACCTGGGTGGCGTATTAACCGATACCGCTGGTTGGAGTCAGGGCTCAACAACTGCATACATCGGAACGGAATATTCTTCCGGAGCCAACGTATTGAACCAAGATATTTATACAATTGAAGATAACCTATCATGGTACAAAGGAAATCACACCATTACCTTTGGAACACACAACGAGATTTATAAAATGTACAACCTTTTCATTCAGGCTAGTAACGGAGCTTATTACTACCACTCACTGAACGATTTTCTGGATGATAATGCTTACCGGTTCGCTTACAACTATTCTGATCCTGATTTAACGGGTTCATATCGGTGGGCAGCTACAGTAAATGCTGGTCAGTTTGGATTTTATGCTCAAGACAAATGGAATATAACAAATAATTTTGATCTGACTTATGGTCTGCGTTTCGATATTCCTACATTCTTTAATAAACCCTCTGTAAACCAAGAGTTTAATCAAAGTTCGTATGCTACAATTTACGGTGTATCAGTTGGTGAAGTGCCGTCAACCAAGTTAATGGTATCTCCCCGTCTGGGTTTCCGTTGGTACAAAGATGATACTCACAAGACTTTGGTCCGCGGTGGTACCGGAATATTTACTGGTCGGGTGCCATTTGTATGGTTGTCAAACAACTGGAGCAATACCGGTGTTGAAATGAAAGGAACAACCATTTCGAGTAATGTGCCTTCGTTTGAAACCTATGGCAATGATGCGATTGCTGCCATGAATTCGGCTTCCGGCTCTGCTTCAAAACCCACGATTAACACTGTATCGAAAGAGTTCAAATATCCTCAGGTATTTCGTACAAACCTTGCTTTGGAACAAACATTGCCTGCAGATTGGAAAGTAACCGTCGAAGGTATTTACTCAAAAACACTGAACAATGTTTGGTGGGAAAACCTGGCACTGTCTGATACTACAGGTAAAAAAGTTTATGCTGTAAGTGCTGATGATCCAAATTCAGCAGCCACTTATTGGACAAGAAATACCGGAAGCTATTATGCAATCGTTAACCTGAAGAACACAAACAAAGGTTATACTTATGCATTAAGTGCAAAACTCGAAAAAACCTTCGATTTCGGACTTGATCTTATGGCAAGTTATACATTTGGTCATGCATTCAGTGTAAACGACGGAACCAGTTCTGTTGCATATTCTAACTGGAAGTATAACTATGCTGTTAATCCGAATAATGAAAATGAACTTTCCTATTCATTATTTGATGTTCCTAATCGTATCCTGGCTGTTGTTACCTATGCCACTCCCAAATATTTAAACAAACGCTTCTCTACGGTAGTAAGTCTGGTTTACAACGGATTCAATGGTCAGCGTTATTGTCTGACTATGAACGAAAGCAAGGACTTCAATAATGATGGTCAGTATGGCAACTCTTTGCTTTATATTCCGACAACCGACGAGTTGGCTAAAATGACCTTTACCACTGAAGATGATCGCGCAAAATATGGAAGTTGGATTGATGGTGATAAATATGCTAAAGATCATCGTGGTCGATATGCTGAACGTTATTCAAACAGTGCCCCCTGGGAAACCCATTTTGACCTTCACCTGGCAGAAGATTTCTACTACATGAAAGGCAATGATGGTAAAGTATCCTTAACTTTCGATATTCTGAACTTTGGCAACATGCTCAATAAGAAGTGGGGTGCTAATTATTCATCCTATTACAATGTTCAAATCCTGAAAGTAACCGCTCTTACCGATGATGGTAGCGGAAATAAGGTTCCTACTTACTCATTCCAGGGAAGCGAAGTTACCAAAAGTGATTTCTATAGCCGCTGGCACGCTCAGATCGGCCTGAAAGTTACTTTCTAGTATCAGGAATTCATTTAATTGTTAAAAGAAAGCGTCTTAAAATAGGCGCTTTCTTTTTTCCATTCGAGCATAGCCGCAGTGCTGCTTTGTGAATGTGTTTTAGGAACTATCAATATTTTTAAATAAATTATGCTTCGATTAAATAAGAATCCTCTGTATTTTCTGCTTTCAGTGGTTATGTTGATGTCGTCATGCATTGGACATGAATCAACTGACCAGAAACCTTACCTGGTTATCCTTTCCATGGATGGTTTCCGATGGGACTACTCTGTAAAAGCCAAAACTCCAAACCTCGACAGGATCGCAGCTTCTGGCGTAAAAGCAGAAGGAATTATACCCTCTTTTCCAACCAAAACTTTTCCGAACCATTATACACTGGCAACTGGTCTATATCCCGATCATCACGGAATTGTGCTAAACGAATTTTATGATCCGGAAACCAAAAAATATTACGCAGTAAGCAACAGGAATGCCGTTGGCGACGGCAGTTTCTACGGTGGAGAACCGGTTTGGGTCACTGCTGAAAAACAGGGTTTAAAATCTGCAACACTTTTCTGGGTTGGCTCCGAAGCCGAAATAAAAGGGGTCAGGCCTGCTTACTGGAAAAAATATCAGCATCAGATGCCTTATGAGAACCGTATTGATACAGTAATTTCGTGGTTACAGCTTCCTGAAAACAGGCGTCCTCATCTTATCATGTGGTACCTTGATGAACCTGATGGTGTTGGTCATGATTTCGGCCCTGACAGCCCTGAGATAGTCCGATGTGTGGAGCATCTTGATAGTTTGCTGGGTGTTTTCCTGGATAAGCTTAAAGGCATTCCAATCGCTGGCAAGGTAAATTTTATTGTTACCTCCGACCATGGGATGTGCCCCATTTCACCTGAAAGGCTTATTCAATTGACCAATTTTGTCGATACCACGTGGATCGATATCATTCAGGGCAACAGTCCGGTTTTTACCATAAAAGCAAAGCCTGAATGCGATGCGAAGATTGAGAATACCCTAAGAAAAATTCCACACCTTAAAGTATGGCGGACAGGCAGTCTTCCCGATCGGCTTCATTTTGGGACTAACCCACGAACCCTCGATTTTGTTGTTCTTGCCGACAGTTCATGGAGTGTTGCATATGGTCCCGGAGGTTCATACAGCGGTGGAAATCATGGTTACGATAATGCAAATACAGATATGCAAGCAATCTTTTATGCAACTGGTCCTGCTTTTAGACAAGGGTATATAGCCTCCGGATTCCCAAATACCGACTTGTATCCTTTGATGTGTTATATATTGGGATTAAATCCGGCAACAAACGATGGCAACTTTGTGGATGTAAAAGGGATGTTAAAATAATTGCAACACATGCTTCCCAACAATATCCTGAAATATAAAATAGTTCTGGCTTCAAACTCACCACGAAGGCAGCAATTATTGCACGAAATGGCAATTCCGTTTGAAGTACGCCTGAAGCCGGTTGATGAGGTTTTTCCTTCTTATTTGATAAAAGAAGAAATTGCCAGCTACTTAAGTGAGCTCAAAGCAAATGCTTTTTCCGATGAGGAAATAGGTGATAATGAGTTGCTGATAACCGCAGATACCATTGTTTGTTTAGACGACCAAATACTGAATAAACCCAACGATCGCAATCACGCCATCGAAATGCTTATGCAATTGTCGGGGAAGAAACACGAGGTTATTACCGGTGTTTGTTTCAAGTCAAGAGAAAAAATGAAATCCTTTTTTGTTTCGACTTTTGTTTTTTTCAGGGAACTTACCCCCGGTGAAATCGAATATTATGTTGATAAATTTCAGCCTTTCGACAAAGCCGGGGCTTATGGCATACAGGAATGGATAGGCTTTGTTGGCATAAAAAAAATTGAAGGTTCCTATTTTAATGTCGTTGGTTTTCCCACCGAACGAATTTTTGAGGAATTGAAAACATTTTAACACCATAGTTCTCGAATGTTGTTCGAGGATTTATCAAACCATCGTCGGTAAGCATGCAGGTTTTTCAGGTTAAAAATGGAATCATTACCTTTGCCGGATTAATTTTAAATTATGAATACCAGGGCGCTTTCAAGAAGACTAATAAATTATTTTTTCCAGGGACTGCTGTTTATAGGGCCTGTAGCGATAACTATTTATGCCATCAAAGTCACTTTTTTGTGGATCGATGGCTTTTTGTTTAAATATTTTGAGAAATATCTCGGTGTCGAAATACCTGGACTTGGTTTGATAACAATCCTGGTTTTTATTACATTAATTGGTTTCATCGGGTCATCGTTTTTATTTAAACCCATGGTTTCGAAAATGGATAAGATGATCAGCCGGGCACCGCTGATTAAAATTATTTACACTTCTGTTAAGGATTTGCTCACTGCCTTTGTGGGGCAAAAAAAGCGTTTTAATCAGCCTGTCTTGGTGAATGTTAGCAGGGATGGGGCTTTGCAGAAAATCGGTTTTATTACCAACGAAGATTTGTCCGAGATCGGAATCACCGAAAAAAAAATTGCAGTTTACCTCCCGCATTCCTATGCCTGGTCAGGTAATCTTTTTATTGTACCCGCCGAATACGTTACTAAAATTGATGCCTCATCAACAGATGTGATGAAATATATTATTTCGGCAGGAGTCACTAAATTCTAATCTGAAAAAAACTTAATAATGGTAAATAACAAGCCTTTAATATTGGTTACCAACGATGATGGTGTTGATGCACCCGGAATAAGAACACTGATTGAAGTGATGCGCCGGATCGGAAATGTGGTGGTTGTAGCACCTGATGGACCACGCTCGGCTATGGGCCATGCCATTACCGTGGCAACACCGCTTCGTATAAAATTAATTGGTGAGGAAGATGGCTACCGCGAATTCAGTTGCACAGGTACACCCGTTGATTGTGTTAAACTGGGTGTGAAAATTGTTATGCGCCGTAAACCTGATTTGCTGGTTTCAGGAATAAATCATGGGTCGAATGCTTCAATAAATGTGATTTATTCGGGTACCATGGCTGCTGTGTTTGAAGCTGCTATCGATAAAATCCCTGCTGTCGGATTTTCGTTGGACGATTATTCACACAATGCCGATTTTAACCATACCAAGGATTATATCGAAAAAATTGCCAGAAATGTCATTCAAAAAGGTTTGCCCAATGGGATTTGTCTCAATGTAAATTTCCCTAAAATCTCTTCTGACGAAATCCGGGGGTTAAAAATCTGCCGGCAGGCCTCGGGTTCATGGGTGGAGGAATTCGACGAAAGAGTTGATCCTCGTGGCCGCGATTACTATTGGATAACAGGTGTGTTTAGTAATACCGATCATCACGATGGAACCGATACCTGGGCACTGGATAATAACTATGTGGCCGTTGTTCCTATGAAATTCGACTTCACAGATTATGGTATGATCGATAAACTTTACGAATATGATTTTGCCCGGGAAACAAGGCAGGGTCAGAAAGTTCATCGGGGTTAATGTTTTACGAACAAACCGATTTTAATGGAAAAGTTTGCCGATGAATATTCTAAATAAAATCTTTAACAACGATTCTTATCTTTTTGGCATAATACTCTCGTTGGTGTCACCGGTAGTTTTTCTTTACATGATGTTTTACTTTATCAAATTCCTCTCTAACGTCATGCATTTCAGGTATTACGATATCCGGGAACTTTATCTTCTTGGGTTGGCCATTAACATTTGGTGGATCAGGTATTACCTTGTTACCACAAAACTTATAAAAACCGGTCACACTGTAGTAGCTGTCAGTTTTATCGAGATGATCATTTTCTTCATTTTCAATTAATCCAACTAATGAGATATTACATCATTGCAGGTGAGGCTTCAGGCGATCTACACGCTTCCAATCTGATGAAAGAGTTAAAAAAATCAGATGTGGATGCTGATTTCAGGTGTTGGGGTGGTGATCTCATGCAAAAGCAGGGAGGTATACTCGTGAAACATTATCGCGACCTTGCCTTTATGGGTTTTGCCGAAGTACTGGCCAACCTGTTCACGATACTAAAAAACCTCAGGTTTTGCAAACAAGATATTTTGCAATATGAGCCTGATGTAATCATCCTTGTCGATTATCCCGGATTTAATCTGAAGATTGCCAAATTTGCACATCAGGAAGGTATTAAAGTATTTTATTATATTTCACCTCAGGTATGGGCATGGAAAAAGTCGCGGGTTAATTCTATCCGGCGTGATGTTGACAGGATGTTTGTGATTCTTCCTTTTGAGAAAGAATTTTATAAATCCTGCAATATTGATGTTGATTTTGTCGGTCACCCTTTGCTTGATGCGATTGAAAATGAATTGGATAGGCTAAGTAAGCCTGACGATTTCAGGAAAAAGTATGGTCTTGGTGAACGGCCTCTGATTGCACTTCTGCCAGGGAGCCGCAAACAGGAGATTTCGAAAATGCTAAGGGTAATGCTTTCGATGGTTCCGGAATTTCCGGATTTCCAGTTTGTTGTTGCCGGCGCTCCATCAGTACCAGAAGAATATTATAGGAAGGTTTTATCGGGTGTACAGGCTAAAATTGTATTCGACGCTACGCATGATTTATTAAGATATTCTTTCGCTGCACTGGTTACTTCTGGTACCGCCACACTTGAAGCGGCATTGATGAATGTACCCGAAGTAGTGTGTTACAAGGGGAGCAGCTTGTCGTATCAGATTGCCCGTCGAATTGTAAAAGTTAAGTTTATCTCCCTTGTAAATCTGATCATGGATTCAGATATCGTAGTCGAACTGATTCAAAATGAGTTCAACTATATGCGATTAAAAGACGAACTACTGAATATTCTCGACGATAACACCAGGGTAGTTATGTTTGATAACTATAAAAAGTTAAAAATCAGACTTGGTGGTGTTGGTGCTTCTGAAAAAGCAGGAAAACTAATGAATGCTTACCTGAAAGAATAAAAAAATTGTTTTTTTTTGAAAGATTCAATTTTTTTTAATCAACACTAAAAGCCTGAAAATGAAGCTAAAACAGGAAATTTAACATATGTTATCAAAGGTAAGTATTTGTGTATTAATTTTTAATTATAATATTGCGCCGTTTTATCTAAATCAAATCAATCATTTATGAAGAAATTTACATTATCAGTTTTAGCATTGTGCCTTATCGCAACCTCTGCTTTTTCGGGCGGTTACCAGGTGAGGTTGCAGGGACACCGGCAAACAGCAATGGGGCTGGTGGGCGTATCGCTATTTGGCGACGCGAGTAATATTTTTTACAATCCGGGAGGATTGTCGAAAATGAACACTAAGTACAGCTTCCTCGTTGGGGGAAGTGGAATTTTTAACAACACCGCTTTTTCACTTGAAAACTCGGTTTATAAAGCCAAAACCGACAATGCGATGGGAACACCTGTTTTCATTTACGGTGCTGGAAAGATCAACGATAAGCTTAGTGTAGGAGTTGGTGTTTATACACCCTATGGAAGTTCGGCTAAATGGGATGATAACTGGGCAGGAAAAAACCTGATTCAGAATATCTCTATGAAAGTTTTCTTTATTCAACCGACACTTTCATATAAATTGTGCGACAATTTCAGTATCGGGGCAGGTTTTGTTTATGCTACCGGTGAGGTTGAACTCAATAAAGCTGTATCATACAACAGCCCTACAGTCGAAGGTCAGGCTCATCTTAAAGGTACCACAACGAATTATGGTTTTAATGCAGGGATTTTGTTTACACCAAACGATACCTGGAGCATTGGTCTCGATTACCGCTCCAAAGTCACAATGGCATTAAAGGATGGCGATGCTACTTTTACACTACCTACTTCTATTGAAACGGTGATACCCAAAAACAATAAATTCGATGCTGACTTGCCTTTGCCCGCTAATCTTGATCTGGGCTTTTCATACCGTGAGTCGGAGAAGTTTCTGTTTTCGATTGAATTGAACTATGTTTTCTGGGAAACCTACGACACCTTGAAGTTTACATTCAAGGAAAAACCTGAACTTCTCAACTCGAACAATCCAAGAGTATATTCAAACAGGCTGATTGTCCGCATCGGCGGTGAATATGTGATGAATGATTTTCTCACGATCAGGGCAGGGGCATATTATGACCCATCTCCAACCAACAAAAATTACTTTAATCCTGAAACGCCAAGTCTGGATACCTATGGGATGAGTTTTGGTCTCTCCATCAAGCCTACCAAACATCTTGCAATCGATCTTTCTTACCTGCATCTTGAAACGCAGAAAGATACAAAGTCGTATTCGCCGGAATATTTCACCGGAACCTATAAAACCAGGACAATGATTCCGGGAATTGGATTAAGCTATAATTTCTAATATTAAAAGATGAAGAATATGAAAATCAAAAATATTTTATTGCTGATTGCAGTTGGATTGCTTTTTGCCTGTGAACCGAAGATTAATGATTTTAAAACCACTTCTGGTGCGGCTGACTTTTCCAAATACGTTTCTATCGGAAATTCATTAACTGCCGGATATGCTGACGGTGATCTGTATTTGTCTGGTCAGGAAAATTCTATACCGGCTATTCTTGCAAAACAATTTGAAGCCGCAGGTGGCGGAGTATTTAAGCAACCATTAATGTTTGATGAATACGGTTTTGGACAACGCTATCTGTTGGATGCAAGTATTCCTGGACCAGTAAGTGCAGGTGTTACACCTGATGCACGAAATTTTCAGTCGATTGCAGCTGATGGCCCTTTCAATAATATGGGTGTTCCGGGGGCAAAATCATTTCATTTGGTTCCTGGTGCCGAGGCTTACAGTTTGCTTAATCCCTATTATAAAAGGTTTGCAGCCGAGCCAGGCGTTTCTACCGTTTTAGGGGAATCGATGGCCCAAAATGCTTCGTTTTTTAGTGCCTGGGTTGGTAACAACGATGTATTGGCCTACGCACTCGAAGGTGGTGCTTCTGACAGTATTACGCCTATGCCATATTTTGCAGCTGCATTGGGCGGAATTTTACAGGGAATGACTGCCAATGGAGCAAAAGGTGTTTTGGCAAGTATTCCGGACATCACCAGCATCCCGTATTTCACCTTTATGAATACAAAACTTCCGTACAATGGCTTGGTTCTCACCCTCGAACAGGCAGCTCAGTTGAATTATGCCTATAGTCAGTTTGAGCTTTATCTGGCTTCCATAGGAATTCCCTATACATTTGGATTTATTTTTGTACAGGGTCAAAATGCTTTTGTTATCGAAGATAAAACCATTCCGCTGCCCGATGCTTTGGCAGTTTTCAGAGTCAGGCAGATGAAACCAGGTGAATTATTCCTGTTGACTTTACCTACCGATTCGCTTCAAAACAATGGAATGGGTTCAATTGATATGTCCGGGGCTTCACCTCTTCCTTATGGAATTCCCGATAAATACATTTTATCCCTCACCGAAATCCAGGAAATCCAGGCTGCAACCACTGCATTTAACCAGGTAATTTACAATTATGCCAATCAATTTGGATTAGCCTTCGTTGACATGAATGCTAAATTGAACGAAATTGCTCAAAGTGGTGTTACTTACGATGGAATTCAATTTACGACAGCTTTTATTACGGGAAATTCTTTCTCGCTTGATGGAGTACATCTTACGGCACAGGGGAATGCTGTTGCTGCCAATTATTTTATTGATGCCATCAACGATAAATATGGTTCACAAATTAAACACGTAAATCCTAGGTTATATCCCGGGATTTATTATTACCAGTAAAATTTTAACGAAAAATAAATGGGGCAGGGTCGTTTGGCTCTGCCTTTTTTTATTTTTCATGGAATCAAAAAAAAATAAAACATGATGAAAAGGAAGTTGGTACTTGCGACAAACAATTTGCATAAACTCAATGAAATAAGTAATATTAAGGACTTATATGTTGAGATTGTTAGCCTGAATGACATTGGATTTCAGGAGGAAATCCCGGAAGATTTCGATACGCTGGAAGAAAACGCACTTCAAAAGGCCAGGATAATTCATCAAAGGACCGGTTTGGATTGTTTTGCCGATGACACGGGTCTCGAAATTGATGCTTTGGACGGACGACCCGGTGTGTTTTCGGCCAGGTATGCAGGTGAACCTTCAAATCCGGAAGAAAATATACAAAAAGTTTTAGCTGAATTGTCAGGGATAACCAATCGCAATGCCAGGTTCAGAACGGTAATTGCACTGATTACAGATGGCCAGGAAATGTTTTTCGAAGGGATTATGGAAGGTGAGATTTTAAATGAGAAACATGGAACCGATGGTTTTGGTTATGATCCGATTTTTCGTCCATCGGGCTATATGCAAAGTTTTGCTGAAATGAGCCTTGAGATGAAAAACAAGATTAGCCACCGTGCCAGAGCTGTCAGGAAACTGGTCGATTATCTGGGGGGAGAATAAGCTTGATTTGAGTTGCATTTACATTTGCTTATCTTTCTGAATATTAATAAAATGACACGTTGGTGTATTTTTTTATGGTATAAAACTGTTAGGTCTTTTCGGTCGTTTTTTGAATGGTTAATTTTAATTTTGCAGAAATTTTAAAATAGGAAATTATGGATTTTGGCTTTTTAGACGGAGATTCACAGGTATTTACCTGGGTTGTCTTACCCCTTTTGATATTTTTTTCGCGCATTGCCGATCAAAGCATTGGCACCATGCGATTGATTTTTGTGTCGAAAGGGTACAAATACCTGGCACCATTTCTAGGTTTTTTCGAGGTGATCATCTGGTTAATTGCTGTGGGACAGATATTCAAGCAGCTGGATAATTTTTTGTATTACATTGCCTATGGGGCTGGTTTTGCAGCAGGAAATTTTGTTGGAATCCTTTTAGAGGAAAAAATTTCGCTGGGAACAGTAGTCATCAGAGTTATCCCGAAAATGGATACAACCCAACTCATCGAATACCTGACCGCCCAAAACTATGGCCTTACCATCATGGATGCCGAAGGAGGTCGGGGCGCTAAAGTAAAAGTGATCCTGTCGATCATTGCCCGAAAGCAAATCGGCGACTTTGTTGAGAGTATTAATAAGTTCAATCCGAGGGCTTTCTATTCGATTGAAGAGGTAAAGTCGGTTGGTTACGGAATTTTTAAAAAGAAGGAAAAAAACTCGGTATTCCATAGTCTGGCTGCAGGTGCAAGGAAAGGAAAATAGTACCTGTTGACGATGAGCATAATTTGAAATTTTTATAGTGAATTATGCCAGCTTCAATACTTATTCGAAGCCTCGCGGATGTGAATCAAAACTAATTCACAGAAATGAGATTTATATTCTCATAAATCAAAGTTCTGATTATTTTGATGATTTCAAATCTGTAAATTTCCCTTTGGGATTGGTCATTTGAGCGTTGTGAATTGTTTCATTCAAATGGCTTATTCGTAACGAATAGCTTTGATGGGGCTTATTTTGGTGATTACGTAGGAAGGTACCAGCAAAAACAATACACATACCAGCAAAGTACCGGCATTGATCAAAATCACCGGTAAAATATCAAGATTTATCGGTACAAATGGGACATAATATGATTCCTGTGGCAATTTGAAAAGGTGAAACCGGTACTGGACAATAGCAAGGCTCAAGCCGATAATATTCCCCCACAACATTCCACGCCCGATAATAAAAGCAGCATGATAGAGAAAAACTTTACGGATTGATAGATTTTGAGCACCCAGTGATTTGAGAATTCCAATCATATTTGTTTTTTCGATAATTAGGATCAGCAACGTCGAAACCATGTTGATGATGGCAACAGCAACCATTAATATAAGAATGATGATAACGTTGATATCCTGCAGGTCGAGCCACTCAAAAATCTGTGGGTATAAATCCCTGATAGAGGTGGCATTCAAATCATAGCCAACCAGATCGAGCACTTTTTCGGTCATTTTATTAATATCCCTGAAGTTATCGATAAAAATTTCGAAGCCGCTTACCTGGTCGTTTGTCCAGTTATTTAACCGCTGGATTTGTTTTAAATCACCAATTACGTATGTGTCGTCAAACTCTTCCAGCCCTGTTTCATAAATACCACCAATGATAAATTTCCGGCCACGGGGTTGCATTTCGTCCTCATTCACAAAATACATCCGCACTTCATCACCAAGCCTCAATTTTAAAAGATTTGTAATTTTTCTTGAGATCAGAATGCTGTCGTTCCTGACAGCCGAATCAATGATCAATGGCCTGCCTTCGATAATTTTATCTTTAAAAAACGACCAATCAAAATCTTCACCAATGCCTTTAAAAACAACACCTTGTATCTGATCGGCAGTCTTGATCAAGCCCGATTTGGTTGCAAAAACCTGGATGTGTCTGATTCCGGGTGTTTTTTCCAATGAGGGATAAAAAGTCTGGCTTTTGCTGATTGGTGCGGTTTCGGAGCTTTTGTTCAGGTCGTAATTGGTGATTTGGATATCAGAACCAAAACCTATTACTTTGTCCGAAATGGCCGATTTAAATCCAGTGGTCACCGCTATCGAAATGATCATCACCGCAATACCCAATGCAATGCTTATGACGGAAATCCTGACGATTGGACGTGAAAAATTATTTTTATCCTTCGAAAGAATTCCTTTGGCTATAAAAAATTCAAAATTCAATTTTACCGGATTTGATTGCGCAAAAGTAACCAAAATAAAAGAGGGGATATTTTGTTCTTGTGCTTTATATTTGCATTTTTTAGATCAGCATAAACGAAAGAAATCCAATGTTGAAGATTCTTGCGGGACGGCAATTTTACCTGTGTTTGTTTTTGTTTGGGTCCATAATAGGCTGCAGCCAGAATTCGGTTACGCGAATTATTGTTGGAGCTGAACAGACCGGTGAATATTTTCCTTTGATCGCAGATAAGAATATCGCTGTAGTGGCAAATCAGACCTCGTTGATTGGAGAGGTTCATCTGGTGGATAGCTTGTATCATGCAGGTTTTAAGATCAGTAAGGTGTTCAGCCCCGAGCATGGCTTCCGTGGTAAAGCCGATGCCGGCCAGGAAATTGAAGATAAAATTGATCTAGTTACCGGGCTTCCGGTTATATCGTTGTATGGTAAAAACAAAAAACCACAACCGGCCGATCTGGAAAACGTTGATATCGTGGTTTTTGATATTCAGGATGTGGGCGCCCGGTTTTACACCTATATTTCCACCATGACTTATGTGATGGAAGCATGCGCAGAAAATGGAGTCCCAATGATTGTTCTCGACCGTCCCAACCCTAATGGATTTTATGTGGATGGTCCGGTACTCGAAAAAGAATATACTTCTTTTGTCGGCTTGCATCCTGTCCCCATTGTTTATGGGATGACCATTGGTGAATATGCTGAAATGGTAAATGGTGAAAGCTGGCTTAAGAATGGAGTAAAATGCAAACTTACCGTTATCGCTGTCGGGAATTATCGGCATAGCAATTTTTACGAATTGCCGGTAAAACCTTCTCCAAATCTACCAAATAAATATGCGGTTTACCTTTATCCGTCGCTTTGCCTTTTCGAAGGCACCGTTGTGAGTGTTGGACGGGGTACGGAATACCCTTTCCAGGTAATTGGTCACCCGGATTTTAAAACAGGCAGTTTTGTTTTCACGCCTAAATTGATTCCCGGTTTTGCCACAAAACCAAAGTATGAAGGTAACCGTTGCTACGGGCAAAATCTCACGAGCTTTGCCGATATTATGAAAGAACTACCAAAGCAGCTTCATCTTTCATGGTTAATCGAATATTACAAAGCCCTAAACCTTAACGATAGTTTTTTTAATGAATATTTTGAAACACTTGCCGGGACTGCCACACTGCGACAACAGATTGAGGAAGGCTGGAGTGAAGATCAGATACGTGAAACCTGGCAACCCGGACTCGAAAAATTTAAACAAATCCGGAAAAAATATCTCCTTTACCCTGATTACGAGTAAGCCGCAAAGAAAACATGCAAGAGATCATCATTATAAAGAAATCAGGAAGCACCTGGCTTTACCGCTTCGCCCCGGAAATCATCATTTTTATCTACATTTTGCTTTTCCTGGTTATCAAGAATCCGAATAATCCGCACGACAGGGTGATTATAAGCGACGGAAAGGCTTACTACGCCTATCTTACAAACATTTTTATCTATCATGATCCGGACTACAAATTTATCGAAAGTTATGAGCAAAAATACTATGGTGGTGATGAACTCGCGTTTAAGGAATTCAGGTTAAATTATGCCGGAAAAACGTTGAATAAGAGTTTTCCGGGGCTGGCCTTTCTGTTCCTTCCATTTTTTTTAATCGCCCATTTGCTCAGTTTCTTATTTGGTTTTCCCACCGACGGTTATTCGATCATTTACCAGTATTCGTTGGGTTTTGCCGCGATTTTTTATTTATGGGCCGGATTGAAATATCTGAAGAAGAATTTACTGGTTTTTGGATTTTCCAGGCAATTGAGTACTGCCATCATTTTTATCGTTGCATTTGGGACCAACATTATTTATTACACAATCAAGGAAGGTACGATGGCGCATGTTTACAACTTTGCACTGATTTCAGCATTTCTTTATTTCCTGAAGAAATCGATTGTAGCTCCCAACAGTACAACATTGATTGTCACGGCATTTATCTATGGTTTAATAGGTATAGCGAGGCCTACCAATGGTTTGGTGATTTTACTGGTACCGTTTGTGGCCGGAAGTGCAGCCAGCCTGAAACACTTTTTTTGTACCGTTTATTTTAATCCCACCAAACTCTTCTTTGTTATAGCTGCAGGATCAATATTCCCATTTCTAACCACGCTGATCTGGTTCTGGCAAACAGGGCACTGGTTTGTTTATTCCTATGGTAAGGAGGGCTTTGATTTTTTAAGTCCGCATTTCTTTCAAATTCTCTTTAGCCTTAACAAGGGTTGGTTTGTTTACACACCTCTGGCTATGGTGGCCATGTTTGGATTTGTTTATTTGTACAGGAAAAACCGTTTTCAGTTTTTCTGGGGACTGATATTTATTGTTATTTTTGTTTATGTTGCCTCAAGTTGGTGGGCATGGCATTATACTTCAAATTTCGGCCAGCGGGTGTTTATCGACCTTTATGCCTGGACTGCCATCTTGCTTGGATATGTTTTTTTGCTGGTAAAAGAACATAAATTAATAAAACGTACAGTTGTGGTGCTGGTTGCTATTTTAATCTGCCTGAATGGCTTGCAGTTTTACCAGCATTATACCTACATTTTCCCTCCCGGAACCATAAATTTTAAACAGTACAAGGATTCTTTTTTCCGGTTGGTTCCGGCTCCACGAGTCGATTTTCCTCAGGATAAGGTTGAAAAATGTGTTGTTTTAATGAATGATTTTGAGAAAGATTATGGCTGGCTGAATTTTGCTTCAGTTACAGATACGTTTGCTTTTGAAGGAAAATATTCTTCACGGGCCGGGCTGCCAAACGAATACAGCATTGGCTTGTATGAGCCGCTCCGGGACCATTTATCTACCGATTTTGGCTGGGTAAAAGTATCGTGTGTGATTTATTCCAATCAAAAATATTCTCAGGTGCGAATGGTAATCGATGTTGAATCGGAAGGGAAAAGCATTTTTTACAAACCCTATTATTTAAATGATGTGAACCGAAGGAATAAATGGGTTTACATCGAATATGCCATGAAGCTGCCAAAACTCCACACTTCGGATGATATGCTGCGGGTTTATTTTATAAACAGTGCTGCAAACGAGTTTTTTCTTGTAGATAATTTAAAAGTTGAGATTTTATCGTTGAAAGAGGAGTTTGAGTTTTATTAAAAATGAACCTAAAAATCTACCTTTGAAGCGATAATTAAAACCTGACGGTTTTCAAAAATTTGTTAGGTTTATTAACAACCTTGCTCATGATTCACAGAACCATCAAAACTGATCAGATCGTTCTCCTGATTATTCTTGTCCTGGCAGGCATTCTACGATTTTACGATTATGCCGGTTGGTCGCTCAGCAATGACGAATTGAGTGCTTTATCACGATTGCAATTTGATAGTTTTGGTGAGATGATCAGGAAGGGTGTGATGTTGGGCGATTTCCACCCGGCAGGTGTGCAGGTTTTCCTGTGGTTTTGGGTGAAAATTTTTGGGAATGGTGTTGCTGCGGTTCGTTTACCTTTCGTAATTTTTGGGATTTTATCGGTTTACATGGTTTTTCTCATCGGCAAACGTTGGTTTGGCGGTTCAAGCGGACTTTTTGCTGCTTCAGCCATGGCATTTTTGCAATTCCCCATTCTTTACAGCCAGCTGGCACGTCCCTACAGCCCGGGATTATTCTTTTCACTCGCCATGGTTTGGTTTTGGACCAAAATAGTCTTCGACGAACGCAGGAAGTTTTTGGATTATACCTGGTATGTGATTTTTGCATCCTTATGTGCTTACACGCATCACTACAGTTTCCTGTTTGCCGTAATTGTCGGAGCATCGGGTTTTATTTTTTTCAGGCGGATACAATGGAAACCTTACCTGATTTCGGCTTTGGCGGTTGGGGTATTGTATCTTCCGCACCTCAAAATTTTCCTTTATCAGTTTGGAATTGGTGGAGTAGGTGGAGAACAGGGCTGGCTTGGAAAACCCTCACCAGGCTGGATTATCGGGTTTTTAATTTATGCTTTTAATGATTCCTGGTTTTTGGTGATCCTGCTTTTAATAGTTTTCTTAACTGCTATTTTCAAACGGCAAAGCAAATTCTCACCCTTCCATTGGCTTGCTGTTTCATGGTTTTTGGTGATGTTTCTAATTGGCTATCTTTATTCGGTATGGAGAAACCCCATTTTGCAATTTTCAATTTTAATATTCTCATTCCCTTTCCTGGTTTTATTTTTGTTTTCGTTTCTTGATAAGATTAGTAATAAATTAAAAATCATAGCATTAATATGTTTTACTTTGTTTGGAACTTTACAAACGGTTTTTATAAACAGGTTTTACAAGCAACAACATTTTGGCGAATTCAAAGATGTGGCGGCTAAGATTGCGCAATGGAACCACGAATTTGGTGAGAAAAACATAACCAATGCGATTGTTGTTAACGCACCCTTTTACATCCATTATTATCTCGACAGCGAATTTGGCGGTGTCGAATTTGAGCAATACGACAACCACGGAGGTAAGGATCTGCTGGAGTTGGAAAAAATTGTCGATCAAAGCCGTACGCCGTATTTTATACATGCCTGGACGAAACCCTGCCCGGCTGAAGTGGACGATATAATCCGGAAAAAATATCCCTGCATCCTTTATCGGACAAACTATTCCGGGCTTTCTGAAGTTACGCTTTATTCGCTGAATCTTTCGGATCAATGTCTTGAGATGCCAATACCGCTTAAAGTTGTTGAAAATAATTTTGATGTTGGCATGATCTGGGGTGGGAGTGAAGCAAACTTGGATTCAAATTTCGTTCATTCCGGAAGATTCAGTTTTCGGATGGATTCAAATGCCGAATATAGCCCGGCATTTACACTCCGGGTTGGAGACGTCAATGAAGCTAAATTCGACAGAATAAAAGTGTCGTTATGGGCTTATTCACCAGACGTTTTGAACAATATGCCAATTGTAATCAGCTTCGAAAACCCGGAAAAGGGAGGTTATATCTGGGCAAGTTCACACATCGAAAACTTTATCGAACCCCAAAAATGGGGGCAGGCATTTTTCGAATTTGAGGTGCCGGAAATTTTATCGCCTGACGATATTTTAAAAATTTATGTCTGGAATGCTGAGAAAAAATTGATTTATATCGATGATGAAATCATAGCGTTTTATCATTCTGGAGAGTGATAACATTTTAAAGATCTGCTACAAATGCACCGTCAGTTTTTATATTATGGAATGGGATGGCGAGATTTTTACATTCTTCGGCCCATCGGTTTAATGAACTAACATTGTTCGAACCATCAAAAATTAGTTTTTTAAAAGCGAATTTTTCTTTCAGGCTGGAAATCGATATTCTGGGATTTCTTTTCAAAATCAGGTAATCTAATTTTAAAGGTTTTTCAACCAGGTAGCCGTCATAATCCTTGTCGATGATTCCAAGACGATATTTGTTAAATTCAACGAAATTTGGTGTATGTACTTCAAAAACAGGATATTGTTTTATAATTCCTGTTTTAATTGGTTGGCCTAAAGAAAAATTGCTTATCTGATGAATTCCGGCATAAATCCGTGCATTTTTCAGATTGAAATCAATCGCATTTTTATCAGCGAGAAGCGACGAATCAGCCAATGAAAACGCTTGTTCACCCAAAAAAATATCAATCGCTGTCTTTCCCAGGACATTGTAAATCACGAGTTGCTTTTGATTTAGTATTTTAAACCTGTTATAAGCAAATGTGATTTCCAAAAGAAACGTAAATGAAAGAGTCACTACCATCCAAATGCCATTTTTCTGAACAAAGAACCGGGTAATCGCGACAAAAAGAATATAAATGAGCAGTACCTGTGGCATAAACAAAACCAGACCCTCAATTTTAGAACCAGGTAATCCATCAACGAAAGCCACTGAATAATTGAGCAGAAAAACGAGGTTTTTCAATGCCAGAGCCAGAATTCCTGCCATCCATCCCCAGAAAAAGAAAGCCATAACTGCAATTCCATTTACCATAATTAGCCAGGCCAGTGGTATTACAACCAGGTTGGCTGGCAGAAAATAAGTTGGGAACTGGTGGAAATACAAAACCGATATTGGAAATGTACCGATTTGCGCTGCCAGCGATACAGCAATAATCTGCCAGATATAATCTCCGGTTTTATTTTTAAAAATCATCAGCTGATAAATTGGTTTGAACAAAGCAATGATGCCAAGTACTGCGGCATAAGAAAGTTGAAAGCCGATTTTTGTGAGGATAAACGGATCAAAAATTAGCAGGATAAAGGCAGATGCCGCAAGAGTATTATAAGGATCGGACTGCTGCTTTCGTAAATCTTTTATTGCGAACAAGCTAAACATGACAGAGGCCCGCATTACCGAAGGTGATAATCCTGTGATGAAAGCATAGAGCCAGATAACGAACAAAACAATCGTAAATTTAAGGAAACGACCATGCCTGATTTTATCTAAAAATTTTAACAGGAATCCGATAACGACAAAAATTATCCCAACATGTAATCCGGAGACCGATAAAATGTGCATGGCACCTGCCCCTACATATTGGCTGCGTAATTCGGGTTCGAGGTTTTCTTTGTATCCCAGCAGCAGCGCAGAAGCTACAGCATATTCATCACCATTGAGGCCGTTTTTTTCCAGTATTTTTAGCATCCTAAACCGTGCTTCTTCAGAAAATTTAAAAACCGGATTTGCCCGGTTAATGTTTGTTTTCTTCCAGTCTCCACTCCGGAGAAAAGCCTGATGATAGATTCCGTTGTTGGCCAGGTAGGTCTTGTAATCGAACTGATGTGGGTTTGCGGGAGGCGGTATTCCGTTAATTTCACCACTTATTAAAATACAATCGCCATATTTTAATGACATTGCGGAAGAATCATTTTCGAAATAAAGCATCACTTTTCCACTCACCGAAATCCAGGCTGCTGAGTCTTTTTTTAATTCAATATTTCCAAATGCCCTGACACTTTTTGGCTTTTCAACAATTGGTTCCGTCAATCTTACAAAAAAAACATCACCTTGCTTGAGGGATTTTTGAAAAAAAGTATCGTTGTACTTCGGCGTTCGCAGAATCGTTGAAGTTAATCCACTGATGAAAACTGAAAAATACAGAAGTACACCGAAAACCCAACGGAATTTATAACCTGACATCCGGTTCGAAATCATCGAAATTAACATGATGAGAAGCGCAGCAAGAATAAGCCAGACGGGATTAAATGATACCTGAAAATAAAACACAAAAATAATTCCGCTAATAAAGGGGATCAACAAACGAAACAATGGATATGTATTCCAGAATTTCATGTAAATGATTACTCTAATAAGTTTTAAGAGCCCTAAAGGTAATACAAACCCAATGTTTTTGCAAGGAAAATGTTAGCTGATATTACAAAGATTCCATCAAAACCTCAGTACTGAATGGAGTAAATAATGTGTTAATTGTCAGGCCCCGGGGTGGGCAAAAGCTAAGGATTTCGGATAGCAGCAATTTCTGAAATCGCCTGGATGGCGGTATCAATATGCTCTTCGGTGTTGAATGCGCCAAGGCTTAGCCGGACTGAACCATGAATTTTGTCGGTTCCTAAAACTTCGTGAACCAACGGTGCACAGTGAAGACCCGTTCGGCAGGCTATGTTATAATCAACATCCAGGATCATTCCAACATCTCCCGAGTCGAGGCCGTTTATGTTGAAACTGAGTAACGGATTATGATTTTCAGTACTTTCCGCACAGTAAGTGATTACGTTTTCGATGTTTTGGATACCTCTTCTAAGCTTATCCCAAAGCTGCATCTCTTTATGATGTAAGTTTTCGATGCCTTGTTCATTTATCCATTTCACACCGGCGTGTAAACCAGCCACTCCCAGGAGATTCAAAGTCCCACACTCAAGCCGGTAAGGAAACTCCTCGAGGTGGGTTTTTTGTGCCGATCTTACGCCGGTGCCACCAAAACGGGTATATCTTACCGGGACATGTTCCATCACATATGAACCCCCAATTCCTGTTGGTCCCATCAAACTTTTATGACCTGTAAAAACCAAAACGTCGATATTCATTGCTTTAATGTCGATGGGCGTTGATCCTGCACTCTGACTGGCATCGACAACCATAACGACCCCTGCTTCCCTGCAAATTCCGCCGATTTCTGCAATCGATTGGATGGTCCCGATAACATTTGAACAATGGTTGATGATAACCATTTTTGTGTTCTTTTTTATGGATTTTTTTATATCGTCAGGATCAAGATAACCGCTTTTATCGAAGGGTAAATGATCGACTTCGATCATTCCGGCTATCTCCAGATGATGCAAAGGCCGGAGAACCGAGTTGTGTTCAAGGCTGGTTGTGATAACGTGATTACCTTGTTCAGCAAGCCCTTGGATTACCATATTAAGTGAATCGCTTGCATTATAGCTGAATGTGAGCCGGTTAGGATCGGTACCGTTAAAGAGGTCCGTAAGCATTTTGCGGGTCTCAAAAACCATCTCTTCGGTTTCAATGGAGGCGTCAAAACCCGATCGGCCCGGATTAACACCATGTTTACGGTAAAAGGTATCCATAAATTTATATACCTCTTCAGGCTTCGGAAAAGAGGTAGCAGAATTGTCGAGATAGATCAGGTCACTCATTTTTTAAGCTAATATAGTTTTATTCAGATATGGTTTAACTTTCAAACATTTCAGTTTTAGTAATTAGTGTTAATCCAGGATAAGTGCATCGGCGACAATTTCGGCGATGGTTTTTACTTGTATGCCCAATTTATAGGTCGAATTTATTTGAGCCAGCTGGTCAACACAATTGTGACAAGGTGTTGCCACTATTGCAGCACCTGTGTTTGTAATCTGATCAGCCTTAAGTTTGGCAATTTTCATCCGGCGGTCGTTATACTCACTCATTGCAAGTTGGCCCCCACCACCGCCACAACAAAAGTTTTCGATTCCATGGGGTGTCATTTCGATGAAGCTTTTTACAGCATTCTTCATAATAAAGCGTTGTTCCCCTACGATACCTCCACTTCTTACCAGATTACATGGATCGTGGATGGTAACCAGTTCCTGGGTTTTTTCGGGATCAAGTTTAATCCGGCCATCACGGATGTACTGAGCGATCAGCTCAACCGAAGTAAGTACCTCAAAAGGATAGGGTATTCCGATTACATTCGGGCCTTCCCATCTAAATGCTCTCGACCCATGACCACATTCAGCCAGAACACATTTTTTTGCTTCAAGCTGTTCCGTTTCATTATAGAGCCTGTCAACGATTATTTTGGATTCTTCCTCATTCCCCGTATAATAAGAATAATTGGTAACATCATACATTTTGGTAGAAATTGTCCAGCTTTCTTTTGCGGCATAAAAAATTTTTGCCATTGCCGAGATTGATAGCGGGAAAAACTTGGGCTCTCTGGGATTCAGGGTATAAAGAATATTTTTCCCCTTTTCATTTAAGGGAATTTTAGCATTGCTGTCATTAACCTCCAGTTGTAAATCTTCTTCAAGCCATTCGAGTGTTTCGATAAAATCAGTATCCGAAATACCCATGTTATTGCCGGTTTCGATGGCTGTATTCACTGTCGTTTGAAGCGTGTTGGGAACATATCCCATATTTGACAGCATCTTCCTTCCGGTTCTGACCAAAAAACTAATATCCACACCAATGGAACAATGCGCATTGCATCGGCCGCACATTGTACAGGCTCCAAAAAGCAGATCAATCATTTCTTCGACTGTGGCTTCATCAAGTGCCCGGGCACCAGTTAATCCCGGAAATGCCTTTCCGGTAAAAGTACAATAACGCCTGTAAATTGATGCCACCAAATCAACTTTCTTTGCCGGTACATATTTTTCGTCGGGCATAGCCCTGTAATAAACGCAACTTTCTGCGCATAGTCCGCAATGTACACAGCTATTAAGATGAGCATGCAACTTGCTGTCTTTTTGGTTTTTAAAAACTTCGAGTCCTTTTTCGATCTTATCCTTAGAAAGTTTCCCCATTATTACGAGTTTTAATATTTTTTTGGAGGCCAAACACCGCGCCAGCCATAAAAGTATCCGAGATGATAACGAGCAGCAAAAAAGTAAACCGCATGTTTCAGTTTACCTATGGGTACATACAAAAGTAAAAGGCTCACAACAACATAGTATGCAGGTAACCACATGGCATGAAGCAGTGAGGCAGCACTTAGAATCTGAAAAAGAGTAACCAGAATATTCGAAATGTAATCGTCAGGATTAGACAAGGTGCGAAGCCGCTTTATAAAAATCCTTTTTATAAGAATAGCCACTCCGCTAATGGCAGAAATTGCCAGAAATCCAGCAATAAATGGAGATAACCAGTCAAATATCGGAATCCGGGTTAAAAAGAAAAAAAAGATAAAAATCGAAAGAAATGTCCCTAAATGATAAAAAATTCCGGCGGTGTAGGTTGGGAGATGCAGAAATGCCGATTCTTTTCTTGCCGGACTCATTGCCCCGCTAAAAGCATAAACCACTGATGGGGTTATCTCACCTCTGCGGCTCGAAAAATCCTTTGGTTTACCCAAATTTATTAACCTGAACAGATGATACACGAATCCTGCGATGTCCACTACGAGAGCTGCAATTGCCAGCCATTGATACCACTCCATTATCCTGACAATTTAATTATACACAGCCATCTGGTTTGGGTAGTCCCGCGACACGGCACGCACCACGAGCCGGTCCTAATGGGAAGAGCTCATAAATTTCCCTGAGCCGGAGACCAGTTTCTTTGCAAATCACCCTGATCATCGGTGCCATACCCTTTTCTGTGTAATTATTCCGGATAATATTTACAATTGCCCAATGTTTGTCGTTCATTTCATCAATTCCATCATATTTTGCGAAGAGCCTTGCAACTTCTTTATCCCAAATATCCGGGTCGGTCAAAAACCCATCTCCATCAACTTCAAAAACCCTGTTTTCTATTTCTATTGTTGCCATTATTAATGATTGTTTTCCAATTATTTGTCTAATTCTGCTTCGTCAAATTTATCAATTATTTCCTCAATTGTAAGTCTTGTATCAGGTAAAACGAAATCGGGGCAAAATCCCATATTCTGTTTGGCAAGAAATCTTTTGCAACTCTTCCATTTTTGTTCATCAACAACACAGTAAGTTGCAATGTATTCTTCCCGGTTTAGCTTTCCGTACACAAATTCAGGCGCGTTAACCAACCTGCAGCTATTGTAGTTAGGACAAGTATTTTTAGTCATTTTTGCAATTTAATTGAGGGCGAAAATTATAAAAAATTCCGTTAGGATTGACCATTTATTAATTTGAAAGCATATTTTATCTTTAAATATGTGTTTTCTCCAGTATTCAGATTGGTGTGGAAATATCTAATAAAATGACATTCAGATACGTATTTGAACAAAATGATACTTTGGTCTTTTAGGGAGCGGAATTTTTATGGAGGGTTCAGGGATGCCTAAACAATTATCGGCTATTGAACTTTTGCAAAATATTGCAATGAAATGTCTGAAGGCGGTTTTTAAAAGGTAATACATTAAATTTTCGCTTTTTATTCAAGAGAACCTTCAATAGGCGAAAGGTTGTATTCAGATGGCTGCGGAGCTATGTTTAATGCATAAAAAGCCTCAGCAACTTTTGATGCCATTTTAATATCAATGGGGTTGGAATATCCAAGAATGGAATTTTTAATAAGTGAGAAAAAAAATCAGTAACCGGGTATTAATGTGTATAATGCGTTGCTTTTAGTGAAGATGCATGATACAACAAACCAGGCAATAAGGCAATTACAACCCATTCACCTGCTGAGACGAATAAGTTTACGGTTCCGACAGCGTAAACCTAATTACGAATCATTTTTGATAATTTAATAAGTCAACTGTCGGCGGGCATTGTCAGGGTTGGTCGAAAATTGCTGCATATCTCAAAACCTTGTCGTAAACAAAGAATTAATTCTTTTTCTTTCCTTGAAATTAAAAAGCCCGGAATTTTTTTTAGATGATTCTACGAAATCCCTGGTTCTTTTATCGCTTTGACTTATAACAATTGAATCATAAGTATCAAATATGCATCAGATTATTAGTGAATGTTTTTTTTGGAATGTGGGAGAAGACGTCTAAAAATGAATAATGTATGCAGGGTGTTTCCAATTCGGCAAAAAAATACCTGAATGATTTAACATTCAGGCATTTATTGTTGTAGGAAGGTAGCCCGTAGGGGACTCGAACCCCTGATTTCCAGGATGAAAACCTGGCGTCCTAACCGACTAGACGAACGGGCCATTTGATTAAAGAACGTTTTAAATTTCGAGGTGCAAAAATATAATTTGTTTTGAACCTGGCAAGGCTTTTTGAAAAAAAAATATTAAAAAAACGCCGCAATTTTTTTTCCGGCATTTTATTCAAATTACTGAATTGCTATCTTCTTGTAGGTTAAATGATTGTCATGCTCAAGGCTTAGAATGTAAACGCCTTTTGCAAGTTTTTCGATTGGAAGCGTTATCGTGTTTCTGCTGTCGTTAAGCTTTTCAATCCATTCTTCAATAACATTTCCATAAGTCGAAATTACTTTTATTGTTAGGTAACCATTCCGGAAATTATATAAATTAATATTCAGGAATGATGTGGCAGGATTCGGAAAAACTGAAATATCACCAGCATTGGTTTCATTTTCAACAATTCCAACCGTATTTGCAACATAATAAGCCTCCCAGCCGGCTTTGGTGACGGTTTTGTTTGTCGAAAAAGCAATAAATATCTTACCGCTGGGAGAAGTTACAGGGGCAGGTAAGTTGTTCGCGCTGTAGGTGCCTGAATATTCAGCTAATAACTCTTGTGATCCCAGATCGTAAATTTTAACCATGTCAACATCTTCCTCAGTATCGAAAGAAGTAAAATATAAAGTTGTTGAAGTCGCATTTTCAGGCTGGATTCGCCACATGCAAACAGTACTGTTGTAATAGTTGAATTGAGCACTTCCATCGCTAACAAATGCCGTAGCTTCGGTTAAATCTTGTAAACCTGCACACCAGACAGGCTTTTGGGTGGTATAAGAGGCCAGAAAGCCATTGGCATTATCAACATCGTTGCTCTTAAATACTACCAGCATTTTATTACCGGTCGAGGTAATTGGTGTAGGAAGCGTTGTACCGGTCAAAACAGCCAGAACATTTGCTGTTGTAGCTTCTCCATCATAAACTGTTACGTCATCATTCTGCGCAAGCTGAAACCGTGAGAATTTTAAAGTAACTGATGAAATAGAATCTCCGGGGCCCTGAGGGTCGATTAACCAACTAGCTTCGTTGTCAGGAAGATAATTTTCCTTTGGGCCGGATCCATCTTCAAATGAGCCTGATTTAGCCGTAAGTGTTTGAAGTCCCGAAAAATAATAGGGATAACCACTTCCGGGAATAAAATTAACCACCGCACCTTGCCCATTGCTGTATCCACCGACAGTGTATAATGTATAATATCCATTGGACTGTCCGCTCCATCCAAAATTAAAGTGAAAATAATCGCTGTCATCATAACCATCACACACAAAGGCATGGCCGGCACTGCTGCTGAAACCGGAATAATACATCGGTTGCCTCAGGTCGATCTGTTCTTTCAGGATGTTAATCCACTCGGTGAGCGAATAATTATCCTTTTCCAAAAATTGTGCACTGTTGGAATATCCAAAATAATTTTTTATGGCTGGTGGGACGTCCCAACTATAAGCTCCTGACCCACCTGCACTATACATCATGTCAACTGCAACTCCACAGTGAAACTGAATCAATGCTACATCATCATAAGCCGGATCCATTACATCCATCATCTGATTCCATAAGTATTGTGTAGCACCGAAATCTGCAGAAATATTGCCATAAGGCGGATAATTATAACTATGACTTCCTTGTCCCTGCAAAGGATAACGCCAATAATCCATTACCATCGACATGGCGGTAGCAACGCAACCTGCATAAACATGTCCACCCGGCCCGGAACCGTCTTCCGGACATAACATATTGTAAGGAGAGTTTTGATTCCACATACATGTTAATAAAGGTGTAACAACCCTGCTACCATCAATTGATTTCCGGAGTTCCGGATTTTCTAAAGAATATTTTTCCCAGAGTTCTTTTATTTCCGGGTTTGCAATAAGATTTTCGGTTCTGATTAATTCGATCTGAGAAGTGAAATTTTGCATAAAACTGTCGAAATTAGGGTCAGCACCAATATTTGAACAGACACCATCCGGCGAATAGCCCAACACAGGTGGCATTACATCCTCACCCGAAACGACAATGAATCCACCATTCTCAAAATTAAAAATATAAAACGCAGGAACCTGATTTTTCCTTTCAATCCAGGTCGTCGCAATAATGATGGATTCAGGATTTCCGGAGTCGGTTAATAATAATTTTTCGGAAAAAGCATTTCTGGCTACAGTCCGGGCAGTTTGCAAATCGATAATTGCGGCATTAGTTTGTGTCGAAAAGATGACAAATGTAAGTAGGGCAAGTAAAGTTTTATTCTTCATAAAAGTAAAAGTTAGTATGAAAGCTGAATTAGATTGGGGCAAAGTTAAAAATATTTCAGTAGTAGACGATTAGTGGAAAAATTTCCTAAAAGCCGCTGAAAAGTTTTATTTACCGCTGAACCACGATTTTTTTTACATAAATGAAATCCCCGTTTTCAACGCGGATAAAATATAACCCGGCATTCAACCCGGAGACATTTATTTTTTTGATACTACCCTCAGCCGAAGTAAAATTTCTTTTGGAAATCAGTCTGTTGAAGCAATTATAAATTTCGATTGTGGAGACCTCTCCGGTAATTTGGTTAAAGTTCAGGATGAGTTCATCTTTTGCAGGATTTGGATAGATGGAAAAGCCCATACTATTTTCGTTATCATCAATTCCAACGGGTGAAGCCAGGTACCAGGCATCCCAACCGTCGGCTCTTACGGTGCTATTGGTTGTAAATGTTAAAAACATTTTGCCACTTGGTGAAGTTACAGGTGGTGGAGGGTCGCCGGCATCATAATGTCCGGAAATCGTTGCAAGCAAAGAGCTTGTGGCAAGATCGTACACTTTTAAAAGGTCATGATCGGATTCGGTGTCGAATTTTGTGAAAAACAAGGTTACACTTCCTGCTCCCGGAGGTAAAATCTGCCACATGCAAGTACTGTTGTTTTGATAATAAAAAGAATAGCTGCCATCAGAAAGTTCATCCGTTTGACCATTCAGGACTGTCATTCCGCTGCACCAGACCGGCCGGTTTGACGAGTAACTTGCGAAAAATCCACCGGATCCTTCAGGATTTCCCGATTGGAAAACAACAAACATTTTATTCCCGGCAGAAGTTATGTCACCTGGTAATTCATTGCCTGTAAGTGTAGCAATTAGTGGTGCTCCTGCATCTTCACCATCATAAACCATAAAAAAATCTTCGTTTGCAGTCAGGTCAAATCGTTGAAAAGAAAGTGTAACCGAAGTTACCGAATCCATTTCACTTTGAGGATCGATCAGGTAACTACACTGGCTGTTAGGTTGGTAATTATATGCCGGGCCGCTGCCATCGTCGAAAGTTCCGTTGAAGGACGTAAAATGCTTATAGCCAGAACAATAATCGGGATAAGAATACTGGTTGGTATCGGGGAAACAATTGATGACCAGCTCCTGCGCAAGGTTAAAGTTTGAGCCTCCGGGATTTAGCTGGTCAAGGTAAAAATAACCATCGTACGAGCCACTCCATCCCCAGTTAAAATGGAAAAAATCAATTCCCTGGCAGCCATCAACGATAAAGGCGTGCCCGTTGATGTTTGGCACCGACCAGCCGGCATAATACATTGGTATTTTTCTTTCGAGATGGGCGATGACAACGCTGTCCCAATTCAGGGTAGTGCTGTCGCGGAATAAATATTGTGTCTCAGGAGCGTATTTAAAGAAAGTTCTAAGTGAATAGGCAGCTTTGTGATTGTACATACCGGAACCATTCGGGCCATAAACCATATCAACCGAAACCCCAAGATGAAATAGCAACTCTGCTGCTGCAAGGTTGCTTTCGTTAAGTGTATTGGTCATCTCGTCCCATCTGTAGGTAGTGTTCCCAAAGTTTGCAGAAATTGTATCATAGCTGGAATGATAATATGAATAGGAGCCTGTCCCGGTTTCCGGATACCTGAAATAGTAAGCCAGTTGTCCCATTGCAGTGGCCACACAGCCCGTGTAACAATGGCCGGCAGGTCCGGCAGGATCGGCAGGGCACATCTCGTTATAATATTTTCCCTGGTCCCATTTGGATGTTAACATGGGTTCGATGTCACGAAGCTTATCAATTGATTTCTGTTGGAAATTCGGATCTGAATATTTTTTCCACCGGGTCGAAATCTCCGGGGTCGGAATAAATTCCTTTTCGATGGCATCATAAATCTGAACTTCATATTGGTTCATCCATGCTTTAAAATTTTCTTCTTTTTCCGGCGTCGAAAATGATTCTTCAAGCGAATATGCCAGAACAGGCTGAACATTTTCCCATGCCGAAACCACCACAAAGCCCTCATTGATATTGATAGTATAATATAAAGGCTTTCCATCCTTTTTTATCGTAACGACATTCTTGAGTTCGAGCGTTTCGAAGTTAACCTGATGGATTTGGGATATGCGTTCATAGTAGAAATTTTTAGCAACAATCCTGGCTTCTTCCAGGCTTATCATCCGGGCCGGAGCCGCTGTTATTAATGAAGTTGACAAAATGACGGAACACAGTGAAATCAATACAGCGGGTATAAATTTTTTCATAGCTAACAATTTTATTCCTTACAAAAATAAGTGCTTTTCAATCTAAAACCAATTTGTTAAATATTTTAAGCAGCTTATCTGATTTTTCTCATCACATTTGTATTCCGATAAACAGAAGATTTCAAATTAAAATGAAGGATATGAGTTTTACTGATCTTGTCAAAAGCCGCTTCAGTGTCCGGAAATATAAACCGATAAGGGTAGAAAAGGAAAAACTGCTGCGGTGCATTGAATCATCAAGGTTAGCACCTTCGGCAAGCAATTCGCAACC
>Ga0172370_10001349_pt1 | contig 37505 bp, 50 predicted proteins | sample LakKiv5m_FD_114538 | JGI IMG/M metagenome (GOLD analysis project Ga0172370, IMG submission 114538) | Freshwater microbial communities from Kabuno Bay, South-Kivu, Congo - kab_022012_11.5m | ecosystem: Environmental > Aquatic > Freshwater > Lake | place: Democratic Republic of the Congo...
ATGTTGAGAAAGTAGCAAGTTAATGTCTTCGGGCGACTTTAATAGTAACTTCCAAAAACCAATCAATTATCTTTCTGATATTAAAGAGTTTTATATAAAAATCTTTAACAAGATTATATCGAGTTTATAGAGAATGTGGTCGTTTGGGTAGCCCATAATGAGAATGAGGAATATAATAAATATTTAACATAAATATTTATTAACCTTGTAAAATTTGTAGAATTATGCCATATAAGTGTGTACATTGTTCAGCAGTTTATCCTGATGCTTCCCCCGAATTATTGAGTGGATGCACGGATTGTAGAAGTAAGTTCTTTTTCTATATTAAGGATGATAAATTGAAGGAGATAATGACTAACAAGAGTGAAGAATTGCAGTTGTCGTCTAAGGAAAAAATGCAAGTTGAAAATGATATAAGAGACATTGTTGGTGTTAAGGATGAAGAAGTTCCGGTTTTCTTGGACTTTGAGAGCGTTAAAATAGTTAAACCTGGAAAGTATTTGCTGGACTTGCAAAAGTTATTCTCTGCAGGAAAGCCGAGAGTGTATAAGCTTGAGGATGGGAAGTATATCGTTGATTTGACTTCCTCATTTAGAAAAGACATTGGTCTGGAAGAGTAAGAGTTTAAAAATGCATTTTGTCTATATTATTCATGAATCTAAAAGAAGTGACTAAAGAACTTGACTTGAAGATTGACGAGACAGAAAGACAATTAATGAGTGAGCAAGTTAAAGATTTTCTTGATAAAGTTAATAGCGTTTTGAAAAAGAAAAAGATTAAAGCAGATGTTTTTGTTGGAGGTAGTTTTGCAAAAGACACCATGGTTAAGAGCAGTAATTATGACATAGATTTTTTTGTCAGATTTGACAAGGAGGAAGACATATCTGATATTCTGGAGAAGGTTATAAAAGAGATAAAGGTCAAATACTTAAGAGTGCATGGCAGTAGAGACTATTTCCAGGTTCCTGCTGATGAAAAAGTCACGTTTGAAGTTATTCCTGTTCTTAAAATAAAAAACCCAAAAGATGCAAAGAACGTGACTGATTTAAGTTATTTTCATGTCAATTACGTAAAGAAGAGAATAACCCAACAAATAGCAAATGAAATAAGGATTGCAAAACAATTTCTTAAAGCGCAGGGAATTTATGGTGCTGAGAGTTATATTGGGGGAATATCGGGATATGGTGTTGAAGGACTCATTATACACTATAAATCATTTGAAAAAATGATAAAATCTATTATAAAATCAACTAAAAAAATAATAATCGATCCTGAAGATAAGTACAAGGGAAAGAACGCGTTAATTGAATTAAACGAGAGTAAGATAGAAAGCCCGATAGTGCTTGTTGATCCTACGTTTAAGGAAAGAAATGTACTTGCCGCATTAAGAAGTGAGGCATTTGATAAACTTAAAAAATCATCTGAAGAACTTTTGAATAAACCTAATGAAAAGTATTTTGAAATAAAAGACATAAAATGTGAAATTGAAGCGATGATTAAAGATGCCAATAAAGTTGGTGGGAATTTTGTTAAGATTGATTTGAAGACTGACAGACAAGAGGGAGATATAGCCGGAACAAAAATGAAGAAGTTTTCAGATTTCTTAGTAGAAGAGATTAAGAGATATTTTGATGTTTGTAATAATACTTATTCTTATTTACAATCAAAAGAAGCACAATTATTCGTCGTCGTTAAACCTAAAAAAGAGATAGTAAAAATGGGTCCCCCATTAGACTTAGTTGAACATGCTAAGGCATTTAGAAAAGAACACAAAGATACTTTCATTAAAGAAGGAAGGTTGTACGCAAGACTTGAAGCATATAAAGACTTCAAAGATTTCTTCAATGATTGGAAGAGTAAGAATAAAGGTAGAATAAAAGAGATGGGCTTGACTGCAATGGGTTTGGGATAATTATCTTCTTGGAGAGTATCTAATTGAGCCAGTAGGATTATTAGTAGAACCATAAAAAATTATCTCTTTTCCATCATCATATCTAAAGATAATGTCTTTTACTCCATCTCTATTTTTATCTTCTTGAACTAGAGAAGCTGGTGCTTCGGGAACTACAAATCTTCTGCCGTTATCCCAATTCTCTACGGCTGCACCAAAAGATAACCCTATCCCGAAGATTATTAACCCTGGACTTAACCTCACTTTAATGACTTCCGTTATTTAAAGAAGTCTCTATAATATTACTCAAATATCCTGTGAAGAATTGTGAATTAAGCCAAACACCCATTTCCTCTTCGCTCAAAGGTGTAACCATTAAAAGAGCTTCCTTCTTGTCGGAGATAAATACTCTTGCGTTTGAATCTGTTGATTTTATCTTCAAATCGAACTTTGACGCAACCTTCTTTATTTTGTCTGCTTCTCCTGAAAGAGCAACTTTTATCTTGACATTGTTTTTGCCTAATCTCTCTAATGTTGGAATTAGAACTCTTGATTTGTCTTCAAAATCTAAAACAGATGTGCAGATTAAAACTTCTTTTTCAGCTTTTTCTAACAATTCTCTTATTCTTGTTATAACATTTGCTCTTCCCTTAAGAGAACCAGTTATCTCATGAGATTTGATTGGAGATATGCCGGTATTATGCAGTTGCTCTAATTCTAGATATTCTTGTGTTGATTTTAGATTTGATAAAGATTTAACTCTGTCTTGTGCTTCTTGAAGAGTGTTAGATTTCATTTTTTCTAAAACTTCAGTTGGTTTGACTGCGATATATTTTACAGGTTTTCCTATCTTTGTTATTGCAAATCCTCTCTTCTCCAAACTCTCTAAGACATCGTATGTTCTTGATCTTGGAACGCCAGAAAGCTCAGCTACTTCTCCTGCTGAGGCTATTCCTTTAGACAAAAGAGCGAGCCATACTTTTGTTTCATAAATGTTTAAGTCGAAATACTCCTTGATTCTCTTAACCAATTCTTGCTTGATTATCATAAAAATCCCCACCAAATAGCGCTATTTAAATGTTTCTATTTTGTCCTTATTTGGCAGGGACAACAAAATAGAAGGTTTTAAATATGAATAACTAGAGGTAAAAATATGTTCATTAATAGTAATTCGGGGGATAATGGTTCTTCGGCTAGCCCTAACTCTGCAGATACTTTTTCTTACGTTTCTGGAAATCGCGATGACTTTCTGCATTTGAGAAAAAGATGGGTGGAGGTACTTTCTCCTTATCATTTTGTAAATTTTGGCGTCTATCACGGATTAACTCAATCTGGAACAGATGTTTTCTTTCCTAGTGTTGTGCAACAACCGTATGCTTTGGGTGGCGAAAATAGAATGGCACAGGTATGGGAGAATGGTGTACCTATCGTAATTCCACATGCTCCCGGAATGGTACTTATTCCTAGAACGGAGAATTATGTTAGAGAAATTGTAGCGAGTAATGGAAGATTACAACTTTTGTCTGCTCATGATGTCTCCGCATTCTTAAAAGATGATAGACGAATGAAATTTGGATTAGAGAGAGATAATCCTAGAGCTAAAAAGAAGCTAAGAGAAGTTGTACATTAAAATAATAATTTGACTAAAGCCAGAGCAATTAAACATCCTGCGGAAATGAAAGGCATGGCGGGATAAAACTTTCCTTTTTCTGAAATGTAAAATAAATATGACAAACCAAGCGTGGCACCTAATGAAATTATTAAAGCTGGAATTAAACCAGTGGATTGGAGAATAACTCCTGCAAGAATCATAGGAAATACTACGTCTCCGCCGCCAAGCATAGCCGCATGTAATTTTATGCCTTTCTTTTGCTTTTTATTTGCTTTTGTATTTCTTATTAGTTCTCTTTCTTTTTTGCCTAAATAAGGAACAAAGAATCCTGCAAAGACTTTTACTTTTTCCATCTGATATTTTGCCATTTTCTGCATAAATCCTGCATGCCAGACAGCATACATGTCGTATAGGGAGATAACTACTAATAGAATTACCATTGACCAAATATTAAGTATTGGAACAAATATTGCTGCTAACCCTGGATAAATCATTAATTCAGTTAGATTATGGGTGATTATGCCTCTTCTAAAAATTTTCAATGCCGCTATAGGTATGGCAATTATTAGAGATATAATCTCTGAATTTGGAAAGTTTTTCATTAGAGTATTAATTGTTATTCCGAGTGCAATAGAGACAACGGCGAAGAACCATATTCTTAGGAATATTTCTGCTCTGAGTTTCATTAATACAAGCATTAAAATAACGCCTAAAAATATTGCAAAGATAATATAACTCGCAGTTAAATTTTTGTCAACTTCTTGAGGGGGAGCTACCCAGGATGGAAGGTCGTATGTTGTTTGGTTCTGAATTGTGCCATTTTGTTCAATTTGAATAGTTTTTGGGGAATAGGAATTAATAACCGCTATACCGATTAACTGGGAGAGAAAGAATAAGACAAGAAGTATCGAGATAATTTTTAATGACGGTTTCATAATTCGTATTAGATAACTGGGCTTTTAAGCATTATGAATCAGATTGTCTATGTCTCTCTTTAGTTGATTTATATTAGTAAATAAAATAGTATTCATTCCTAATTTCTTAGCATTTTCAAGATTTGGCTTGGAGTCATCAAGAAAGATTATTTCTTCGGGTTTTAAGTTGTACTTTTGTAGGATTATTTCAAAGCACTTAATTGCGGGCTTTCTATCTTTTAAATGATATGAAACAAAACCTTCCGAGAACCATTCATCCATCCTAAATTTCTTTGAGATTGCATTCCAGTATAACTTATTATAGTTTGTAAGATAAACTGTCTTTATTTTGTCCTTTAGTTCCTTTGCAAAATTTAATGTTTCTAAATGCGGTTGCTTCAATTGCATCATTTCATCAACTATCTGAGAAATTGTTTTTGGCAGAGGGTATCTTTTTAATACTTCTTTCCAAACTTGCTCCCCAGTTATTTCATCTTTCTCAGCCTTGACTAATAAAGATTGATAGAAATTGTCAAATTCCTTATAATCATACTTGTATTTTTTGCACAAATCTGCTAAATAGATTGGTTCTTCGTTGGTAAAACAAACTCCTGATAAATCGAAGATAATTAGTTTTATCATCTTATTTCAATCTAATCGTCTCAAGATTTCTCGGGACTACTGTTTCAACTCTATCGAGTTTATATAATGATGAAGCCAAATCAAGGCACTTTGAAACTTCTCCGTGATTAACTATAACTCTTTTAGGTTTCGGACTCATCCTGCTAATAAATTGCATCAGTTCATTTCTTCCCGAGTGTGCTGAAAGACCCTTAAGTGTTTCAACTTCCATATTAATTGAAATTTTTTCTCCATCAACTACCACATCTTTAGTCCCTTCCTGAACTTGTCTCCCTAATGAACCTATCGCTTGATAACATCCAAAAACAATCATGTGCTTCTGATTTTCTGCAAGATTTTTGAAATACTCTACAGAAGCTCCTCCGACTAACATTCCAGATGTGGCAATTATCATACATGGGCCTCCTTCAATTACTTCTTTTCTTTCCAAAGGAGAACCGACTCTTTTGAAGATATCTGAAACAAATGGATTGTTGTCTTGGAATACTTGATTTCTTACAGATGCGGATAAAAAGTCAGGATAGGCTGTATGAATTGCGTTAATATCCCAGACCATTCCATCTATATAGACTGGGACCTTGGGCAATATTCCCTGTCTCATTGCTTCTTCTACTCTCAAAACAGTTTCCTGTGCGTGTCCTAATCCTAATTCGGGAATAAGCATCTTTCCTCCTCTTTCAATAACTTTCTTGGCTAATTCTAAGAATTTTGTTTCAGTCTCTTGTCTTGGAGGTAAAACATCATCCTTGCTACCATAAGTAGATTCTAAAGTTAAAGTCTCCACTCTTGGAAATCTATTTACTGCGGGATCTAACAATCTCGTCTTCGCATATTTACTATCCCCTGTATAAACAAAATTATGTAAACCGTTACCAATATTTATGTGAACTTGCGCTGAACCGAGAACGTGCCCTGCATTGTAAAGTGTAATTCTTATATCTGGAGTTATATCTGTAACTTCTCCATAATCGAGAGCAACAGAATGCCTAACCATTTCTTTTATATCCTCTGCCCTATAGATTGGAGATTCAGCTTTTTTGTAGGCTACACCTATTAAATCAAGTGCAAGAAGAGCAGCTATATCTCTTGTTGGGGCAGTCATATAAACTGGACCTTTGTATCCCATTTTGTAAAGATAAGGTATAAGTCCTGAGTGATCCAAGTGGGCGTGAGAGAGAATAACTGCATCTATCGAGTTTATATCTCCAATTTCTGAGACATTTAGATATGGGAATCTCTCAGGGCCGTCTTCTATTGCTGGATTTAATCCACAATCTAAGAGTATTTTTGAATTAGGAGTATGCAAAAGCAAACAAGACCTACCAACTTGTCTTCCTGAACCTAAATAAGTAATTCTGACCCACATATCCATTTTTTCAGGATTCCAATCTGTGTAAATCTTTTCTCCAATTGAGTTAAGAAACTTTCTTCTATAATTGTTATTTGCATAGAGAACTGAACGAACCTTTTCAGTTATCTTGCTTAATATTGCGGGACTTCTCTGAATTACTGGAATCCATAGTGTTGACTTTCTTATATCTGCTAAGATAGAACCCTGTTTTCCTATTACTAGCCCTGGACGTTTTGCTTCTATAATAACTGTGCTTCTCTGAACATCAAAAATTATGTTTGTTATTAATGCATCTTCGGGGACTATTGCTCTTATTGTTTTCTCCGTATCGGATTCTGATGCGAGAATTGATTTGTCTGCTCTAAGTTCTATTCTCTTTTTTATCTTATCAACTATTCCCTTAACTTGTGTTTCGCTATTCTTGAAAAATTCTCTATTATCTGTGTATAAAACTATGTTTGCGCCCTCGAAAGTCGCATCGGTGATTACACTAGGTAAATCTTCTTTAATACTTTTTAAGATATCTGCCATTTTGTATGAATTTAAAAATAATTATTTATAATTGGGAATTATTTCTTCTGCTACCAGGTGTTTGATACCCTCTTTGGTAACTGTGAAAACATCTATGCCGTTTCCTGAACCTACATCTCTCTGAGTTGAAGATTTGAGACATTCTTTTGCAAGTTCTATTCCCTCTTTTACAGTTATGTCTTTCTTGTAAGTCCTTTCCAATAGACCTAAAATGTAAGGCATTCCTGATGAGAAGTTTGCATCATAATCCTTAACTTCTTTTATTCCTCCCGCTGGTTCAATAGTATAAAGCTTTGATGTGCCATCTTCGTCTACTCCCGCAATTAATGTACCTACAATACTGGGAATCATTGCAGGGGTTCTAATATTTCTAAATGTCAATACTGCGAGAAGATTTGCTGCTTCTTGAACTGTTGGACGAGATTTAGTCTTGAGCTCTTTTATTCTTAATTCTGCTGCAAGAACTTTATTAGTTAGTTGTATGTCTGATACCCCTCCAGTACATGCAGAAATTAAGTAATTATTGATTCTTCTTATTTTTTCTGCTTCTTTATCCATAACTATTGTGCCGGCAGTAGCCCTTCTGTCTGCACCGACTACTACTCCGTCCTTGCATACAAGTCCGACTATCGATGTACTAGACTTTAGCATATTCTTATTAACTTCTGTGAGATCGGTATTATTCATTAAAAGAACCTCTGTAATATTTTCTTTAGAAAATAGAGGTATTTAAGTTTTATGGTTGTAAAATCTTGAAACCTAAATCCATGTTCGACGCGTCCGCTTCTTTCTTTAGACGCACAATGCTATCAACAAAACTCTCCATCTTTTGTTCGTGACTTACCATTATAAGTTGCTTAACATTTAATTCTTCTAAAACGTCACGCATCTTATCTATCTGTGTCTCTGAAAACCCCTCAGTAGGTTCATCTAACATTACAATATCTCTCGTTTTTATCTGACTTAGTACTGAATTGATGGTCTGGTTTAGGGCAAGTCTGTATGCTAAGGCTACTGCCGTTCTTTCTCCTCCTGAAAGAAAGGAATAATCCATTTCTACATCAGACTGCAATATTAGGGGGGTAAAATTCTCATCAAGTTTTACTTCGAATGATTCGTTTGAAACCAACATTTTGAACCATTCGCTGAAAAGTTGTGAGAAGTCTATACGAATTTTCATAAGAACATTTCTTTCTGTAAAATCAACTAAATTCGAAAACTGATTAACTAGCCAGTCATTTAAATCTAAAACATTTGTCAACTGATTCTTTAATTGTTCCTTTTCTTTTATCTTTGATTCCATCTCAGATATACCCCTTAAATTGAGCTCCTTTTCTTTTTTTAGTTCGGCAAGGGATATCTCCGCGTTCTTCTCTTCTAGAAATGCCAGCCTCAATTCTTCTTGTTTTTTCTTAAATAAGTTTGAAAACTTTGAAAAATTCAGGATTACTTCTTTTAATGAGTCTATATGTTTTGATAGCAAAATTATGTCCTTCTCCAAACCTCCTTTTTCCTTTTCTAATTCTGAAAGTTTTCTTTTGGACCTTACAATATATTCCGTCTTCGATCTTAAGATATCCATGGCTACTTTTTTATTCTCTAAGTTTGATATGTCTGTTTTTTGTGTTTCTATTAAAGATTTAATCTTGTCTCTCTCCGATTTGAAAGCCTCTATCTGCTTAGATAAATCGACAATTTTTGTTTCGGTTTCATTTAAAATGTTATGCTTATGTGCATATGAAACATTTTGTAAGCAGGTTGGGCAAAATGAGATATTAAAAACTCTGTCTTTCTTCTCGGTATTTTCTGTTCGGCTATTATCCAAAGAAGTTATCTTCCCAAGTAAGTCTATATACTTTGAGTTAAGATTATCCAAATCGGATTTCTTCTTTATTATCTCATCAATGATATTTTTATGATTCTCTTCGTTAAAAGTTTCCTTGACTTCGTTTATGCTAACATTTATTTCTATTAATTCCTTATTAATATTTAAAAGATTTTCATTTTTAGAAGCCAACTGAATTTTCGTTTTCTCTACCTCTGTTTCAAACTGTTCCTTTTCTTTTATCTTTGATTCCAACTCCTTAATCTCTGTTTCAATCATCTTTCTCTTTTCTACGTTCGCAGAAAACTGAAGAAATGCCCGTTCTATTCTTGAATCTATATCTCTTGTTGAAACTTTCTTTTCCTCTAATGTAGACTTATCTTGCTCTAGGCCTTTTATCTCTAATTGCAGTTCTTTTATTTTATCTTTAAGATATAATAGTAAAGTTGAGAGGTTTTCTCTAATGCGTTTATACTTGTCTACTCCAAAAATGTGTCTTATGATATTTAACCTTGTTTCTGGGTCTTCGAGTATTATTTGCTTCATCTGTTCCTGAGGAGTATAGACTGTATATCTATAAAGGAGGTTTGTCTTTTTTACAAACTCTGCAGGATAACCTAAAATTTTTAGAATCTTCGTCTTGACTTCGGTTATAGACGACTCTACTTTTTCGCCATTTATAGTTATACTGGCGTAATCATTACTTACGGACTTTCCTCTTCTCAGCCTCCTGTCTATAGTTATCTCATTTCCATCAACTTCCAAGCTTAAAGATACCTCTCCCGATTCTGAATTATTTCTAAGCAATGCGGAACCTTTCTGTCCTGGCTGTAGGCCAAAGATAGCATACTCTATTGCAAGTAATATCGATGTTTTTCCTGAACCTATGTCTCCCGAGAGAAGGAGAGAACCATCTGGAAAGTCTAAATCGATTGATTCGTAAGACCTGATGTTTCTTAATGAAAGTCTTTTTATTCTCATATTTGTAACACCTTTTTTGTTTCAGACATCATTCTTTCTTCAAAAATAGCTGTCTTTTCGTCGTCTAACTTTTCGACTTGAAGGACATTTAATAAGTCTGGTATAAGTACGTTTAGCTTATTAGCGTGCTTTTCTTCAAAGCTTCTTATAATTTGTGTCTCTACTTGTTCGGAACTGGTTAAATCAAGTCTTAACTCCAGTTCTGGAAGATGCAAATTAGAAGTACTTCTTAAAAATACAAATGCTCGCTCTTCTTTTAGAAAAAGTTCTATCTTCTGAAAGTCTATATCTGATAACTTCCCTTTCTCAAGAATACCTGATAATCTGAGAAGAACTATTTTATCTCTTAAATGTTCGGTTCTCAATCGAGATATTATCTCTTCTGTTGCGAAAAGCGCATTTTTTATCTCCATTCTCACAACCCTTATTTCCTTAAGCTTGATTTCTTCTCTGAATGATTTTCCTGAATCAAATATATAAAATGAACCTGCCCCTAGTTCTTCTAATTCTTGTAAATTATTTGGAAAAGTTGGCCCAGAATAAACTCTTCCTTCTTTGTTATAATTTATATGCAAATGAGACATGGCTAAGTAGTCTACTTTAGGTAATTTCTTTTCGTCAACCGCTTTAATTGGCAACGAACCGACTGCATCTCTTATAGCGGTATGAAGCATTAGAATTTTAAACATGCCCGGAGCGTCTTGGAGTTTTATATTTTCTAAGTCGTCAACTTCTAAGCCAGATTTCTTTCCGGGATAGCCGTAAATAGCTACGTTGCCGTAAAGAGTAGGTTCTAAAATTTTTATTCCTGCGCGTTCTTCAAACTGATTAATATTCTTGCAGAAACCTGCCTTCTCTAGAACATCTAAGAATGATTTCCCCGAAGCGGAATAATCGTGACTTCCAGCTATAAGAAAGACGGGTATTTTCGCTTCCTTTAGTTTTCTGAACTCATTAAAAGCGTCTTTGAGAATTTCTATTGGTGGGTATGCGGAGTCGAATAAATCTCCAGTTATTAGTATAAAGTCTACTCTTTCTCTTATACATCTATCTATAACAAACTTGAAGCTTTGAAAATTCAATTGCTTCAACTCTGGTTGCCTCCACCCTCCAAGATGACAATCACCTAAATGTGCAAACTTCATAAAAGTTTATGAAATTTGGAGTTATAAATAGATTATTGTTGTATAATTATACAACCGATGGGCACGTTACTGGCTGTGTTATGACTGCTTTAACGCAAACAGCAAACTCTCCATTTTCACTTTGTGCTGCAGGTTGTATTTCTAATATGTAATTGCCCGCACTATTAAGGACTGATGCGAGTTTGCTCTTATCTTTTACATCGACATTTTTTGTATCGCCGGGCAAAAGACCATTATTGAATGCTGTGAGTTGCACATTTGTTCCTACTTTTTTGTTCTCGGGAGTGAGTCTAAGATAAACTGCATTTACTTTAAACAAGCCTTTGTTATATACGTTTACGTTTAAGGCTGAGAGTGAAGGATTATTTCCATTATAAACGCAGGTATAATTTAACATAATTAATTGGATGTCGTCTTTGCATTCGGGTCTTTCATTATTTGGAACATATATCTTGAGATAAGAATATACTGCTATGCTTAATCCTACTGCAATCACTACAAGTAGAACGTAACTAACCATCTCGCTTATAGCTTTCCTGTTTTTAATTGGTTGCAACAATCCTTTCATTTCCACTCCTTATTTTAACTATTAAAAAGAAATTTTTACCTGATGAAACATTAAACTCATAATTATCTTTTTCGTCTAAAGTTAAAATTGCTTTATTCATGGAGTAGCTAAGAGTTGGGGTTTTTAATACTCTTTGATTTGTGTCGCTGAGAGAGACATGTTCAATAAAAGCGGATGAAGCTATACTTGAATCATTCCCATACGCAAATGCGAATTCGGTGTCTGGGTTGTCTGCCGCATAAAGATAAAGGGTTTCGTTTAAGAGTTTCATTGTAGCTGTATCCGACATCAAATTTAATGTTGCATAGTCTATTATTTGTGAGGCTTCAAAACTAATCTGCCTTACAAGGTTTTCTGCTCTTTCGTTATTTTCTGTTGAGTTTATCCTAAAGTTAATCTCATTAAAACTTAGGAATAAAAGTATAATTATTAAAGCTGCGACAAGATAAAACTGCCCTCTTTTATTCATAGTCAAAATAAGAATGAGGTATTTTTATATGTTTAGAAAAGTGTAGACACTAAGTTTCGAAGAAACTCAAGCCATACAAAATCTAAAGATTTTGTAGACGGGGAGTTTGCCTGAAAGAGCCTTAAAAGTTGATCTCCTATTTCGCTCGATTCTGCTACCCTGAAAGCATCATGTTTCCTGTTTAGGGCTGCTCCGATCAAGGCCTGACCCATTTCGCAGGAGCAAGATCGAACAGGACAAAACGTCAACGCTCGATAAGAGACTCTTAAATCTCTATCTCACTCGCTCCTTTAATCCCACTTAATGCCCGCTAGTGTGTGGCGCAGGGCAAGCACGCCGGACTGTCTACGATAAACCGAGCATAAAGAACCTTTTAATACTTTGCGTTTTGAAGGGCTCAGTCTTCTTCAATCTGCTTTTTTATCTTTCTCAAATCCTCTGATTGTTTCTTCTTTTTCCTTTTTCCAGACTTCAGTATTGCAATTACTATGATTATGATTAAAATTAAGAAAAGGAATGCACCAGTTAGAATCATAATTGATAGTAAATCCATCAGATAAGGGGTGATTGATAATATTTAAGGATTATTGTATGGGGGTTACATCTTTTCTATTGTTGAAATGCCTAAAAGACTTAGGGCGTTCTTTAAAACTTGAGCAAACGCCGAAACTATTGCCAGTCTTGATGCTTCGTTTTCTGCCCCAATTACCTGAGTAGAATGATAAAACTCATTGAATAGTTGAGATAATTCAAATGAATAATTAGCTATTAGATTTGGAGACAACTGCGCATATGAATGATTTACTACTTCTGGGAATTGACTTAACTTTGTTATTAGTCTTGTTTCTTTTTCTGAAAGATTAATTGACTCTACTTTTGGTTTTACTTTTGATTTTCTGACAATACTTTTTGCTCTCGCATAACTGTATAGAAGATATGGGCCAGTATTCCCTTCGAATGAAAGAAACTTTTCTATATCAAATACTGCGTCATTGGCGCGATAATTTTTAAGATCTCCATATAAGATAGCCGAGAGAGCTATGGCCTTTGCTCTTTTTGCAAGCTCGTTTCCTTTAACTTTTTCCCTTTTTTCTATTTCTTTTTTTGCAAGCTCTATTGTTTCATTTAATACGTCTTCCATAAAAATTGTTTTTCCATGACGGGTAGCAAACTTCTTTCCATCCTCTCCGAGATATAAACCATGTTCTATATGCACACAATTCTTAGCCCAGGGATAACCCATTAATTCCAAAACCTTGAAGAACTGTTTGAAATGAAGTTTTTGTTCCTGCCCAACTTCATAAAATAATCTGTCAAAGTGATATTTGTTATGTCTGTCTATCGCCGCAGTTATATCTCTTGTGGCATATAGTGTTGTGCCGTCTGATTTTTTTATTAAACAAGGCTCAAGCCCATACTTCTCTAAATTGACTATCATTGCACCTTCACTTTCTTCTAATAAATTCTTTTTTTCAAGTTCTTTAACTACTGCGTCCATCTTGTTATTGTATAAGGACTCTCCGGACACTACATCGAAATCGATATTTAGTAAGGAGTAGATTTTTTTGAATTCATTTAAACTTAGTTTTCTGAATTCTTCCCATATCTTAATAATTTTAGGGTCTCCAGATTCTAATTTTCTAAAAGTTTCTCTTCCCTTTTCCTCATACTTCTCGTCCTTACTTACTTTTACGTATATTTCATATAAATGTTTTATAGGATTTTTCTTAAGTTCGGATTTGTTTCCGAAATCTTGAAATCCTGAGATTATCTTTCCGTAAGGTGTACCCCAATCCCCCAGATAATTTATTTTTATGACTTTAAATCCTGAGAACTTTGAAATTTGAGAGATTGAATTTCCTATTATTGTTGATCTTAAGTGCCCTATTCCAAATGGTTTAGCCATATTTGGAGAAGACATATCAATAACAATCGTTTTTCCCTTGCCCATTGAAGATGAACCATATTTGTCTTTCTCTTTAAGAATCGCTTTTAGTGTTTCTGATATTAAATCTGACTTATTCACGAAGAAGTTAAGATAGGGTCCCTTTGCTTCTACTTTCTCAAATTCCTTTGATTTTAACTTCCCTGATAAATCTTTAGCTATCTCAACGGGGTTTTTCTTCATTTCCCTTGAAAGAGAAAAACAAGGAAAGGCAAAATCACCTAGACTGGAGTCTTTCGGTATCTCGACTAACTTTTCTATCTCTTTTTTGTCTAATTTGATTAACTTCGATAAAACTGAAACTACTTGCTCTTTCATAGGTATATCTTGAAAATAGAATTAATAAAGGTATCTCAATCTTTGAGTTTATGCCCGCATTCCATACAGAATTTGTCAGTTTCGCTAATTGATTTTTTGCAACCTGGACATCTTGTTAATGGAACAGTCATTTTTCCTCCACATTGAGGACAGAACTTTTGCCCGTCGTCTCCACCTCTACCACATTTCTCACATTTAGGGGGAATCTTTTTTCTTTCTAATACGGATTTATAACCCATCTTTCCTCCAGAAACTATCTTCGAATAGGCATCTTGAATAGCATCTCCGTCTTGATACTTTGTTAAGTCTAAACAGCTTCCCACTTTTTTATTCCTCTTCTTCTTACTTTTGCAAGCTTATTTAAAAATATTTCGTTAATCCAGTTAACACAAGAGATTGTGCTTTTTTATTTAGAGAAATGCTTAAAACTACACAAAATTGTGTATAAGTATGGTTTTTGAAATAAAATATAAGGATAGAAAAACACGTGCAAGAGTTGGAATATTAGAAACCAAAAAAGGAAAGATAGAAACGCCTTTCTTTATGCCTGTTGCAACTAAAACAGCAGTGAAACATGTAAGTGTTGAAGATTTAGAAAGCATGAAAGCAGGAGCAATAATTTCCAATGCGTTTATTTTATCTCTTCGCCCTGGAACTAAAGTAATAAAAAAATTTGGGGGGATAGGTAATTTTATGAAATATTCGGGAATTAATTTTACTGATTCTGGCGGATTCCAGATGTATTCTAAAACATTATATATTGGAAGCGACAACAAGGGGGTAAGATTTAGAGACCCTTTCGCTGGAAAAGAGTATTTTATAACTCCTGAAAAAGATATGAAAATACAATTAGATATAGGTAGTGATGTGGCTATGTGTTTAGACACTATGCCCTTATATGAAGATTCAAAGGAGTCAATTATGCAAGCAGTAAAAAGAACAACATTATGGGCGGGAAGGTGCAAGAAAGAACATGATAGAATACAGAGGGGGATTCATAAAGATAAAAGGCAATTACTTTTTGGAATAACGCAAGGAGGAATATATTCTGATTTGAGAAAAGAGTCTGCTGAGGAATTATTAAAATTCGATTTTGATGGATATTCTATAGGAGGATTAGCCCTACCAGATGATTGTTATAGGGGAAATAGAGAAGAAGCAAAGAAGAAAGAATATGAAGCAATTAAAATTCACAAAAGTATAATTCCAGAAAACAAACCAGTTTATTTAATGGGGGAAGGAAACCCTGTTGAACTCCTTAGAGCTATTGGGATGGGTGTTGATATATTTGACTCGTGTTTTCCTACGAGAAATGCAAGAAGAGGGACATTATTTACTTCAAAAGGAAGATTAAGATTATTAAGAGCAAGACATAAATTTGATAAAAAACCAATCGATGAAAAATGTCGGTGTTTTGTCTGCAAAGATTATAGCAGAGCACATATAAGACATCTTTTGATGCAAGAAGAAGGCGTTGGCTATCGTCTTGCTAGCTATCATAATTTATACTTCTTACAAGATTTAATGAGAAAAAGCAAAGAGGCCATTAAGAAAGGAAAATTCAAGGAATTTATGAGAAAATTTGAGAGAAAATACAAGGATTAATCAAGCAAACACTCTTGCCCTCTGATGTAAATAATCTTCTATTTCGCGAACGCTTTTCTCAACTGCTCGACCATTTGCTTGATCTGAAGATTCCCCCGTAGAGATGAGCTTTGCAGTTAATTCCTTGCCCCACACTATTAGAGATAATTAGTCTATATAGTTTTTACCCAACCACAGCGAGCTGTGGGGATTTCTTTTCGATTAAATAATCTACGAGTTTCTCTCTTTGAGACCATTCGGTTCTCTTAATCTGCGCTTTGACTGCTCTTGGTGTCCAATTAAATTTAGATAAATTTCTATAACCCCCCCAGGCACCATAATATTGCATAAAATCTTGATATTCTCTTACTATGTCAGGATTGAATGTCATTGCAAACATGTGATTAATTAATTTATAAATATTATTGTGATAACTAAGCCTCTAGAGGGGATTGAACCCTCGACCCTTGCTTTACGAAAGCAATGCTCTACCACTGAGCTATAGAGGCGTTAAAAATAAAAGAAGTAAAATGTTTATAAATATGATTAAAGTAAGTATGATATGAAAGAAAGGAAGGACTTCAGAGCATATAGCCAAAAGTATGGGAAAGGACAGGGGTATATTGCAACTACATTTAGACAATTAGATTATGGTCAGTTACTGCCTTGGAATGTTTTGATAAAGGGTGGGCCATTAGAAATATTTGGATGGCTTGCAATTTATTTCATATTAATTGGGCTATTTGTTCCATTCCTTAGGGTTCTTGCTTGGGTTGGATTTATCATGGTGTTGATGGCCGTAGCTTATGGTATAATTTATTGGTGGCTTAGACTTATCGGAAAGGTTTAGTTACTTTAAATCGTGTAAGAAAGATTTTAGGTAGGCAATTACATCTTTTTGTTTATTTGGAACAAATTTAATTGCTCCTGCGAGATGATGTCCTCCACCCTCTATAAATGCTTCTGGAACTTTATCATTAAGATATGAGATTAATTTATGGACTGAAAAACCTGATGACTCCGTAGCTCTCATAGTGATTAAGTCTGCCATTATTCCTACAGAAATCACATTCTTTTCTGTTTCTAACAATTTATCGTGTAGCAAGCCTATTGATTTACCTGGTTTAGGATATGTAAATTTAGAATAAACTTCATCTATATACAACAATTGTAAGACATTCCTCCCAATCTTTTCCCTTTTTGCATTTTGTTCTGCAATGGCTAATCCCTTTTTCTCAAGGTTTCTTATAACTGGTGCCATTAACTGAACTAATTGTTTTTGTTTTGCTATCGGTTCTCCAAAAACGACTTCAATATATTCTCTTGCTTCCATAAATCTCAATTTTTGAGAAACAAAATCGATTAATGCAGAGATGTCGTGCAATAAAGTTTTTGTATAACCTTTCTTCTCCGCAATCTTAATATAATCTTCCATAACTTCTGGGTTATTTATTCTGTCTGCTAATCCTGCCAGTGCTGGAATGTAATCTACATTAACTTCTGGATTGATGAATCTTGCTAATTCTGAGCAAAGCATTCCTGCAGAATATTGACTTCCATCTTCTCCAACTAAAAATGGATTAATATGAACTAATGTCTCTGCTGAGATTACATCTTTATCAAATACGTGATGATCTACTACAATAAAGTCCATTCCGTGAATTCTTCCTTGTTGTATTCCTAACAAATCTTCTGGTCCTGAACCTGTATCCACTATTACAACTAAAGGCATTTTATTTGAAAACTTTGCGACATCTGAAAGAGACATTGCAGTATCCTTAATTGAATCCTCTATTTCGTACATTGGCGCATTAACTGGAGAACGCGTGTAAAACTCCCAAGGAGATTTTCCACCACCGTGTTGTTTTGAAACTAATGGGACTATTGCTCTTTCTAATGCAAAACCTGAAGAATATCCGTCGGCATCATTATGGTGTCTTACTATTATTGGACGGTTTTGGAAAATTGCATATCTTATTTCAGTTGCAGCCTTAGTGAAATCTGATTTTAATTTATCTAATATTTTACTTTTGACTAAAAATTCTGGGGATTCAACTTTTGCCCTCTTCTTTAATGTATCTTGAACATGTTTAATCAGCTTTTCTTTCTCTTCTCCTGAAAGTTTCTTTATAGTTACGATTTCTCCTTCTAATTCGTGATTGTACTCTTGAATTGTTACAATAGAAGAGACTGCATCTCCTTCGTTTATATGCGCATGAGCTCTTGCTCCTGGTGCTTCAAAACCCTTTAGTGCTAAACTTCCTGTGCCATCGGATAAATGGAATATTGTTGGTCCGCCTGTTTGAGTGATTCTATCTATTGTTCCTTCTAATTCTAATCTTTGTCCGTTTTTTTCCATAGAAACATCTACAATTAGCGCTTTTTCAGCTGAAATGTATTCCTTAAAACTCTGTTTGGGTTTGAAATTGCCAAACTTTCTATCCTTATTTTTAAAAAAGGGTTTTTTGTTATTGTATTTTCCTTTAAATTTATTCATTTTATTATGTTATTATATTAAGCCAAAAAGAGATTAAAAACGTTGTGATAATCCTTCTCAATCTATCTATATTTTTATTGAATATAGTTAGTAAAGATGTGTCTAGTTTATATATTTTTCTGTTTTCTTGCTTGTTTGGAAAATATATTCATAAGGTATATTAAGAAGTGATGCTTTTGTTTTATTATGGGTACACCAATGAGTAACGGAAGAACTGCAACTATCGATTTGCTAGGACTCGGAGCGAGAGAACTAGAAAAAGCCGTAGGGAAATCCGTTTTAATTTACGATAAACATGCTGAAAGACCTGCAGTGTGGATAGAAGAAGTAGTTAAGATAGACGGAAGAGCGATAGTTGGAAGGGGGGCATTATCTCTTCCGGTTTTGGAGACACAAAATCAACATATAAGAGCTACGCCCTTAGTTGGAAATGTAAAGTTTGCGATTAATTATGGTGGAATAGGGTATGGTCCTGATGGAATAAGAAAAGGATTTGATGACCTTCATGGGGTAAAGACGAGTTGGATAAGATATGGTGCTGGATTGGATTCTGGAGAAAGGCCATTAACTCATTGGGTTAATCCCGTCGGACGGGATAGACAAACAACTTGACTCTTCCTTAATTATCTTCTTTTTATCCTCGGAAATTGATAAGTGGTTTCTATTTTCATTTAATCATTTTACAAATTCTACACCATCGAAATCTTGAAATTGATTATCTCCTGTAAGAAATTTCATTTTATGTCTCTTTGCATAGATGTAGCCTATGCAATCGGTGTAGGATAAGTCTCTTTTTTTATGTTCTTTTCTGAATTTTATTGCCTCTTTCATTGTTTCATCATCAATCTCAATAACTGCTTCTTTAAATTGAGAGTATAACTCATCTGCTTTGTCTAAACTATACTCTCCTATAAAAGACCAATAAATCTCTGCGAGGTTAAATATGCTCAAGAATACTGGCTCTTGAGAGAATCTTGCATAATTTTTGTTCCCATCTACTAGTTCAATAATCGCATAGCTGTCCCAAAAGTATTCTACCATCCTTTTCGTATCTCATCCTTTATTTCCTGTCCTGTTTTTCCAGATTTTCTAGGGAATTTGCCGAACAAATCTCCTGCGAGAGTCCTCTTTTGAATGCTAATTACTATCTCTTCATTTTCTCTTATTCTCTTTCTCTCTACTGCTTCTTTAGGTATGATTACCGCCATTGAATTTCCCCATTTCCTAGCAATTGTTTTTATTTCCATGATATTTAATGATACATTGTATTATTTAAATCTTTCTTTTTCGCGCTTAAATCTTTCAGCTTTTTATTAAATTAAACTTTTAAGCTTCTCTTAAATCTTTCAGCATGCTGAAAATTACTTGAAAAAAGCGTCATCAGGGTATACGTCGGGAATTTTAAAACCTTTTTTTTCTAGTTCATTAAAAGTCTCTTTTCTAAAATTTCTATGGTGAACTAGTTTGTGATGATTGGGACAAAGACCTATTAAATTGCCTTCTACATTATTAGTGTGATTCAAGTCTAAATGATGCAACTCAACAACTTTGTTAAACCCACAAAGAACACATTCCTTTATAACTTTTTTATACAATTCTGGATCAATATTATGATATTTCTGAGCATTATGGAGTCTTACTCTTTCGATATGAAAAACAGAGTTATAGCATCCCGGACATAGCCCTTTTGCATGCATTTTCATTTCTCTTTTACATCTCTTACAAACCCCTATTTTGGGTTGCCAGGAGAGCTTCTTATAGCAAGTGGTGCACATCTGTTTTGCGTGATGTTCTGTCTTCTTCTTACAATTTAAGCAAATTATTTCAGCCATAGACTAGTTTATACGTTCGCATATATAAATATTTATTAGAACTTAAAAATGACTACGTTCGCATATATAAATATACTAAAACTACAGCTAAGGTATATTAAATGTACTTTTGAAAAAGGAGATTCTAGGGGGTTTTTAGTGTCTCAACCACGCTTGTCCTGCCCTAGCAGTAACTGCTACTTCGGCAGTTGTTAAAGTAACTCTTTTTTCTAAATATTTTCTTACTCTCTTTGCTTCGACCTCACTTAAAGAGGGAAACTTATCCTGTTGCCTTTCCTTATAAAAATCTCCTCTTTGAATAGGCGAGGGTAAATCAACAGCTCTCGCTTCAATGTCCCCGATAACTTGTGCGACTTTGTATGAAATTTCCATAAAAATCAACCTTTTATTATCTTATTAAATCTTTCTATCTAAAAGTCCAGTAAAAATAACGTTGAGGTGTGCCCTTGGGAGATAACTGCTAGAAAATGAGCAAACAGCTGTTTGAAACACCTAGAAGAAATAACCAAAAGATATAAATACTAATAAGATTAATCTTATTTATGTTAATTGATACAACAAGGATGAGTTCAAGAGGGCAGGTAGTAATTCCTCTTGATATGAGAAAAGACATAAAAGAAGGAGAGAAGTTAATTGTAATTCAAAGAGGGGATGAGATAATCCTTAAAAAGTCTATTCCAGAAACTGCCTTTTGGTCTGAAAAATCTTTGGCTAAGACTTGGTTAAATAAAGAGGAAGATGAGATATGGAAAGACTTGTAAAAGGAGATGTTTTAATTGTTTCTTATCCTTTCTCTCAATTTGTTAATTATAAAAGAAGACCTGTTCTTGTAATTAAAGTTCCACAAGGAGACGATATTATTGTTTGTCAAATAACGGGGAGACCCTATGAAAAATCAGTCGAGATTCAGATAAAAAGTCAAGATTTTCAAGAAGGTAAATTGCAGGTTGATAGTTATTTGAGAATAGACAAGATTTTAACAATTGAAAAATCGCTTATCGAGTATAAGGTTGGTTCTTTGAAACAAGAAAAGTTCAATGAGATAATGAACAGATTAGTTAACTATCTCAAATCTTAGTTTCCCTTTAGAATTTTGTAGTTTTTTGTTATGATTTCAGAGCAGGAGTTTGATAACTTTTTCTGTGATTAAAACGAACTTTCCCATCAAATTAAACTTTTTAGAAATGCTTAAAGGTTTTAGCTTGAAGGGGCTGAAATAATTATGAAAACGCAGTGCTTATAGGATAAGAAAAATGATGAAAATCTTGAAAATTGATGGAATTAATAATAATCTGTTCTTAAATGTGCTTTGGGAAGTCCTCCTTCCTCCAGATACTGGTTTATTCTATCATTTAGATGTTTTATTGCTGCTGCTTCTCCTATCGGTATTGCAGAAAGGTGTAAATGATGTTCTACAGGAGTCCAACCTCTAGATCCTGCTACTTCAAATGGACGTGCCCGTTCGTCTTCTGAATCTTGATGTGGTGTTGGCATGTTAATTGTGGTTTTTAATGAGCTATTTAAATGTATTGGGTGTTTGAAAAACAAACAGGTGTTTAATTATTCTTTTTTTGCCCAATATGAGACGATAAGAATGCCTATAACTGCTAGAATTGTTACGATAATTGCGCTGTAAAGTTGAGCTAAATATGGGAATTTGGACATTATTTCTGGGCTTGAAACGCTTGGAATTATTGCTGTGACTAGGTCTTTCCAAGCTAAGGCGATTACTAGACCGAAAGCAGTCATTATAGCTGTTGAAACCTGTTTTTTGAACTCGGCCTTTATCGATTTTATGTGAGAAGACGACTTCTCAAACAGCTGTTTGTGTGCTGATTTTGTTTTTTCTAGGTTTGATCTTGCCATTTTTTTGTCCTTTTTTACTTCTCCTTAAGGATTTTTGAGGTTAAAAATATTAGTAAAACCCCAAAAAGAGTGATTGCTAAAGCAGTATATATCTCGGTTAAGTATTGACCTGCTGGAACATCCATAATTCTTGAAACATAGTTCTGAAAAGTGTCAAAAACTGCTCTTTTCCAGGCAAAGGCGATGGTAAAACCGATTGCTGCGATGACTGCTAATCTAATTTGACGCCTAAATTCTTTTTTGAAAGACTTTTTTATCTGAAAAACCTTCATGAAAGGAATAAGGAATGGTTGTTTTTAAGGTTTACGGGTGTTTGGGTTTAGGGTTTTATCGTCTATAAACGGGTGTTTGGGGGAATTTCTCCTACAAAAATAGAGAAAAGAGACAGAAAAATGAAAAATAAAAGATATTTGATGTAGGGCACATACATCCAGAGCGCTGATTGATGTCGGGCGCACTCGGCGCTTCGCGCCTCGGAATTTATTGTTGTTTATTTTTTGGATAAATGGGCGGGTTTGACGAGATTTTTTGATAATTTTGTGAACAAATGATGGGAAAATGGTTGTAATTTGATGGAAATAGGGGGGAGGAAGGTTGTTGGTTTTGCTTAAAGGTTTTAGCTTGGATGTTTGGGGGGATTTAGGGGTTTTGGGTGATCTGTTCGGGGTTTTTATGAATTTTAGAGGGATTTTGTCGAAATTTTTTTAGAATTTGGGGTGTTTTTGTGCGGGTTTTTGTGGTTTTTGAGGAATTTTCGCTGTTTGGGGGTGTTTTTTGGTGTTTAAACAGGTGTTTAAATTGATATTGTTGGTGTTTGTGCCTTGCTTAGTGGCTGTTTGTGCGTGTTTGTTTTAGTTATTTAAGGTATTGTTTATCGACGTTATTAGGGCTTAAAGAGGAAAGATTTAAATAGTATAGTTGTTGGTATATATTTATGTTTGAATGGTTATTCGGAAAGAGTGATAAAAAAGTAGAAGAAGAAACTAAGAAATCTTTTAATTCTGTTAAAAAGGATATGGCTGAGGTTGGAAAGTGGATCAAACACCTTGATGGGGCAGATAAACAGCTGTTTGACGAATTAAATGTCATTAAACAGGAATTATCGTCGATTAGAGATGAAATTGAAGGGATGAGAGAGGGTTTAGAATTGGTTGGGGATGAAGCAGAAGGCAAACAGGTGTTGGGAAAAATGCCCGTTAAACGCAAACAAACAGCTGATTTAGATGTTCAAGAAGTTGTTCAAACACCTGTTCAAACAGCTAATTTTTATGGAATTTTAAAGGGATTAACGGGAAATGAAAGACTCGTGGTTTTTACGCTTATGAATAGCGAAATGAAGCTAAGTTATGAGGATTTGGCCCTTCTTTTGGGTAAAGAGAGATCTACAGTAAGGGGGCAGATAAACACTATAAAACAGAAGAGTGAGGGGTTAATTGAGGAGATTACAGAGAAAAATGGGAAGAAAAGAGTGTTTGTACCTGATGAAATTAAGGAAAAATTGAAGAAATATGCCAAAGTGAGGGTTAAAGGGAGTTAAAGTTCGTGTTAATTGGGCTAAAAAGGCTCAAAAAGTGAAAAGTGAGAGTTAAAAAGAGTAAGAAAATATGAAAAAATTGATGGAAATAGGGGGAATAACGGAAAAAGTGAGAATCATGCTAAAAAACCTGGAAAGTGATAGCTGGAAGGTTGCAGGATTTGGGGAAAAATCAGTAAAAAGTGAGGAAAAATTGGATGAATAGCAATTTTTCTGAGTTGAAGTAAAAAGGAGAGTTAAAGTCCTTTTACCCTTTAAAGGCTTAAAAAGCCATTTTAGATGGGTTATAAGGGTTTAAGATCTTGAAGATTTGAATAGCTGGTGCTTTAAATAGATGTTAATCGGCTTGCCGATTAAGTTGTTTAATTAAAGATCTCTAAGCGCTAGAATTGTGCTTAAAGAGGCTATTTTCTTAAGATTTTGACTGATAGATAAGGAAATTTTCCTGTTTGATTCTCTGAATTTCTGTATTGGAATGCCCTTTTTGATAAGCTTATGGACATAATCTCGTATTGAAATCTCTGAAAGACCTAATTTCTCTGAAATTAGTGAATAATCGACGATAAAACCTTGTTCTTCTAGTTGATAAATTGATGAAAAAATTGCAATTTCTTGCGTTGTTAAGCGTTTAAATTTTGTTCTTAGCTCCTTCTTTATGTCATCTAGGGTGCTTAGAACGTGAGAAACTTGTTCCAAATGTGAAATTTTGTCATTTTTTGAAGGAATTTGATGAAAAATGGCGTTTTTTTCGTCATTTTTTGAAGTTTCTGAGGGATTTGAGGAGGAATTTCCATGAGAAATAGGGGGGTGTTGGTTTGTTGGTTGGTTTGTTGGTTGGTTTGTTGGAACCCCATCATTTCCAGTGGAGATAGACGTAAATGGCTGTTTTAAGGCATTATAGGGTATTTCTTGTGTTGGAATAGGGTTTTGTGCTGGATTCTCTTGAGTATTTGATGGATTTTCATGTTGGTTTGTTGGTTGGAATGTCTGTTGGAGTGTTTGTTGGTAAGATATCCCTTCTAGAGTTCGTTTAATTTCTTGAATGTCTTGAACTATCTGAAAAAGCTCGGATTTTAGTGAATCTATGTCTTGTTTTGCTCTTTGAAATGCTTCTTTTATTTTATCTTGTTCCATTTTATTTGTATTTGGAGGTATTTTATGGACTTAATTGGAAGTTATAAAGATTATTGTGATTAAAAATCCCTATCACTTTAAACTGTTGGGATTTTTAAGCCTCCAACTGGGAAACTATTGACGCGCTGAGGAGAGATTTACACTCAGTTGAAGCATTAAAAAAAGATTATTTTGTTTAGAAATCGCCATAATCTTTAAATATTGCGGAGAAGAATATTAAATTATGAATAGTCATGTTGTAGCAATAAGAAAAGTAAATTGGAAGTATAGGGCTGGTGATTGGATATATAATCATCGACTACAAATAGGTGTAGTTGCTGGGCCTATTTTGAATTTCGGAGGGTTGGTTGCTTTAATTGTTAGCGAGGGGATGGCTCCTGGGCAGGCTAAAAATCTTGCTGTGACTGGAAGTGTGGCTGTTGAAGTTGGAAGCCTTATTTTAACAAGTTATACCTTAGCTAATTACCATACTCGATTGGATGAGGCTAATAAAAAATTGAGGAGTTATAGAAGAAATGAAAAAATTGTTGCAGACAACTCGAGTTTAGGTCGTTAGAGTTCGTCTTCTTGGGAATTAACTGAATGGACTTGGGAGAATGCTCTTTGATGTTTTTTGTAAACATCATAGGCTTGGCTTGATAGACGCCAGCGTTGGCGCTTTTCGTATTTGATTCCTTCTTTGTTTTTGTCTATTAGAACTATTAGGGATTTCTTTTGAAGATCTTGAAGGATTGATTTGATGAATTCCTCATCTCTTGCAATTGTTTCTGCTATTTTGTTAGTAAATGAACTGGACGGCGATATTTCGAATAGGTGATGAAGAATTTGTTCTGATATTTTATCTTTTTTCTTTTGAGATATGACTGGCATTTGTTTAATTGGAATTGAAGGCTTTTAAGTTATTCGGTTTTGGATTAAAAATGCTTTAAAAAAGACGTTTCATAAAAGTAGATATCTTGTTTCATCTCTGGAAATGCATGAAAAAGACAAACAAAAAGGAATTGAAAGGAGGTGAAATGAAATGAACAAGACAATAATGGGGATGGCTATTGCGTTGATTGTTGTTTTAGCAGTTGGAAGCGTTTATGCCTATCGGGGAATGAATGCTGGATCTGGATTCAATGGAAATGTTGATAAGGATGCTGCTGAAAAGGCAATTGAGGCAGGAGATTATTCAGCATGGAAAGCATTGCATATTGGAACAAATGGAAAGATGGTTGGATTGATAAATGAAAACAACTTCTATTTGTTGAAGGAGATGTATGAAGCCAAAGAAGCTGGAAATATGGATAGAGTTTGGGAAATAAAGAACGAACTTGGATTCCAGAAAGGAAGCGGAAATGGAATGCATCAAGGAATAGGCAAGGGGCAAGGGAATGGCGGAAATTGCCCATATGCTTAAATGCTTGGATAAGAGACAAATTTATTTATTTTTATTTTTTAGTTAAGTTATTAAATTAAAGAAAACAAGAATTGAAAGGAGAACAAGATAAAATGCCATTTGGAATGGGAAAAGCTATTGCTCAGACAACTGGGCTTTATGGATATGGTTGGATATTTGAGATAGTCATACTTCTGCTTTTTTTCTTAGTAGTCTATTGGGTATTAAGAGGAAAGAGTGAAAGTGCTATAGAGATTTTGAATAGAAGATATGCAAAAGGAGAGATGAGTAAGGTTGAGTATTCTAAATTGAAGAAAGAAATAGGAGCTAAATAATGGAAGTTTCTTCAAAGAAAGTAGTTATTGCACTGGGGCTTGTTTTTGTTTTAGGAGTTCTGTTTGCTATTGTTAATGGGCAGTATGCGGAAGATAATGACTCTAGTCTGCCTATTGTTGTTTATGGGATTGCGCTTGTATCTTTATTAGTTGGATTTTCTATTGCCCTTTTGTTCCAGTGGAAGATAAATAAGATACAAATGGAAAGGGTGTTGAGGATATTGCCTGAAGAACAGAGAAAGATAGTTTCATTGCTTATACAGAATAATAACTCACTAGAGCAGAATAAACTGGTTGCTTTAACTGGTATTCATAAGGTTAAAATGTCCAGGATATTAAAAGATTTGGAATTTAGGAATGTTGTGAAAAAAACCAATTTGGGGAACACGAACCTCGTTGTACTTAATGTTTAAAAAGATAGAATGGTAAATATATTTATGATTAAAAGGATGAAAGGAGGTGATAAAATGAATAAAGGATTAATAATTGCAAGCGTATTTTTTGTGGCTTTAGCTCTAGTGCTTGTAAGTGCTGAAGGTGGGGATGGAAATGGACCTGGAAATGATGATGCGCCCATGTTAATATCTGGAAATCCTAATAGTGGAAATGCATATGGTGCTGAGAATGGTTCTGGAAACCCTGCTCTTGGAAGAGAGATAAGAGGTTTCGCATATGGGATAAGCAAGATGAAGAATATAGATGGAGATGAGATGGAGATTGAGAGGGATGGAGGAATGAAGCTTAGGATAAGAAATGTGACTGCTCACTCTGAATTCAACATAACTGGAGAGGATGATGAAATGAATAGAACTAGACTGAAAATACATTTCCCTAATGGAGCTAATTCTGAGATAAAGATAATGCCCAGCACAGCTTCTGAAAGGGCATTGGAAAGACTTAGACTTCATGCGTGCAATGAAAGTAATAACTGCACAATCCAATTGAAGGCAACTGGAAAAGGGAATGAGACAAGAGCGATGTATGAGGTGCAGGCAGAGAGACACTTCAAGTTGTTTGGATTATTTGAAAGAAAGGCACAAGTAAGAGCACAAGTTGACGCTGAAACGGGAGATATTTCTTCTGTGGGCAAGCCATGGTGGAGCTTTTTAGCTTCGCAACCTGCTGAATAAGCAGACTTTTTTGTTTTTTTCTTTTTATTTTTTATTACTACTTGTTTTAACAAAACATTAGAAGAAGGTTTAAATATGTTGAATGCTCGAAAGCATGCATGAGAAAAAATTACCTTGCTTTGGCAGGTTTAGCGAGTGTATTGGCATTTGGAGGCATGGGATGTTCTCCATTTAACTCTGATGCTCAACGTATGGCTGAGATTAGTAAAGATGATTTGTTTCCTGAGAAGATTAAATATAATAGTAAAGAGTATAATGTTAGCAGAATGAACGTTCAGGGGGAACTTTGGGAAGATTCAATTAAAATTTGTAGAGATAATGTTTCGATAGTCTATCAGGTTTTTGCTGGAGGGATAAGATTGAATGAAAGAGCATCTGTACGAATTGATGACAAAGAGGTAACTGATGAACGAGTTAACGCTGGGGCGATCGAAATTGGGCGCGGAGTTCTTAAAGAGGTTTTGAAATGGAAACAAGAATATAGAGCTAATGAAGCTAAAGCAGAAGCTGAAAGGCAGCACCTTCTTGCCAAACAAGTAGATAAAGTTTTATTTTGATTAAAAGGTTTATTTGATTGTACTAATTTCATAAGTTTTAAATATGATTAAAAATGAGAAATTATGCTGTTATTCTTAAAGTGTAATGAGATTTTAAAAAGAGAATAATGGTAATTGTGTAACATGGAAGGCAAAATAAATTATATAGAAGCAGATAAGAGCGAAGAAGTGCGGGCAATACTTCACCCAATTGTAAGTGAATGGTTCTTTGGGAGGTTTAAGGATTTCTCTTATACGCAGTTATATGGGGTTAAGAACATTTATTCTAGGAGGAACATACTTGTTTCTGCGCCTACTGGAGGAACTAAGACACTTACTGCTTTCCTAGGGATTTTGAATTATCTTGTTGATTTATCCTTGAAAAATGAGTTGGAGGATAAGGTTTATGCTGTTTATGTTTCGCCTCTTAAGGCATTGTCTAATGATATTGCGGTAAACTTACTTGGTCCACTTTCGGAGATTAAGGCATTGGCTGACAAAAAGGGGTTAAAGATGCAGGATATAAGAGTTGGACTTAGAACGGGAGATACAACTGTTTCTGAGAGAGCTAAAATGGCTAAGAAGATACCTCATATCCTTGTTACAACTCCTGAAACGTTAGCTATTGTTATTACTTCTCCTAAGATTGTTGAGAAACTTAGAGCTTTGGAGTTTGTAGTTGTGGATGAAATACACGCAATGACTAGTAAGAGAGGGGTTTATCTTTCTCTGACATTGGAAAGATTGTGTGCGGAGAGCTTGATTGACCCAGTTAGAATTGGATTATCTGCTACAATTTCACCACTTGACGAAATTGCTAAGTTTTTAGTTGGAACGGAGAGAGATTGTTTAATTGCAGATGTTAAATTAATGAAAAAAGTAGATATTGATTTAGATTACCCTGGAGAGAACATACTTGAAGTTGATACACAAGAGAGTCAGAAGAAACTTTATCAGATATTAGACAAATTGATACAGGAACATAAGACTACTCTTATATTTACTAATACTCGTTCGGCTACAGAGAGGATAATTCATTATCTTGATTTGCATTTTCCTGGGAAATATGAGGGGTTGATTGGAGCACACCATAGTTCAATGTCAAAGGAACATAGGTTTATGATTGAAGATAGGCTTAGAAAGGGAGAGTTGAAAGTTGTAGTAAGTAGCACTTCACTTGAATTAGGAATAGATATTGGAAGTATTGATCTTGTGTTAATGATTAAAAGCCCAAAAAGCGTTGCGCGCGCGCTGCAAAGGTGTTTGAATTATAATTCGAAGGTTTTATGTGGGGATGGGAGATATAGAGAAATTGGAGAAATTGTAGAGAAAAAATTAGATGTGGGAGTTATTTCTTATGATGAAAATAAAGGATTTGTTAAAAATAAAATTGATGAATGGCTCGATAATGGAGAAGATAGACTGATTAATATTGAACTTGAATGTGGGGAAGAGATAAAATGTACAAGAGAACACCCTATTTTAACAGATGAGGGATGGAAAAAAGCTGAAGAAATAAAAGAGAATGAATTAATTGCAGAATTGAGGGGGGAGATTGAATTCAATAAAAATGAGCCTTATTTATATGAATTACTACAAAAGGATAAAATATTTGTAGCTAATAGGGACAATTTCTTCCAAAAAATAGTTGATGAATATAGAAAAAATAATAATTTGAATGCTAAAGAGTTTGTTAATAAATTTGGGTTTGATTATTCAAGGTTTATCGATATAAGAAGACTGAAAGGTAGGCAGAAAAGCATAAGATTAGATTATTTTCTAAAGGTGTGTGAGATTTGTGAGGTTGCCCCCGATGAATATCTTCCCTATTTGATGGAATTGAAGACAAAGGGAACGAGATGGCCGAAGTGGCCTTTAAAACTAAATAAAGAAATTATGTGGCTTGCTGGAATTGTTGCAACAGATGGATGTATTGTTAGAAGTCAAAGAAAAGAAGAAGCTGAATATTATAAGATTAAAATTGGAAATAAGTCAAAAATTATGATTGATAAAATAAAGGAAATTGCTAAAAAATATGAAATAAACCCTTATGTTGCCCTCAAAAAAGGAATTTATCATCTTGAATTTGGCTCTAATCTGTTTGCTTATTTATTTATGGGCTTGGGTATTCCTTGCAAGAATAAGAGTTTTGATATGGGTATTAATGGGAATGTTTATTCCTTGCCTGATGAATTAATTTATGCGTATTTAGAAGGGATTTTTGAAGGTGATGGAAATTTGAGCATGAAAAGGGGGCAGAGTAATGGGATGATTAGATTATTTAGTGCAAGTAAAAATTTTGCTTTAGGATTGCATATGCTAATTTCTAGGTTGGGAATTAATAATAAGATGAGGAAAGATAAGATTAAACCTTCTAATCTAATTCCAAAAGTGAGTGATAATTTGATGTACTGTGTTGGGATTAACAGAAAAGAAGATTTAAGGAAATTTTTTGAAAGTATTCCTTGTTATGGAGAAAAAGCACAAAAAGGAAGAGAATTAACTAAGAATTTTGAGCCTTATTTATCTGTAAAGAAAGATTATAATAAATTTATTAGTTTTAGCAAAGTAATTGGGATAAGTTCTATAGGAAATGAAAGAGTTTATAATCTTAGATTAAAAAATGAACCAAATAATTTTATTGTTGGAAATGTTATAGTACATAATTGCGGAAGAGCAGGGCACAAACTGCATGAGAATCCTAAGGGAAGATTTATTGTTTTAGATAGAGATGATCTTGTGGAGTGCAGTATTTTAATGAAAGAGATGGTTGAGAAGAAGATTGATAGTGCAGATATTCCTAAAAATTGTCTTGATGTGTTAGCACAGCAGATATATGGGATGGCTATAACTAAGATTTGGAACTCGGATGAGATGTTGCGAACTATTCGAAAGAGTTATTGTTATTCTACATTGACTAAAGATGACTTCTTTGATGTTATTTCTTACTTGGCTGGAGATTATGCGCTTGAACATAGGCATGTTTATGCTAAAATATGGTATGATGCTGAAAAGAAAGAGATAGGTAAGAGAGGAAAACTTGCTAGGGTTATTTATATGACTAATCTTGGGACTATTCCTGGAGAATCTTTTATCAATGTTGTAATTCAAAACCCCGTTGAAAAAAGAGGGCAGATAATTGGAAAGATAGATGAGGGATTTCTTGAAAGAATGAAAAGAGGGGATATATTCGTTCTTGGGGGAGCGAAGTATCAATTTCTTTATACTAGAGGGATGAAAGCATATGTGACTGCTAATGTTTCTAGGAATCCTACTATACCTTCGTGGTTTTCGGAGATGTTGCCTTTGAATTTTGAGGTTGCTTCAGATATTGGAAGATTTAGAAGGTTGGTTAGGGAAAGGATTAAGGATAAGAAGGGGTGTGTTGAATTTATTTCAGAGTATTGCTATGTTAGAAAGCATATTGCTGAAGAAATATACTCATATTTTTATGAACAGGAGGGGTTTAGTGAAATCCCGACAGATAATACTCTTGTTGTTGAGAAGTTTAAGGAAGATAAGAAAGAGTTCTTAGTGTTTCATTCTATGTATGGTAGGCGAGTTAATGATGCTTTGTCCAGGGCTTATGCATTTGCGGCTGCTCGGCTTAAGATGAGAGATATAGAAATTGGTTTATCAGATAATGGATTTTATATTGCCGGGCAAGAATTGGATGAAAAGAAAATTCTTGCTTGGGTTAAGTCTAAAGATTTGACTGCAATATTAAAAGAGGCTATTGAAAGGACTGATATACTAAAAAGGCGTTTCCGTCATTGTGCGGCTCGTGCTTTGATGATTTTGCGAAATTATAAAGGAAGAGAAAAATCGGTTGGAAAGCAACAAGTTCACTCTGAGTTCCTTTATGTTGCTGTTAAGAAGCTTTCGAATGAGTTTCCTATTCTTAGAGAGGCAAGAAGAGAGGTGTTTGAGGATTTGATGGATGTCAAAAGAGCTGAGGGGGTTTTGAAATTGATTGAAAATGGAAGAGTTAATTTTAAAGTTAAGAATATTCCTATTGCTTCTCCTTTTGGACTTTCTCTTGTTCTACAAGGAAGACACGATTTGATAAAGATGGAAGACAGGGCAGCGTTTTTGAAGAGGATGCATGAATTACATTTAAGAGTGATTGGGAATAAGGCATAAATAGGAAGATGAAAGCGTAAACTTTATATACTAATGTATACTATGTATACATATGACTGAAATACCTATAACTGCAAGAATACCTCCTGAGCTGGAAAAGGAACTTGAGAGGTATATGAAAACAGAACACTTAGAGAGGTCTGGGGCGATAAGAAAACTTTTATATATGTCGCTACAGGACTGGAAGGAAAAATATTCCCTTGAATTGTTGAGTGAGGGAAAGGTTACTCTCTTAAAGGCGGCAGAGATATCTGGAATGGATATGTGGAGTTTCCTGGAAAAGGTAAAAAAGGCGAAGATACACTGGGTAAGTGACAAGATAATAGAAACGGACTTAGAGGCGTTTAAATGAACTATGTTTTCGATGCTTCCTGCTTGATTTATTTGGGAAAATTAGGGGTTTTGGAAAAACTAAATAAATTAAAGGGAGACAAATTCATTCCTTTTCTTGTGTTTGAAGAAGTTGTAAAAAAAGGAATTGAAAGAGGTGAAAGAGAAGCGAGATACATTGAAAATTTGATAAAAAATAAGTATTTTGAAGTAAGAAAGCCAAAAATGTCTATTCCTAATGTTCCTTCAATAAGTGAGGCAGATAGAGAGGTTATATCATTAGCTAAAGAGACAAACTCAATTGCCCTTATTGATGATGACCGAGCAAGAATAGTTGCTGAATTTTATGATTTGGAGTATCATGGAACTTTATACCTTATTCTTTTATTAATAAGAGATAAGATTATTACAAAGAAATCTTCTGTTGGGTATGTTAATGAAATGATTAAGATGGGATTCTATCTTTCAAGTGAAAAATATAAAGAAATTTTGGATGTTATTAATAAAATGTAAATAATTTTTAATCTGAATATTAAGCTTTAGCTTTTTCCCAGAGAGATTCAAAGAAATCCTTATATGCTTTGGCGTTTGCTTTTGAGGTTATGACAAAGGCAGCAGGATTATTTCCCCAGACGAAAGTCATTACATTTTCTTTATAGATAAAAATTCCTAGAGGTATTTGGGCGTTTGAATATCTTAATTTCATGTCTTTGTATTTATGATATTTGAGAAAAATGGGTTTTATTGAAGAGTTTGCTATTAATCTCGCTCTTATTCCTCTTTCCATTCTCCTTTTATGATAATTATTGAAGAAAGTTATTAATCCTTGTTCTTCTAATTCCTTTCCTAGAGTCAAAATTTGATATTCCTCTCCCTTTTCCAATGTGTCTAAAATTCTATTAAAAGCGGCTTTTATGCCTTCTAAGCCTTCGTAGACTAAAGCTTCCTGAACTTCCCTTGCTGTTTTTCTTTTTCTTTCTATTTCGGGGATTATTGTCTGTTTTATCTCCTGTTTCTGCTCATTCAGCTGTTTTTCTTTTTCTTGGATGAATTCAATTAGATTTTCAGGGCTGTTTGCCTGAAAATATTTTACATTATTCTTTATTACAAAACTTACTAACCCTTTCCCAGACAACTTATCAATCGTGGGATATACCTTAGAATAAGGGATATTTGCTTTTTTTATTATCGGTGTTGCAGATGACTGCCCTAATTCCAATAAGGCGAAATATACTTTTATCTCGTTCTTGCTTAAACCTATCTGCTCGAGGATTTCTGTGTTTTTTATCATTTGTACACGACACCTACGGTTTCTTCTACGATATCTTCCCTTAAATATCTTACTATTATCACCACCTAAGGGGATAGGTAGTATTATATAGTGGTAACTTCTGGGTTTTTTATGGAAAACGAAACAGAAACAAAGCAAATAACAATATTAGAGAAGAAACTAAGTAGAGTTAGAACTGTAGCTCTAGCAGGAATTGGATTAATAACTATACTTGGAACATATTTTTTAGCAGATACAAGAAATGAGCTTATAAAAATAGCTCCTCTTGTAGAAAATCTCGAAAGAAGTTATGCTAAATCTTATTCGTTAATGCAGTCTAATAGGTTTGATGAAGCGAGAAGTGTGGCAAGTAATTATTTTGATAGTGTTAGAGGAGTCTCAAAATGAACTTCTGGAATAGTTTAATTGAAACTTTTAGTATGGTTTATGGACTGTTTTATCTTGGAGGAAGAAAATGAATGAACGAGAGAGAAAGTTAATGGAGAGAAATAAGAGTGTTCTGCAATATAGTCGTGCTTAAAAGGTTAAGACGCCTGAAGTAGCGATGTGGTTCTTTAATAAAAGTGTACAAGATCCTGATGAAATTGAAGGATGTAGGTTAAGCAGGAGTATTAGAAGAGAGCTTACAGTTAGAATAAAAGAAATGGAGAGGGTTGCTAAAATAGATAAGCCTGAGATTGGGGGAAAAGAGGATAGGGTTGAGAGAACGGACGATGAAGCTATTGGGATGGTGGAGGACATTGAAACTGCAAAAACCCTGAGAAAAAAGGTGGCAGGAATAAGAAATGAGGTTGGAAAAAAAGGAATGGGCTATTTATACGCATTAAGTGATTATCGGATGGCCTGTGATTCAGAAGAAAGACGAAAAAGGGGTACTGGAAATGTTGGCAGGATAGAAGACTATTTTATAGGTAATGTGAATAGATATTGGAATTTAATTGAACAAGGAGTAAAACCCGAAGAGGTTGTTAAAACGATGACTAAAGAGATAATGGGATAGAGTAAGATTTAATTATTATATTTTTTAGGTATTTCTATGAAAGATAAAGAAATTGAATATATTGGTAAAGGTCTTTTGATAAATACAAATGGGAAAAGAATTCTTGTAATTGGAGATTTGCATTTGGGATATGAAGAGGCATTGGTTTCGAGTGGAATTGCAATTGGAAAGAGACTTTATGAGGAGATGATTGAATATTTTGATAAGGTGTTTGAAAAGATAGCTGATGATAGTAAAAATAAATCGTTATCTTCTAATGGCAAGGTTAGTGGGGAGGAGGGTAAGTTGATTAATAGTAATGTTAATAATGGTATTGTGGACGAAATAGTTTTATTGGGGGATGTAAAGCATGTTTTTGGAAACATTTTAAGTGGAGAGTGGAACGAAGTTCTTGGATTGTTTGACTATTTAGAAGAGAGAATGAGTAAAGATGGGAAAATTGTTATTGTGAAAGGAAATCATGATGCTATATTAGAACCGATTGCTAAAAAGAGAAAGAATGTGGAATTGGTTGATTATTATGTTAAGGGGGATTGTGCATTTGCGCATGGTAATAAAGCTTATGGGGAAATGGAGGACAAGAAAATAACGTTTTGGATTTTGGGGCATGGACATCCTGCAATTAAGATAAGCGATAGAGTTAAAATTGAGAAGTATAAATGCTTTCTTGAAGGACAATATAAAGATAAAACGGTAATTATTCTGCCGAGTTTTATATCTGCAAATGAAGGGAGTGATCCTAGAGAGAATAATTTGTATATGGGGTGGGATTTTGATTTATTGAAGTTTAATGTTTGGGTTGTTTCTGAAGATTTAGAAGTTTTGGATTTTGGGAAATTGCGAAAGATAAAGTAAGAGTGGAAGAAGGATAAGATTTATTAGGTTGATTTTGCTTGAAAGGGGAAGATGGTGAGGGCATTAGATTCTCAGATAAGGGATACTTTGAAGGATATAGATGATAATGTTGATAGAATTCATATACTAAGAAGAAAAATAGACGAAAGAGTGCATAATAAAAACCATGTTGATCCTCAAGACTTGGGAGAGTTGGTGCAGAGACAGGTAGTCACGGCACATGCGGCATATCAAATTGCGGAAGTAAGTAGAGATGAGCCAGATAGGGCGATAGGATATAGGAGGATGGCTGCACAATTACTTAGTAGGGCTGGAGGGGATTTGCTTTATGCTGGGCAGATTGAACAAGCAGAGAGATATTTTGAAGATGCGGCAAAAATGACTGAAGAAATTGCGGATGAGATGAGGGAAATGCAGACTAAAAGAAGAGAACCAAGTAATGCGGGAAGTTATCATTCAAGAAGAGAACATAATAGGGGTAGGAGAAGTAATGTGATGCCGGTTAGAGAAAATGTGAATGTGGGATATAATGCAGTTGTTGGGATTATAATGACTGGGATAATAATTATGTTTCTTATGGGTGTGCCCGGAGTGACTGGGGCGGTTATCGGAGTTAGTACTAAAAATGCTTTTGGAGTAATCGGAATTATAATAGTATTAATTGGGGCTGGCTGGTTGGCTTGGAAACAAAGAAAATAGAATTATTCTTTTTTAGCTGGGGCGTTTATTCTTGGAATTGGTATATGTGAAGGAAGTCCTAATTGTTCTTCTATGTCTAGTGCTTTTGGAGTACATTTCTTAAGAATTAAATTGAATAGAGGAAGCTTGAATTCATTTGAAAGCTCTTTCTTCTTCCAAGCCTTAACTAAATTATTTGACTGCTCTTTATCCATAACTAAGAGCATAACTCCTTCAAAAATTAAACTGCCAAAGTCTTCCTTCTTTTTATCTTTGTTTTCTCCTGGTTCATATTGAACTGAAAATTTAAACTTAATTCTAACGGGCTCGAGATCCTTAACCATATCTATAGATTCTTTATCTATTTCCATGAATTCTATGTGGTTATTTATAGAGTAAGCTTCGGCTATGACCTTAGACCTTTCTGCGGTTATCTTTGTGAAGTTAAATCCTATTACTTTCATATTTGAGTTTAATTAAAGGTGTTTTTAAATTTTATTATAGTGAAGAATTCAACCTAAATCTTCTTCTGAGATTACTACAAAATCGCCGATTGCGATTATGTTATTATAAGGTATTGCAACTTCTTTTCCTGAAGTTGTTTCTAAATTAAGACTTCTTGTATAAGGTGTTGGGTCTCTTAATAACAATTGGATTAATTCGCCAGTTTTAGTTTCGAAAGTTATATCCTTAACAATTCCTAATCTCTTTCCTTCCTTTGTAACAACTAATTTACCAACAATCTCCCTCAATGGTTTTTTATCTAACATGTTTAGGATAAATTTATTGTATATTTAAACATTTCTGTGATAATTTTATTGGGAAAAAGTGAGAAAAATAAGGAAATTTTGAGGTTATCGACTGTAAAATGAGATAAGGTGGTGTTAGTTTTGATATGACGAAATGAGAAAGTTATGAAATTTTTAATTATTAGGAATAAAAATAATATTAATTAATAATTAAATGTTAAATAATTAATAAAAATATGGGTAGAGGTTAAATAAAGCTGTTAATTGTTTATATTAACACGAACTTTACCTGTCCCTTTGATTTCGTCTGGAATAAATCAAAAATAATGAAAAATAAGTCAAAATAGTATTATTTATTATTTTTATTTATAAATATTTATATTATATATTATATAATTAATTATATATATTACATAATATATGTTTTAGTTCGTTTAA
>Ga0172370_10001358_pt1 | contig 37260 bp, 34 predicted proteins | sample LakKiv5m_FD_114538 | JGI IMG/M metagenome (GOLD analysis project Ga0172370, IMG submission 114538) | Freshwater microbial communities from Kabuno Bay, South-Kivu, Congo - kab_022012_11.5m | ecosystem: Environmental > Aquatic > Freshwater > Lake | place: Democratic Republic of the Congo...
ACCATACGCTCGATCAGAGAAAACATGGAACGTGCCAAGTTCATCGGTGTGAACGTGAGACGGTTCCAGTGGTACAACTTTATCATCGCAGGAGCGTTCGCGGGCTTGGCCGGCGGGCTGCTCACAGAACTCAACAAGTTCGCACAAACGGAGTTTCTTCACTGGAGCAAATCTGCAGAACCGATCCTGGCGAGCCTCGTCGGCGGTATGTACTCGTTGGCCGGGCCGGCGATCGGAGCCGCTGTGTTGATGTTCCTCAAGATCGTCCTCCAGCAGTTTCACCAGACGCTAGTGGAAATCTGGGCTATCGTGCTCGGGATGGTACTATTGGTGGTTGTGCTGTTTGCGCCCGACGGAATGATCGGCTTTTTCCAGAGAATGCGCGGCAAGTCAGACGCGTGACGGCGACATCAAGTGAGTCGCTCGCGTATGGGCCTACCCGCATGGACAGGCAATCCCCGTTTGGGGCCATCGATTGGTGAGTCCGCTCATGGCTGAGGAAATCCTGCGTATCGAAAGCCTTTCGAAATCGTTCGAAGGCACCCAAGTCTTCAACAATATCAGCTTCGTCATCGAGAAGGGCGAACTGAGTTCAATCATCGGTCCGAACGGAGCGGGTAAGACAACGCTGTTCAATCTTATCACGGGGTATCACATCCCGGATCAGGGCCGAGTCATTTTCAAGGGGCAGGACATTGCGGGCATCCAGCCGCACCGGATAGTGAGACTCGGAATGGCGAGAGCGTTCCAGAGGACGAACATCTTCCCCAAGATGACGGTCCTGGAGAACGTGGTCGCTGCGGTGATAAGCCGGCAGCGCCGTAATCTCGACCTGGTGTCCCCGTTCCGCAACAACAAGGCTGCTCAAGAGAGAGCATACGAGATACTCGAGAGTGTCGGGCTGGTGGATATGGCGAACCGGCTCAGCGGTATTCTGGCTCACGGCAACCAGAAGCGGCTGGACATTGCGGTGGCCCTCGCGCTGGACCCGGAGTTGCTACTGTTGGACGAGCCCACAGCCGGCATGAGCCCTGAAGAACGCAAACACACCGTGCAGCTCGTTAAACGCCTGTGGGAAACGCTGCACATAACCATGGTCTTCATCGAACACGATATGGACATCGTCTTCGGCATTTCCCAGAAGGTCAGAGTGCTTTGCTATCGCACCATCCTCGCGGAAGGCACTCCCGCCGAAATCTCGGCCAACGAGCAGGTTATCGAGGCATATCTGGGTGAAGAGGTCTAGTCATGCAGCTGGAAGTCCAGGGAATCAATACGTTCTACGGACTTAGCCACATTCTCTTCGACGTGTCACTCGAAGTGGACCACGGCGAGGCCGTAGTGTTACTCGGCAGGAACGGCGAAGGCAAGACCACCACCATGCGCAGTATCATGGGCCTCACCCACGCCAAGCAAGGAACCGTCAGGTTCAAGGGGAAAGAGATTACGGAGCTTCCGCCGTACAAGATTGCGCGCCTTGGCATCGGATTCGTCCCTGAAGATCGACGAATTTTCCCCGATCTGGCTGTCCGTGCCAATCTGGAAGTCGGTTACCGGAAGACCAGCGGCAAGACCAACCCGTGGAGTTTGGATCGCATCTACAGTGTCTTCCCACGGCTGAAAGAGCTGGCCAACAGGCGAGGAGGAACTCTCAGTGGCGGTGAACAGCAAATGCTCACCATCGCCCGCACACTCATGGGTGACCCGGAACTCCTGCTTTTGGACGAACCATCGGAAGGTTTGGCGCCCATCGTAGTGCGCGACCTCGGCACGTTCATTGACCTGATCAAACAGCAGGGAATCACTATTCTACTATCGGAACAGAACGTGAAATTTTCGCTCAAGCATTCGGATCGGGCCTACATCCTGGACAGCGGTCACATCAAATTTCAGGGGAGCATAACGGAGCTCGAAACGAACGAAGAAATCAAGAAGAAGTACCTCGCGGTGTGATCAGCAGGCTGTAATTGGGTCCGAGTGATTGGTAGGGGCCGGCGTCCCTGCCGGCCCGATCCAGTAGGTCGATTCAGAATTACGTTACCGCGTGTCAGCTTAAATTTTGGGTAGGGGCGGGTCTCAGACCCGCCCCTACAAAACATATCGTCTTGTCTAGCGCCTCACCTTGGTAGGGCTGAACGACAAGCTATTTACGAAACAACCTGCTCGTGAATATGCGTACACATAATACGCCGGCACGGAGGCCGGTGGCCACCAAATCAATCACCCATTGCCCAACGTGACAGCTTCTTCACGATTGCTCACCTCAGCGAAAGCTAGGTCATCCCCGCCTGCCGATACTTGTCCACGAGAACGTTCTTCTGGAGCTTTCCCATCGCATTTCTCGGTAGTTCACCGACAAAAAACACTTGTTTCGGACATTTGTAGCCGGCAAGCTGGTCCTTACAGAACCGTATGAGGCTTTCGGGTGAGATTTCGGGTACATCATCCGCAGTGACGACAACCGCCACAACCCGCTCCCCGAAGTCCTCGTCCGGAATACCTATCACAGCGGATTCCCTTACGGCTTCGTGGGTCTGCAAGACGTTTTCGATCTCTTTCGGGTACACATTGTACCCGCCGGTGATTATGAGTTCTTTCGCTCGGCCCACAAGGTACAGTCGCTTCCCGTCCGAGTGGTCCTGGTAGCCGAGGTCCCCTGTCTTGAGCCAGTCGCCGTGGAACGTCTCCCTCGTCTTCTCCGGCATCTTCCAATAGCCTTTGAAAACATTATCTCCACGCACCCACACTTCTCCCACTTCTTCGGGAGGCACATCCTTACCGTCCGGAGAGCAGACGCGGATGTCTATCCCCGGCAGAGGATAACCGACGCTCTGCCCTTTTCTGCCTGCTGGATCGATGGTGTTGGACGTGTTCATGCCCGTTTCCGTCATTCCGTATCGTTCGAGGATTCTGAAGCCGGTTTGCTTCTCGAATCGCTGAAACTGCGCGTCCAACAAAGGAGCTGAGCCGGAAATAAAGAGCCTCATGTTCCGGAGGTTCGGCTTCGCATCCAGTTCGTCCCATTCGTTCATCAGCCGCTGATACATGGTGGGAACACCCATGAGGATCGTGCAGACTCCCTTGTTGATGGTCTCCCACGTTCGCCGGGCATCGAATTTCTCGTGCATGATCGCCGTCGCGCCGGCATTCAAGACTCCGTGAAGCGCAACAAACAGCCCGTGTACATGAAAGAGAGGCAACACATGAAGAAGCACATCCCGATCCGACCACTCCCATGTTTGGTGCAAGGCCAAAGTGTTGGAGATCAGGTTCTTGTGGGTGATCATCGCCCCCTTAGATCTGCCCGTAGTGCCGGAGGTGTAGCAGATCACCGCGACATCGTCCCCACCCGTGGGATAGGTCCGCTGATAGTCCGGGATCGCTTCGTCCAATGCGCGAGCCAGTGAGTCGAACGATTCCGCATTAGAGGCATCCACAAGGAGCGTATGGAGTTCCGGTATTGACTTCAGGACGCCTTGCGCCCGAAGGAACCGTTCACGATCCGTGAAGAAAAAGCGGCTACCCGAATCGGAGAGGAAATAGTGCACTTCTTCAGGCTTATAGTCCGTATTGAGCGGAAGAGCGATCGCTCCCACGGAGAGAACGGCTAACTCCAGGAAAGTGAACTCCATTCGCTTGAGGAGTTGGATCGCTACCCGATCCCCCACCTTCACACCGATATGATCCAACATTGCAGCGTACCGACCGACTTCCCTATCCAGGTCGTGGTACGTATATATCGTGCCCTCAAAAACGACAGCCGGCTTGTCTCTGTACCGAGCTGCAATGCCGGCCAATTTCTGCGCAAGGTTCATGGGTGTAACCCTCCAACGTGTCCGATCGACTCATACCAACTCCCATGGCGAGAATCGCCACAACGAAACATGAAAACGCTGGTAGCGCCGGCATCTTGCCGGTGTTCGTCCGGGCGTTTTCATAGGAGTTCGCTTTCAAACATGTGACATTGGCAGCATCCAAAATCCCCCCTGCCCCCCCTTTACGAAAGGGGGGGGACTCTCATTCCCCCCTTAATAAAGGGGGGTTAGGGGGGATTTTCTCGTACGAAATCCCATGTGGGCGAGTGGTGCCAATGTTACCTATATGATGGCGCATTGGCATCAGCCTATCATTTTGCTCGGCAGCCATGTAGCCATTTCGGGGAAAGCGCATAGGAGCACGAGGCAAACGACGTCGATAATAAAGAACGGGACAAGATCCCAGAGCACCTTTGAAAGCGGCACGTCCGGCGCTATCCCTTGCACCACGTACAGATTCAGGCCCACCGGCGGAGTGAGCAATCCGATTTCCAGATTCACCGTCATCATCACGGAGAACCAAACCGAATCGAACCCCAGCCCCTTGATTACAGGCAGCAACATGGGTGCTGTCATGAGAATGATCGCAGCAGGTGGTATGAAGCAACCAAGGATCAGGAGCAAGATGTTGACAAAGAGCATGATTCCCCACTTCCCGAGCGGAAGCGCGAGGATGAGTTCCGCCAGGGATTGGGTCACGTAGAGGTCTGAGCAAACGAATCCGAACAACGTAGCCGCGGCCATGATCATGAGAATCATGGTGCTGTCGTTGAGCGATCTCGTAAGCATCTGCGCAAGGACTTCAATTTGGTATACCCGGTAAATCACCATCACGACGACAAATGAAATGACGGCCCCCACTCCAGCCGCTTCGCTCGGCGTGGCCCACCCGCCATAGAGCGAGACCATGATCCCGACAATGATCAGGACTAAAGGCGTCACTTTGACCAGCGAGTCCACCTGCTCTTTCAGCGTGTAGTGTTCGACCGGCGGTGCGGCGGGAATGATTGTCGCAGCTTGAGCAACGCCTGTTGCAGTTGCGCTCGACGGACTCCGCGATTTCGTCATCTTAAAGTAGATGACGATCCACAGCGAACTCAAGGCGACAAGCAGTATTCCGGGGATGACACCAGCGATAAAACACTTGCCGATCGACGTCTCCGTAGCGACGCCGTAAAGGATCATGGTGATGCTCGGAGGTATCAAGATCCCGAAAGTTCCCGCATGTGCCACGAGCGCGCACGCGAGACTCGGCGAGTAGCCTCGGTTTCGCATTTCCGGGATCCCCACGCCTCCAATGGCCGCAGCAGTGGCCGGACTCGATCCGCACAAAGCAGCGAACACGCCTCCAGCCAGCATGGTACTGACCCCCAGTCCTCCGGGTAGTTTGTAGGCGCATCGATGCATTGCCTCGTACAGATCTTTGCTGGCCTGGGAAACCGCAAGAGGAGCGCTCATGAGAATGAACAACGGGATGGAAAGCATCGCGAAGCTGTCCATACTGCCAAAGAGGATGTGGGGGACAGTCTGGAGCATCTGTGGCGAATAGATCACGATGTAAATCAACGAAATCGCCGCAAGTCCGGACCATATGGAGATACCGGAAAGCAGCAGGATGAGTGCGGTACCGAAGACAACTATGCTCAGAGTCGCCTCACTCATGGTCCACTCCTTTCCGCTCGACAGGCGATGCCGTAGGGATTTCGATGTCTTTCAGTTCTGTCGGAACGAAATGCTCTTCGATGGTTCCAAGCCTGAGAGCTTCGATTCTCCGGTGGATCTGAGCAACGACTTGAAGAAAGACAAGCGTGACTCCAAGCGGGAGGAATATGTACGGAATCCATAGTGGCGGCCCCCACAGCGACTCGCTGTGCTCGTTGCGGACCACCGACTCCCACCACATGGGCCATGCATAGACTGCGATAACCACGCACACCACGCACGTAGCGATGTCTGCCACCACGAGGACCTTTTCTCGAGTGCGCGGCTTCAGGTGGATAATGACCAAGTCTATGTTGAGGTGATGGCCCCCAAGTTGCCCGAATGCCGCGCCCACGAAGCATGCGTACATAAGAAGGAAAACCGAAAACTCGATCTGCCAAATTGTGGACCAGTCCAAGACCTTGCGGACAATCACGCCTTCCGTGGTGACGAGCGCCGCGGCAAACAGGGCCAGCGCGCCCACGAGGCCTGTAATTTTGCTGAGCGTTGTTGCCACCGCCTCGAACTTCGCCCAGAACCCCCGGTTGCTCTTCTGCATTGTGAGCCCCTCCGATAGATAGAGGAAAAGACGTGGACTTAGTACTGCATTTCCTAAATGCACTCGCGTGTTTTCAGGGTTTCGGTGGGACAGGCATCCCCGGATCGCGTCCGGGGCAGGCTCTGCCTGTCACGGCTTTCAGGGTCAAGAGTCCAACAGACAGGCGAGACGCCTGTCCCACCATGGCCTCGCCAAAGTTTGCGGCCGAACATATGAAAGCCGGCACTTGGTGTGGCATCCCACCGGCCCGCCTATTCCGACAACGGTTTTCCTTCAAGCTTACAGAAACGCTGGGTAGGGGCCGGTCTGAGACCCGCCCTTACAAGATATATTGCGTCGGTAAACGTCTCATCCAGCCCAGTACCTAGGTAACAAGCCACCTACGCGTCATTCTTCCAGGTGTCTGTGCGAAAAACCGACCACTGCACTTCGAGAGCAAATCCCAAGCCTACTGCATGGCTTGAACCGCAAGATCCAGTATCTCTTTGCCGTCCTTCACCGTTTCTTCGTAGTTCTTCCACGCGGTCTTCTTGGCAAAGTCCTGCCACCGCTGGAACTCATCCTTGGTCATGTAGTGAAGCTGAACTCCCGCCTTGGTGAATTCGTCGATGAGCGTTTGGGTATCCTTCGCAAAATTGGGGACGACCCAATCACGCGCCATTTCATCGCCCACTTCCTGAAATGCTTTGCGTTGTTCGGGCTTCAGACGTTCCCAGGTCTTCAGCGACATCACGAGGGGCTCGGCCATGTACCAAATGGCGTAGTTCTTCGGGACGTTCATGAACTTAAGCTGTTCGTACAGCCGGTAAGAAACGAATGAAGAAGAAGACGTGAGACATGAATCAAGCACGCCGGTAGACAATGCATGGTAAATTTCCGACGAGGGCATGCTCGTAATTGATGCACCGGCCTCCTTGAGCATGAATTCGAACTTCTTGCCCGCGGCACGCATCTTCAAGCCTTTCGATTCATCGGGGAGCCGGACTTGTCGCACGGAGCTGCCGATGCCCCCTTCCAGCCACGCCCACACGAGAATCTTCACTCCGTTGCTTTCCAGGATTTTCGCGAGGCGCTGACCGATGGGCTTTTGCTGCCAACTCATTGCCTGTTGCAGGCTGGCCACGGAACAGGGCAGCAGGGTGATGGACAATTCCGGCACTTTGCCCGCCGCGTAGTCCAGCGGAAAGACACTCATGTCGAGCGTTCCCTGTCGCATTGCATCCCACTGCTCTTTTGGCTTGAACAGGGAACTTGCGGGATACACCCTGAATTCGACCTGCTTGCCGAGCTTACTCGCGACCTTATCGGCAAAGACCTTGACGAGTTGGTCTCTCACGTCGCCTTCGGCAAACTGGTGGGAGACTTTAAGCTTCATCTGGGCACCGGCTACTGTACTCAGTGCCAGCACCAGGATTGCGATCAACGCAACCGCGCAGACTCCATTTCCGAAATGGCGGTCGGACAGCATGGTTCCCTCCTCCTTTGCGTACCGAGATGTGGCCATTGTCGCCATGAATGCCTGTGTCATACCAGTGCGCCATCATGTAAGTAACACCTGCACCGCTCAATAGACCCCAACGCCGTGCAAGAAAATCCCCCCTAACCCCCATAGGCGTTAAGATAAGAAGCTGCCAAGCGTCGGAAAGTTAGAATTCAGCGTCCGCCCTTACCTTGCCCGCAGCCGTCCCCCCCCTCAGTCCCCCCGTCAACGGGGGGAAGTGCGTCCCCTCCCCGTTGACGGGGAGGGAAAGGGAGGGGGTATCTTCTTGGGAATTTGCTTATCTTAACGCCTATGCCCCTAACCCCCCTTTAACAAAGGGGGGAATACGGGTCCCCCCCTTTCGTAAAGGGGGGACAGGGGGGATTTTGGACGCTGCGGAAATTACTTGTTTGAAAGCGCATTCGTGTCAAACCCGCGCCGTACAAAGTGTGTCGCGCAGCTCATCGCTTCAGGGAGTCAGAGGCTCGGCGGTAAGGTACCTGCGCGATGAGAACACCCCGAGTTCACGGTCTGGCCGCAGGCCTGCTTGTCTTATCCTCGTAGAGGTTTTTCAAGGCCTCACATTGGTTTCTAAGGTGTTGTCTCATAAGGTTTTCCGCGGCAACGGAGTCCTGCTTGCGCAGTGCGTCCATGAGAGCGCGATGCTCCGTTATGGAAGCTTCAAACCGATCCGGCTGATAGAGCTGGCGGTAACGATACAGAACTATCTTCTGTCTCAGGCCGTTGACAACATCGTTCAAAACCTTATTGCCGGCCATTTCCTGGAGTGCGGAGTGGAACTTCTGATTAGCGTCCAGGTACTTCTCGGGTTGGTCGGTCTTGTAGTGGTTCTCGAGCCTTTCGTGGAGCTTTTCCAGTTTTCGGAGGTCGCCGGGAGAGATCTTCTTTGCGGCCATCGCCGCGCAGTTTCCTTCAAGGAGAGTCATAACCTCGAACATCTCCCGGATTTCATCCATCGAGGGTTCTGCCACGTAGGCGCCTCGGTGAGGCAGGATTGTGATGAGACCTTCTGACGTGAGGTAACGGAGGGCTTCCCGAAGAGGAGTTCGGCTGATGCCGAGCGACGCGCACAGGTCCTTTTCCACGATGCGGTCGCCCTTGTTCAAGAGTCCTTTGCGGATCATTTCCCGGATCCGGTTTGCGACATGTTCGTGGAGGGGTTGGACCTGGAGCCTGACCATGAGAGTCACCGGTTTCGGGTTGTGGAAACGTTCTTGTCCAAACGGGATATTGTATGATGTATACAATATCCAATATCCGGTCAAGAGAAATCTCCCCTCTCCTGTAAGCATTCAGTTTCCTGCGGGCGCGCGGTCCACCGTGTCATTGCGAGAAGTGCAACGACGAAGCAATCTCCTGTGGTTAAGCGTGGGAGATTGCTTCGCTACGCTCGCAATGACATCGCCGCCCGGCTCTGGTGACTCCGTGTAAGTGAATGGTTGCGGATTCGATTTCGATCGTTGTGCCTCGCGCTCGCAACGCCTGGACCATGCGAAAGATTTACGAAAAGCCCCTGCATAGTAGAAACCATTGTGCGCAAATCAGCTGTCATACAGGTTTTCCGCGTTCGGGACGATCGTGATTTTTCCTTTGTATGCAGATGAGGAATGCGATATGCTTTGGCCGATTTTGAAGCCCGTGCCGCCCTTCGTAGGCCCGAGGAGAGAGGCTGGCTGACCGTGCGGCGCGGGGAACGCCATCCACATGAATCGTACGCATATCGGCTGCAACACCGGTGTTGTGGGACCCCCGCAGCCGAGCGGCGTGACTCTCCCACAGTGACTCTCCAAGACAGCCGTCCGACATCTGGTGTTCCGTTGCCCCTCCGACCCACGTCGGGGCGGTTAGATCTCCTCGAATTGAAGGAGAACTCTCGATGATAAAGAAAGCACTGATTCTGGTTGCCCTCGTTGCATTCGTGGCAGCGGCCCCGCTCGGGGCTTTGGCCGCGGAGAAGACCACGAAGGACGCGCCTATGGTGAACTGCTGTGTGAAAGGTGACTGCAGCAAGATGACCAAGGCGGACTGCACCAAGGCCAAAGGCAAGGTCGTGAAGGACTGCAAGGAGTGTAAGGCACCCAAGAAGTAGCTGCACGCCTCTGCACGCTTACCACCGGGACCGATCAGAGACTGCGGCGTCCGCCCAGCGCGGGTGGCGCCGCAGTCACGATCGTGCACCGTGTGCTACCTTCCCAGTTGCATGAGGGCTGCCATTGAGCGGCTCCGGTAAGACAAACTCGCTCACCGATATTTCCGGCATCGTCGTCGGACATTATACCGACTTTGACCGGGTCAGTGGGGTCACCGTGGTGGTGTGCCCCAATGGCGCCACTGCGGGTGTGGACGTTCGCGGCGCCGCGCCGGGAACACGTGAGACAGACCTTCTCCTTCCGGAAAACCTCGCAGAAAGAGTCCATGCTGTAGTGTTGAGCGGCGGATCGGTCTACGGGCTGTCGGCCGCTGACGGCGTTGTGCGCTGGCTTGCTCGCCGCGGAATAGGCTTCCCGTTGGAAGCGGGGCAGGTCGCTCCACTCGTTCCGGCTGCAACGCTGTTCGATCTGGGCCGTGGGCCGGAATACGTACCGCCGATCGGGCCGGAGTGGGGCGCAATGGCGTGCGATGCGGCATCCGACGGGCCCGTCGCGTGTGGCTGCGTCGGCGCCGGCACTGGCGCTCTTGCCGGTGGTATCAAGGGTGGTATCGGCTCCGCAAGCGAAGTCCTTGAATCCGGTCTCGTTGTTGCGGCTCTCGTAGCGGTCAACTCACTGGGATCGGTGATCGACCCAGCAACCGGTCTACCATGGGAAATTCGGCTTGAACTGGACGACGAATTCGGCGAACTCGGCCGCATCGCCGTTCGTTTGCCGAAAGCACCACCGCCACGTGCGGCTGAGAATACTACTATTGGTGTGGTCGCGACTGACGCCACTTTGACCAAAGCACAGGCGCTGAAAGTAGCCCAAATGGCTCACGACGGGCTTGCTCGTGCGATCAGGCCGGCGCACACCATGTTCGATGGTGACACGCTGTTCTGCCTCGCAACCGGAATCAAGGAACTTCCGGACACTCCCGGCTTCTTTGCGGCTCCGAAAGCCCTCGCGCTCACAGATATCGGTCGAGCGGCCGCGGACTGCACCAGCCGCGCGATCATCCGAGCATTATTCGAAGCCACCAGCCTTGCGAAAATGACATGCTTCCGTGATTTGGATCGCCGCTGACCGGCATTCATGCGGTCTTACTGCCGCGGATTACCGCACCGGGTGCACTGATCGTAAGCGGCCGGCACTATCTTGCGGCAGTAGCGACACTCCCATGTGAGGGCCCGGATAAGGTCCGACACACTGAAGAGCCTCTTCAGATCATCATGCGTCAGCTGACCGCTTTCGACGAGCCCCGCAACGAGCTTTCCGAGCAACTCATCGGATATGTGATATTTCTCGGCCAGGCTCCGCGAACTGAGGCCGGCCATGATGTCCGCCTTAAGCGCATTGCTATCGACGTTTGGAGCATCGTTCATTGCCGTGTAGTCGTGTTTCCTTTAGCTCACACCGATGCGCTGTCTAACAAGTGACATGGAAAGGGCCGGCAGGGACGCCGGCCCCCACCATTCTTGGTGGCCGCGGGCCTCCGTGCCCGCCATTTTCACTTGTATGAAAGCGCACCGGTATCACTCGCGTGACCGAGGTCCAATGCTACAGTGCGCTTAGCCAATCTTTGGCCTTCTCCACCGTATCGAGCGGCTTCGTTTCAAGCTTGGAAAACAGGTTGACAATCTCGAGCGCGAATTTTCGGAGGCCCGAAATCCCCACGATTGCGCTCCCGCGCGTGTATGGCCTCATCGCGACGGCTATTGACTTGAAGGCCTCGATGGCTTCGTCGTCCGCAAGGCAATTGGATACGTCCGTGAGGACAAGCAGATCACTCTTGCCGGCCTTTCCCATCCCAATTATGGCGGCCTGGTTCGCGTTCACGACGTTGGCAAGATCCGACCCGTTGATACCGCTGTAATCCGCGAACAAAATGGCTTTGCCCCGATGCTCGATCCATTGCATCGTGCTTGTGACTGGTTCCCCCATAGGGCACCTCGATTATCGGAATTCAGATGTATCGGTATGTTTAGCCAATTCGAGCGGTTATGTCAACGTTCTCGGGACCGGGCAGGTAATCGTTCACTTGCGGAGGGCAGGGGTCGCGGCGGAAATGTCATTGCGAGCGGAGCGAAGCAATCTCCCACGCTTCACAAAAGGAGATTGCTTCGTCGTTTCACTCCTCGCAATGACACGGCCGGCCACACGAGCCCACAGAGACCGCTGTAGGGGCGCACCCGTGCGTGCGCCCTGTTGAGGGCTTGTACGCCGTCGAGGAAGGGCGGACGCACGGGTCCGCCCCTACCGGTCTCTGCGCCCTGTGTACTCCTATTCCTTGACATCTTGGCTTGTCGCGAAAATTTCAGGAGAGCAATCCGCAGATTGCGCAGATTACGCAGAGAAAATGGGAACAGAGGGAAAAATCTGTGTCCATCTGCGTAATCTGTGGATAAATCCTGTTGGTTGCGGCCTACCGCTTCTCTGCGCCCTCTGTGTCCTCTGTGGTAAAACGAAATTGTTCATCCTCTGAAGCTCCGCCAGACGGCAATGCAGCCCAGAAGTATGGGCAATTGGACCAGCGGACCGGAAATCGCGTTCACCAGGGCAGCGTCGGCTCCGAAAGCTGAATAGGCGAGTGCCAGGGCCACAGCGTTGTTCTTGGCCGCAGTGCTGATCTTGAACGCTACAATGTCTTCGGGCCGGCTATGCAGCGCCTTTCCGAGTATGCCCGACGCCGCTGCCAAGACGGCCATGAAAACCGAAACGACGAGCGCAATCCTCAAGACCAGCACTGGCTGGTTCACGACCCGATCGCCGTGGAGAAGAGACATGACAAACAGGAACAGGAGCAGCCCACAACTCGATAGCACCTTCATCCGTTCCTTCAGTATTGAGAAAGCCTGCTCACCTCGCCGGCGAACAACAATGGTGCGGGTCACCAAAGCAAGCGTCAACGGGATGATGATAATACCGGCCAAGTAGGTGAAGATCAGCATCGGCGGCACCGGAACCATGGTCCCGATCAGAGCTGTGATCCACAGGGGAACGATGCCAAGGCTAAGGAGCAGACTGGCGGCGGTGATCGTCACCGCAAGGCCGACGTTGCCGTTGAGCATTCCCGTGTAAACGGGCACCAGCCCACCGCACGGGACCGTGGAATAAAGCGTCATTCCCACCGTAAGATAGGCCTCGTTCTGAGTCGGAATCGCGTGCAATATGCCGAACATGAGAAGCGGAGACACAAAGAAGTTCAGGACGAGAGAACCGACCAGAAGCACAGGAGCAAGAAAAACGGTTCGAATGCCGGCGAGACTCACCTCAAGCATCGCTGGGAATAGCATCAGGAAGAGCGCTACCGGAATCGCAGCATCGAGTGGTGGCGCGGGGTAGACCTTTCCCGTCACATATCCCAAAGCAATTGCGGCCAAGCCCCATAGCCACGACGAAATCCGAATCCTTTTCCAAGGCTTAGTCTGCATTCAGCCGCTCCAGTATTCCGTTATGCCCATGATCCGTAACTATTCACTTACTCGAGTTATACTACCGGCCGGAAAGAAAGAAATCAGTCACCACAGAGACCACAGCGCAGCCTTCGGCCGCAACCAAAAGAAAATCACCACAGAGCGCGCAGAGAACACGGAGAAGACCAAGTCCTGATGCCGATTCTCGCGAAAATTCTTCGCGGCACGACAAGAATTTCAGGGATAGTAGTACAGAGATCGCAGAGGGTATGGGTGCATCCCGCGTTCCGCGCGGGACCCATACCTCCTCTCTGTGCTCTCCGCGTGCTCTGTGGTGAAAGAGAACCCTTCCTTCTCCTCGCTTAACAGAATGCACACCATTATCGCTTAAGAGGCACCCAACAGCTCCTCAAGGATCTGTGCGGCATCTCTCACGAACGTGGGACATACCGTACTGATCAGTTTTTCTTCCTGGATCTTATTCATGCCGTCTTCGGTGGTCATGTCCGCGCCCAGCAGCACCCGGCACTCCGACGTGCCGTGCCTGGCCTCGAAACGCCTCATCAACTCTTGCACCGCATGAGCCGTAGCCGTCCGTGACTCCTTTTCCTCTTCTCGCTCGACGGACAGCCCTAATATTAACATTGCACCGGTCAGAGCGCCGCACGTGCGAGCAAGCCGTCCCATTCCACCGCCGAGGGGCCGCCCCAGCTTGGAAGCGGTTGTAGAATCCAGCCCATGCGGCTCACCGAACACCGTGAGCATCGCTTGGCTGCAGTTCAGTCCGGACCTGAACAACTCGACTGCTGTATCCACCTTGTTCATGACAAATGATCCTCCTCTTGACACCACGTTCATATCGGTATAAGAGATTACGAAGAAGATATTATCGAATCAAGCGATTTGTTCCGATTGCACCAATCGAACGCAACGATCGGTGAGCGCACCATGGAAATCCGACATTTGCGGGCTTTCCTTACTGTCGCGAAGCTCATGAGCTTCAACAAGGCGGCGGATCGGCTCAATTATGCCCAGTCGAGCATCTCGGCTCAAATACAGACGCTTGAGGGCGAGCTTGGTGTCCGGCTTTTCGATCGTTTGGGCAGGCGCATCATGCTCACCGACGCGGGTGAGCGCTTGGTTCCCTATGCGACGAGAATCGTTGATCTTGCCGAGGAAACCCACGGGGAGATAGGCGGCAGTAATCAGCCGGAGGGATCGCTCGCGATCAGAATCCCCGAGACGCTCGGTGTGTATCGTCTGCCGCCCGTAATCACCGAGTTTTCGAGCCGTTTTCCGAGAGTTCGGCTGAATTTCACGACCTGCGCGCACGAAAGCCTTCAGAAAGACCTTCGCCAGGGCATTACAAACCTGGCCTTCCTCTTGGCCGAGTCCATCCATTCGGCCGACATGGATGTGGAGGCGTTGGGATTCGAACCCGTCGTGCTCGTGGCATCGCCTGAACACCGGCTCGGGAAGGAACGACTCGTCCGCACCGTTGATCTTCGGGGTGAAAAGATCCTCCTGACAAGAGTCGATTGCAGCTACCGGCGCTTGTTTGAGGGAATCCTTGAGGAAGGGGGAATTCCCATTGACTCCACGGTGATCTTTCACAGTGTGGAGACGTTAAAGCGGTGTGTCATGGCGGGAATGGGGATCACGGTTCTGCCGTTGATCTCGGCCACCGACGACATCCGCCGGGGAAGACTGAAGAGACTCGCCTGGCGAGAGGGCGAGTTCGAAGTCGCTGTCTTGATGATCTGGTATCGCGAGCGGTGGCTTTCGCCGTCGCTCACCGCTTTCATGGATATCGCGCGAAGACACCTCGCCGGGCGGGCTTAGTACACCTTTCGTAAGTGCGGTCGCGGATTTCCAGGGCTTCGGTGGGACAGGCATCCTGCCTGTCATTGCTCTTGGAGCCAGAAGTCCAGTAGACAGGCGAGACGCCTGTCCCACCATGGCCCTATCGAAATGTGCGACCGAACATATGAAAGATGGTACTCAGGAGCCCGGCTGCGCTACCTCATCTCTGCGCCCTCTGCTTCTTCCGTGGTGAAACGAAATTCTTGTTTCTCCCCGAATACTGAATCCTTGCACATCTCGCATTGTTCTCCTTGCGTAGGGGGACTTCAGAGCGTTACACTACCCGGACAGCGCGTCATCGATCACCCGGGGGCGACACTCCAGGATTGCTGTTCAAGTGAGTTGAGCAGCCAATGGAGAGGCCTTGGATTCGGGCGAGCTCCCCGAACAGGGCGTACGTGTTGGAGTGCGCAATTAAAGAGCGCATCGATTCCCGTGGGTCTACATTTGTGTCAGGAGGGAAGGTCATGGGAAAGGGGACGACCTGGGTCGCGGTCGCGGCAATTCTCATTGCCTCCGCTGCAGCGCAGGCTCAAGACTTGCCTCTGACGCCCGCTTCCGTGTCCGGATCGTTCGGCAAGCTGGGAGTGAGGAAATACATCAACAGCTTCACGTCGTATGAGTTCCCCAATCCTGAAAACGGCGCTCAGGACCCGCTAAGCCGTCTCGAATGGCCGTGGGAACAGAATTATGCCGTGATCACGCTGGGATGGCTTGGCGAGCCACTGGAACTGAATTTCGAGTACGCCACCACTCTGACTCTGCTGTCCAAGCTCAGAGCTCAGGACAGCGACTGGGAAGATCCTGCCAACCCCACACAGAAGACAACTTTTAGTGAGGGAAAGGCAAAGCCTCGCGGCTGGACGTTCGACGGCAATGCGGCTATGAGGTTGCCCCTCGTGACGGGGTTGCCCGCGCTCAAGGTCATCGTCGGCTACCGCGCTCAGCAATTCCGCTTCACGTATACCGATGTGCTCCAGGGATCTATCTTCGACCCTGGGAGTGGCTACATTCCGACCGTGTACGAGTTCCTCCCAGGCGCGGTGATTGAATTCAGCGAGTATTACAAGCACTACTACGCGGGCGCAATCGTCAGCCTCGACCGGAACCTTCCTCTGCCGCTTGGGGGCGGAGCCGCACGTTTACAAGTCAAAGTGCAGGGCGACTACGGATATGTGCGGGCGAACAATGAGGATTTCCACGTCCTACGTACTCCAGGGCCGCGATTTACCATGGAGCGAACGACCGGAGGCTCGTGGCATCTCGGGCTCGCAGTGGCAGTCGACGTAGGCGGCCGCTTCAAGATCGCGATCGATGGCGACATCATACGCATCCGATGCAGCGGGGACCACAACCTGACCGAGCCAAACGTAAACGATACCTGGAGAGGCGCTCGCGTTTGGTCGGAACAGAAGTATCTTACGGCCACAGCAAGTTGGTATTTCTAGCCGCTCTGCCGGACTAGTGGGGCGTTTCGCAAGTAGCTTGCCACTTTGCCAGAGCTGAGGCAAGGAGTTGAACAACGCGATATGCACTGTAGGGGCGGGTCTCAGACCCGCGGCGTACCCAAAGCCGCAGATGATGACCTCGTAAGGGTATTTCTGAGTCGATCTACCAATACGTGGGCTCTTTGTGTCATCAACCCTGGAAAGAGCGGGCCGGCGTTTCTGTTGGTCTCAAATCAACGGCCGGCACGGAGGCCGGCCCCACTGATTGAGAGGGCGCGTACAGCGGTGTCTACCAGGAGCAATCGATGATCTCCCTTCCGGGATATCGAATACTCGACCGGATTTACGAGAGCAACAGCTCTCTGGTCTTCCGGGCGATCAGAGGCACCGATGGTATGCCCGTTGTCCTCAAGTACCTGAGAGGAGACCATCCACCCCCGGAGCGAATTGTTCGATACAAACAGGAATACCGGATCACATCGATGCTCTCGGAAGTCCCGGGCGTCATAGGAGTGCACGGCCTGGAGAAGGCCGGCAACTCTTTTGTGATGATCCTGGAGGATTTCGGTGCCGAATCACTGGATATCCTGATCCGGAAGGAAGCATTCGAGCTGCCGGAACTGCTGGCGATCTTCTCTCGTCTCACCGAGATCATCGGCCGAGTTCACGCGGCACATGTGGTCCACAAAGACATCAATCCTTCAAATGTGGTGTACAACCGATCCACAAGGGAACTCAAAGTCATCGATTTCGGGATCGCTTCGATCCTCTCTCGCGAAGATCCAGTGATCAAGCGGCCCGAATTGCTCGAGGGCACGCTCGCCTACATCTCACCCGAGCAAACGGGCAGAATGAATCGGGCGGTGGATTACCGTACCGACTACTATTCGCTCGGCGCCACCTTTTACGAGCTGTTAACGGGCAGGCTCCCTTTCGAGACTAGCGATCCGTTGGAACTCGTGCACTGCCACATGGCGAAGGTCCCGGTCGCCCCGCACGTCATTTGTCCCGACGTCCCGACGGGCCTTTCCGAGATCGTAGTCAAGCTCCTTTCAAAAGACTCGGAGGATCGGTATCAGAGCTCCATCGGCATCAGGGAAGACCTCAAGGAGTGCGTCAACAGATTAGAGGCGACCGATACCGTCGGCTTCTTTTCCCTCGGTCAGCGCGATGTTCCCGAGCGGTTTGCGATACCACAGAAGCTCTACGGGCGGGAAGGCGATAGCGTCACTTTGGCGGCTGCGTTCGATCGTGCGGAACGGGGTGGCAGAGAGGTTGTCATGCTGTCAGGGCCTGCGGGTATCGGTAAGACAGCCTTGGTTCGAGAAGTGGCCAAACGCATGGTTGAACACCGCGGATTCTTCATCTCCGGGAAATTCGACCTCTTGCAGCATTCCGCACCATATTTCGGCCTCGCTGCGGCTTTCCGCGGGCTGGTCAAACAGATCCTATCGGAGCCCGAAGACCGTCTCCAGTACTGGAGACACAGATGTCTATCCGCTCTCGGCTCGAACGCGCAGCTCATATCCGATGTCATACCGGAATTGGAGCTGATCATAGGCAAGCAGCCACGGCCCGAGGAAGTGGAGCACGAGGAGGCACGAAACCGCTTCAATTTGGTGTTCGGTCGGTTTCTGAGCGTGTTCTGCGCCAAGGAACACCCCCTCATTCTTTTTCTCGACGACTTGCAGTGGGCCGATTCATCTTCTCTCGCTGCCTTCCAGTCCATTTTGACCAAGCGAGAGATCCCTTATCTGTTGGTCATCGGCGCGTATCGCGACGGAGAAGTGGGACCGGACGACCCTCTCAATCATACCCTCGCAGCCCTCGTCGAGTGTAGGATACTTGAACAAACGATTCAGCTCAAATCGTTGGAGCGTGATGATTTGGCGCGCTTATGCCATGACGCGCTCCACCGTGACACGACCTCTGTGCTCCCTCTGGCTGACCTGCTGCTGAACAAGACGGGCGGCAACCCGTTTCACGTGGCCGAGTTCCTGAAGATGCTCTATGTGAAGCACCTCCTGGATTTCGATGTCGATGCGGGTGGTTGGGGTTGGGATTTCGAAAAGATAGCAGCACTCGGGATTGCCGACAACGTGGTCGATCTTGTTGCCGACAAGATCGACCTGCTAAGCCTCCGGACGCACCATGTCCTGAAATTCGCCGCTTGTTTGGGCAATCGATTCGACTTGCGCGTGCTTGCCCTTGTCGTCGGCAAGACCGAGAAAGATACTCTCGATGACCTTCGAGAAGCGATCGCGGAAGGACTTGTCGCGCCTGTGGGAGACGAATGGCGATTCGTGGAACTCGGTGTGCCCCTGGGTACGACGGATTCCCGGGTGGACTTCGTATTCCGCCATGATCGCGTGCAGCAGGCTGCCTACTGCACGATTCCTCCATCGGAGCGACCGGCCGTCCATTTGCGCGCTGGGGAATTGTTGCTGGACCGCACGCCCGAAAACCAAATCGAGGAGAATGTATTCAACATTGTCGGTCAGCTCAACTTGGCTCGCGACCTCCTGACACAAGCGTACGAACGCGAAATCCTGGCACGCTTGAATCTTCAGGCCGGCAAGAAGGCTGTTGCATCAGCGGCGTACGAATCGGCATTTTCTTATTTCAGCGTTGCTGTGGATCTTCTGGATCAGGACCGCTGGACATCAGCCTACGATTTCGCGTGGGAGCTACATCTCGAAACTGCCCGAGCCGCTTATCTCTGTTCCGATTTTGATCGGATGGCACGCTATTGTCAGATCGCGCTTGCGAAGGCTCGCACGCCAGTGGAGCGGGCACAGATTAGCGAGGTACTCATCCAGGCCGCGATCGCGCAATACCAGATGCCTGAAGCAGTGAAGATCGGCCTCTCGGTCCTGGACGACCTCGGAGTACACATCCCCGAAAGACCTCGGACGGTCAACGTAATTCTGGATTTCATCAAGACCAGCGTGCTGGTTTTGGGAAAGGGGATGACACGGCTGAGAGCACTTCCCGAGATGACCCGTCCCGAAATGCTTGCGGCTATGCGGATCATGTCGGTCGTGCTCAAAGCAGCCTATGCGGTCTCGCTGGAGCTTACGGCGCTGTTGGCATTCAAGTCCGTGCGGCTTTCCATCGGATACGGTAACGCGCCGGAGTCGGCTGTCGCGTATGCGATTTACGGCGCCTTGCTTTGTGATCGCGTCGGGGCCATCGCTACGGGCTACCGGTTCGGCGAGTTCGCACTTCAACTCTCGGCGACCTCCCGTGCCGCTCGACTGAAGTCGCGAACGGCAATGGTGACTAACTTTCTCGTGCGACACTGGAAAGAGCATTATCGAAATTCGTTGGAATTGTTGCTCGAGGCCTATCGATTCGGGCTGGAATCCGGCAGCGTAGACGACGCGGCGTACTGTGCGTATGCGTACTGTACCGGCCTGTTCCGCGTGGGCCACGAACTGGGCGCAGTGGAACAGCATATGGAATCCTATTGCGACATCCTGCGTACACTCAAACACGAGTCCGCGTTGCGACTGCTCGAAATCTTTCACCGGACTGTCACCAAATTGACCAAGCCATCCGATGATCCCTGCTCACTTGAGGGATCGGAGTACCTCGACCGGAATGTGCCAAACGTTTGCCAACGGGCGCAACACCGGTCCGCATTGTGTTGCGTACATTTGAACCAGCTCATGCTTTGTTATCTCTTCGAGGATTACGCGGGCGCTCTCCGCAATTCGGGCCTAGCTTTGGAGTGTCTCGACGGCGTAGCCGGGACCCCCGCTGCACCGGTATATTATCTTTATGATTCCTTGACACGGCTTGCCCTCTACGAGACCACGCCATTAGGTAGCCGTCGCCCGCTTTTTCAAAGAGCGAAGTCCAATTTGAGAAAGCTCAAGCGGTGGGCTCAATACGCACCCATGAATCAGGAGCATCGCCAACTCTTGGTGGAGGCAGAGCGGCTGAAAGTGATGCTGCTGGACGCCGAGGCGGCGGAGTGCTACGACAAGGCCATCGCTATGGCCCATGAGAACGACTATCTCAACGAAGCGGCATTGGCTAACGAACTCGCGGCCAAATTCCATGTCAGCCGATCCAGAATGACGATTGCCAAAGGCTACATGCTCGAAGCGTTGTATTGTTACCGACGATGGGGCGCGGAAGCCAAGGTCAAACATCTCATCGCAAAGTATCCGCACCTCACCGCGGCAGCGACAGAGGCTCCGACTACAGTCCTGGAAAGCGTGGCAAGATTGTCATCGGGGTCCGGCGACACGGGTCAAGCCCTTGACCTCGCCTGGGTAATGAAGTCTGCACAGGCCATCGCAGGAGAGATTGTCCTGGATCGCCTGCTGGACGCACTGATGCGAATTGTCATTGAAAACGCCGGCGCGGATAGAGGGTGGCTTATCTTGGCGAACGAGGAAGAACTCGTCGTGAGCGCGGAAGTGCACGCGGACAAGAACGGCGAGACGGTCTTAGAATCAATGAATCTGGAGGACTGTACCGAAATCCCGGCAAATATCGTCAACTACGTGGCCAGAACTCACGAGAACCTCGTGATCAACGATTCCTCTCGCGAGTCAGTTTTTGCGCCGGGTCAACATCTCATGAAGGATCAACCGAAATCAGTTCTCTGTGCTCCGCTCATCCACCAAGGGAAGCTCACAGGCATACTGTACCTCGAGAATCGCCTCACAACCGATGCTTTCACGGCCGATCGTCTGGAACTCGTGCGATTTCTCTGTTCTCAAGCCGCAATCTCCGTGGAAAATGCCCGATATCACGATCAACTGGCCCAGTACTCACGAACTTTGGAAGAGCGTGTTGCCGATCGCACTGCCGAACTCGTGGCAATCAACGTTCAACTTAACGCAGAGATCAGTCTGAGGAAGCAAACCGAGGAGGCATTGCGCGCGAGCGAGGAGCGTCTGGAACTGGCGGTTGACAGCGCCGACCTCGGGCTTTGGGACCTCAATCCCCAAACTGACGAGGGATTTGTCAACGAACGTGGAGCGAAGCTTTTCGGGTACAGCCTGGAAGAGCTGGTCCAACACTATGAGATGTGGCGTACGTTATTTCACCCGGACGACGTTCCCGTCGCGGAACGCCTGTTCGACTTGCATTTGCAGGGTCAAACGCCGCTCTTCGAATGCGAAATGCGCGTCCGAATGAAGGGTGGGGATTGGAGGTGGGCTCTTGTGCGCGGCCGGATCGTGGAGCGTGACGATGAAGGAAAGCCGTTACGCGTCGCGGGAACGTTCATGGACATCACAGACCGACGCGAAGCCGACGATCGCATACGGACATCACTTCGGGAGAAAGAGGTCCTCGTGCGGGAGATCCATCACCGCGTAAAGAACAACCTCCAAGTCATGACAAGTCTGCTGAGGTTGCAAGCTCGCTATGCCAAGGATGAAGCCGGCCCCGACATTTTTCGTGAGTGCGAAGACCGGCTTCGGAGCATGGCAATGGTGCATGAACGGCTCTATCAGTCGGAAAACCTCGCATTCCTCAAGGTGGATGATTACCTCACCAGTCTGATCGGCCACCTGCAAGGTTCGTATGGAGCCGCTGCAGGAAGGATCAGCCTCCGTACCGCTATTCAACCGGTAGCGTTGAACATCGACACTGCGATACCGATCGGGTTTATCGTGACCGAACTTGTCACGAATTGTCTCAAACACGCATTTCCGGACGGTCGCCACGGAGTAATAGAAATCACGTTACGCGATGCGGACGCCGGCGTTTTGGAGCTTGTCGTGAGAGACAACGGCATAGGTATGAGCCTTGATAGATTCTCTGACACTCCTCAATCGCTCGGCCTGCAATTAGTTAAGATCTTCTCGTCGCAACTCGCCGCGCAGGTTCACGTGGACGGCTCCAGCGGCTGTGAGTTCCGGATCACCTTCAGAGAGGTTAAACGAAGGCCAACTCCTGTGCAGTCATCAATCAACAACGGAGGGCGGACACATGAGCGCATCGGACATTCTCAAAGGGAAGAAGATTCTTGCGGTGGACGATGAACCCGATGTCCTGGAAGTGATCATTGAGCATCTCCACGACGCCGATGTTGTAACGGCCACTGACTTCGAAACCGCCAAAGAGCGCATCGAGAATGATTCCTTCGACTTGGCCATACTGGACATCATGGGCGTAAACGGCTTTGCTTTGCTCGAAATCTGCGGCAAAAGCGGATTGCCGGCTGCGATGCTTACGGCACGTGCAACCAATGTCCGCAGTCTCAACCAGTCGCTCAAACTGGGAGCGGTGTCGTTCCTTCCAAAAGAGGAGTTGGCCTCGCTACGCGAGTTGGTTGCAGAGATCTTCGAGGAGCTTGAACAAGGCAAGAGCCATTGGCGCAGACTCTTTATGCGTCTCGGTCCATTGTTTAAAGAGAAATTCGGCATCGTGTGGCAGGATCTGGACAAGCCTTCTCAGCCTCGCATTCCGTACGATTGATACAGGGGGGCCGGCGTCTCTGCCGGCCATTATGATATTACATCTTTGAAAGCGACTCGGTATTATGCCTGCTGCTCTTCCCTTACGTGCTTGATCCGTGCCCTCTGAAAGGGTTCACGAATTTCTCGTGTACGGTTTACCAATCACGAACGTTGGAGGAGGAACTGGAGAATGGCGCCGAAAAAGATTCTCTTCGCACAGGACGCGCGGGAAAAGATTCTCAAGGGTGTCAACATCATGGCCGACGCGGTCAAATCCACTCTCGGGCCGCGAGGACGCACCGCGGTCCTTGAGAAATCGTGGGGATCACCGACGGTCACCAAGGACGGCGTAACCGTGGCAAAAGAGATAGAACTTGCCGACAAGTTCGAAAACCTCGGTGCACAGATGATCAAGCAGGTCGCGTCCAAAACGTCCGACGTGGCCGGTGACGGCACCACCACGGCCACGGTGCTGGCACAAGCCATTTACCGCGAAGGCGTTCGGATGGTGACCTCAGGCGCTGACCCCTTGGAGATCAAGCGGGGTATCGATAGCGCGGTTGCAGCAACTGTGGACCAATTGAAGAAGATCTCCACTCCCACGAAGGACAAGGCCGATATAGCGCAAGTTGGCGCCATCTCCGCCAACAATGACGTCTCCATCGGTGAGATCATTGCGGAAGCCATGGAAAAGGTCGGTAAGGAGGGCGTCATCACGGTCGAAGAAGCAAAGGGCATGGCTACCACGCTCGACGTTGTGGAAGGCATGCAATTCGACCGGGGCTACATCTCGGCATATTTCGTCACCGATCCGCAACGAATGATCGCTTCCCTGGAAGAGCCGCTTATTCTCATTTACGAGAAAAAGATCTCCGTGATCCGCGATCTGCTGCCCTTGCTCGAGCAAGTAGCTCGAAGCGGCAAACCGCTCCTCATCATTGCGGAGGACGTGGATGGCGAAGCGCTGGCCGCGCTGGTGGTGAACAAATTGCGAGGAACGCTCCGTTGTTGCGCGGTCAAGGCCCCAGGTTTCGGCGACCGCCGCAAAGCCATGCTTCAGGACATCGCGACCCTCACGGGCGGCCAGGTGATTTCCGAAGACCTTGGTTTGAAGCTGGATAAGGTCACGTTGAATGATCTCGGCCGCGCAGGACGCGTCAACATTGACAAAGACACCACCACAATCGTTGACGGCGCGGGTTCTGGCGATCAGATCGAAGGGCGAATACGGCAGATCCGCGTCCAGATCGACGAGACCACTTCGGACTACGACCGTGAGAAGCTCCAGGAAAGGCTGGCGAAACTCGTCGGCGGAGTAGCGGTGATCAAAGTGGGCGCGGCCACCGAGACCGAAATGAAAGAGAAGAAAGCCCGCGTTGAAGACGCTCTCCACGCCACCCGAGCGGCGGTCGAGGAAGGAGTTGTTCCCGGAGGCGGGGTCGCATACATCCGATGTCTCGACGCGGTGAAGAATCTCAAATTGGACGGAGACCGACAGGTCGGCGCGCGCATAGTGATGCGCTCATTGGAAGAGCCGCTGCGTCAGATTGCGGCGAACGCGGGATTCGATGAGTCCCTTGTGCTGTCCAAGGTCGCCGAGTCATTCGGTGGGTTCGGGTTCAACGCCCTGACGGAGAAATACGAAGATCTCACCGCCGCGGGAGTGATCGATCCCGCAAAGGTGACTCGCCTCGCAGTCCAGAACGCTGCCTCGGTTGCCGGCTTGCTGCTCACTTCGCAGGTGGTGGTCGCGGAAAAGCCCAAGGAAAAAGAGAAGGAAAAGAAGAAATAAGGCGGGACCTGATCGCCCTTACAGGTCGTCTCAAAATAAGTGTTGCAACGCGCTGGGGCAATTACCTCGTTGGCGGTGATTACCGTCATCCTCGCGAAAGCGGGGATCCAGGTTCTTAAATCCCTCTGGACCCCGGATCAAGTCCGGGGTGACGTCTCGGAATCCGAGATCGTACTTACGAAATGGTGTACCGAGCGCTGGACACGGCAGGCAGTTCTGCGGGCGTTTCGCACGCGTTCGTGAGCGATATCCGTCTGTCGAGTGACGAAGCCGACAGGTCCGAGCTTTTTTGTGGTAGAATATGATCGGTGCCGTAACGGCCGCGCGCGGCGCCAGTCGAACCAGGAGGAAATCCAATGCTGCCAGGACCATCGGAGTTAATCGTCATACTGCTCATCGTGGTCATCATCTTCGGGGCGAAACGAATCCCTGAAATTATGGGCGGGCTCGGCAAGGGAATACGTTCGTTCAAGAAGGCTATGGACACGGACGAGCCCACATCCGAGCCCACGCCTCCCGCCGGTAACCAGACCGGTCAGCAGAAGCCGCAAGAGCCTCAGAAGCCCGCCTCGTCCGCATAACCTGATCGTCTCGTTCATGCAGGAGGAGTTGGCGGGATCGCGTAATTCATCAACGGCATGTGGCTTTTCTTCTAAGACGCGGGGCCGGTCCCCGTCTGATGTACCTCTTTTGGAGGCCCTTCAAATCTCTCGCCCTAACGCAGATCGCCACCTGGACCTGAGCGCCTCCCGGGAGTCGACTGGAGGCGGCCCTTCTTCACCGCTCTCCAGCGACACGAATCCGCGCGATTGCGGGCTCGTTCGCCGGTGGTGGCGAAGCTTCTACGACACATTTCTCAAACCGCTCGTTTTTTCCAAGTATCCGCCTTGGTACGACGCGCGGGCAGTTGCGCTCGGGCTTGTCGTCGGCCTCGCTTTCCCGGTCGGTGGGCAAACGGTGGTGCTTGCCGCGCTTCGAGTGTTCATCCGATTCAGCTTTGTCGTGGGATGGGCCTTTACGCTGCTGAGCAACCCTTTCAACATGATTCCTCTCTATTACGGCTACTATCTGCTCGGGTCGCTCATCCTGGGCCAACGAGCCACAATGGGGTTCGAAGTATTCAGTAGACATATGGGCCCCATCATGGAACGAGCCTATTTCTGGGAGGCCCTTGCGGACTTTTCCCAACTTGGGTACGAGATACTTATCCGCTGGTGCGTCGCTGCGATACTGCTGGCAGCGGTATTCGGCCCCATAGGATACATCGTGACCGTGAAGGTCCAATCCGCTCGCTGCCGACGAGCAGCGGAGCGCATGGGTGTGGTATACGCGAATATCCTGCAACAAATGGAGCAGAACGTCACATCGGACCATTCGCACGTCCGGGACAAATCCGTCTGAAATCCGCGCCTTGTCTTCACAACTGTTCGGACGGAAATCTCATGCATGGGAGCAGTCATGGCCGTTGACAAGACCACCGCGTACTGGAACCCCTACCTGGAAACGCTGCCCCGCGAGAACCTCGCAGATCTTCAACTCAAGAAATTCCGCCGTATTGTCCGGTGGGCCTACGAGCGCTCAAAGTTTCATCGTGCCCTGTACGACAAAGCGGGATTGGCGCCGGATGACATCAGGACTTTCGACGATGTGCGCCGGGTTCCTAAGATCGAGAAGGCGATGATGCTACCCATCCAAAGGAAGGATCCTTTCCCGTACGGCGACGCCTTGTGCGTTCCCTTGGATGAGATCACCGAGTTCCGCCAGACAAGCGGCACCACCGGACAGCCGGTCTATCAACCCGACACCTGGCAGGACTGGGAATGGTGGTCGGAATGCTGGGCCACTCTACTGTGGGCGCAAGGTTATCGGCCGCACGATCGGGTGTTCCTGCCGTTCGGTTACAATATCTTCGTCGCTTATTGGGCCGGCCACTACGCGTCCGAGAAAATCGGCTGCGAGACCGTACCCGGCGGCGTGCTCGACACCCAGTCGCGGATTCTCAAGATGCGGGAACTCCGAGCGACCGCGATGATGGCAACTCCCACGTATGTGCTCGGCATGGCGGATACCGCACGGTCGAAGCTTTCGCTCGACCCTTCGAAAGACCTGCAAATCCGGCGCATCACTTGCGCAGGAGAACCGGGAGCGCTTGTCCCTGCCACCAAAGCCCGCATGCAGGACGCATGGGGAGCAAAAGTCTTCGATCACGCGGGTGCAACCGAAATCGGCGCATGGGGCTTCGAGTGTGAGCACCAACCGGGTGGCCTCCACGTAAACGAGGCGATGTTCCTCGCGGAAGTGGAAGACCCCGACACAGGTGAGCCGGTCTCCGAACCGGGCCGAATGGGCAAACTGGTGATCACCGCGTTTGACCGAATCGCTCAACCCTGCATCCGGTTCGACTCCAAGGATATGGTGGAAATCAGCTACGAACGGTGCTCATGCGGCCGAACCTACCGCCTCTTCAAAGGAGGGGTTCGCGGGCGGGCCGACGACATCACCAAGGTGAAGGGCGTGTTGCTTGCTCCCTCCGCCATCGAAGACGTTGTCCGGTCGATAAAAGGCCTGTCGGACGAATACGAGGTGATCGTGGACAAGAGGGGCGACACAGACCACATTCTCCTTAGGGTGGAATGTACGCCCGAAGCGGCTGGTGACATGACGACAATCCGGGAGCAACTAAAGACTGAACTGCGGCTCAAGACAAACCTCGGGTATGAGATCGAGTTCCGCCCATACCAAACCCTTCCACGATATGACGTCAAGGCGCGACGCTTCAAGGACCTGAGGAAGAAATAGCCAGAAGAAAGGCGCCTTTTTCCGGCGGATCCAGATGTAGGGTCACGCGGCGAAGCTTTGTAGGGGCGGGTCTGAGACCCGCCCCTACCATCCACAATACTACCGTGTTGGGCCAGAGCAGGCGGCGTAGGTTTTCAGCGTTGCGGCTGGTCGATTCGAGAAATCGGTAACGCGTGGAAACCAATTAATATTGTGCGCCTCTAACCTCTCGTGCACTTTCGATCGCTGCCAGGAGACCTTCGATGTCCTGAGGCTTCATGAGGCACGTGAACGCACCAAGATCTATCCATTCTTCGGGAGATTTCACGGTGGGATAGGCGGTGAGCACCAGCACCTTCATCAGCGGGAATTCGCGCTTGATCGCCTTGAGTGTGTCGATGCCATCCATGACGGGCATCTTCACGTCGAGCACGACAACGTCGATTGCGGGGTTCTCGCGCAATGCCTCAAGGGCTTCCCGTCCAGTGGAGACAGCCAGGACACCGATACTTCTCCTCAGGAGGCGCTTGGTTAGCACGTCGAGAAAAGGCTGTTCGTCGTCCACCAAGAGGATCGTGGCCATAGGCGAAGACTCCTGATGACACGTGCTTGAAAGCGCATTGGTATGATCCGCATGTGCGGCCGAAGCCATGACGCTGCCGGATCCGCCTGCAAACAAGACCGGCCAGCTGCTATCTCTCATACCAGTGCGTGCTCAAGCACGCGACATTTTCCTCATAACGGCGTTGTCCCAAGTTCCGTTTGATTGCCTGTCATTTCCGGGGCGGAGGGACACCCGTTGAGTAAAATAGACGTGTCCGGGTTGCGCGAGAGACCCGGACACATCAGAAAAGAAGGCGGGAATGGCCTCGCCGCCCTTGGTTGATGCCGAAGATCGCGCCTCTCGCGACAGCCGAGCGATGTGATACGCGACCCGTGATGATCGTCGCCAGGGCCTCCTACTTCTTCATGATGTCCTGTTTCGTGATGTTCATGACTCTGACGGCGACCTTTTCGGAACCTTTCTCTTGGTAAGCTATCCTCACGATATTGCCGGGGTCGGGCGTCGCGCCGATGAGCGCTTCAGCCAGGTTGAACGTCATCTGTTTGCCCGTGCCGCGGCCGTACGGGTGCTCCTTGGACTTGGTAGTGTCGTATTCCTCGATTGTCAGGATTTGCTTGGTTTTGTCGTATGAGATTGTCTTGCCCTGTGCCACCTCGGCCGCCATTGCCGGAACGGAGAGGCAGACCACGAGCGCAAGTACCATTGCGATATAGGTGAGCTTTCTCTTCATGGGTTTCTCCTCGGGTCGTCCGTTTCCCGTTCAGGTCAGGCGGCGAGCCGTTGCGCTTCCTTCTTTTCCCGCAATTCCTGGGCGGCTCCCCTCACCATAATGAGTATGATGTAGAGGCTGATGGCCCCCACTGCTCCGAGAATGAGAACCGTGGCCGGCAAATCGTACTTGAACTGCTTGAGAATGATGGAGATCATACAGGCCAGCACCCCCAGACCGAAGGCAATACGGATACCATATCCCTTGGCGTACTTCGTGGCCACTGTGCCGAACTGTGCACCGATCGCCGCACCGCAAAGCATTACGAACACGGCCCACATTTCGATGCGGCCTTTTGCGCCGTAGGTGAACGTTCCGTAGAGGCCGGAGATCATGACCTCAAACAGGTCGGTCCCCACTGCAATGTGTGTCGGGCATCCCACCAGATACACAAGCGCAGGCATGCGGAGCAGCCCGCCGCCGATTCCAAGGAAACCCGCGAGCACACCGGTGAGGAAGCTCACGAAGATCGGAAGCCACGCCGAGCAGTAGATCCCCGCCACGCGAAAATGCACCATAGGAGGGATATTGATTTTGTGAAGCGTCCGGTACCATGTGATACCTTCCGCTCCGCGCTCGCCAATGTCTCCCCTCGCCCGCGCTTTGACGGCTTTGCGATAGTCGTAGAACACCATAAACGCGATGAGGAGCAACACACCCACATACACCCAGCGCACGACCGGCCCTACTTTGCCAAGGGCTTCCAACCACATGACTATCTGGGCGCCGAGTTCGATACCGATCACCGTTCCGATCACCATCGTAAGGCCCAGTTTGTAGTCAACGTTGCCGAATTTTGAATGCCTGAAGGTCGACACCATCGACTTGCCCGCGATGTGCGCGATGTCCGATCCGATGGCGAATGCCATAGGGAAGCCGAGGATGTTCAGACCCGGTGTCACCATCCACGCGCCGCCCATTCCGAAAAAACCACCTATCACGCCGACCGAAAACCCGATCAGCACAAGCCCCGGCCAGAATATATTGAACCCGGCGATGGGCATATACATGTATAACCAGTCCATGTCGGTAACCTCCGTATCCTGCCTGAGGGCTTAGTGCTCGACTATCTTGCGGGACGTGAGATCGATCCCCGTGTGTCTCATGATCCGATCGGTGATAAAGCCGAGGCTGACGCCTAGAGCCGCGGTCAGTATTGTGCACCAGATTCCCATGAGGAAAGGATTGACGTTGTACACGTCCAGAAAGTATTTGGTGATTTCCGAATCGACCATCCGTTTGTCGGCGACCACGACGAGCATTTCTGCCCCGCCTCCCGCGGCAAGCACGACATCGGGTATGAGAGCGACTGTAGCGGCCACGAGGGCGCATAGTCCCAGGTAGACCATTCTCATGAGCGAGGACCTCCCTTCATCGATAAACGTTGAGCGTTTGAGGTGCGCATATGCCTGTTAACGATCGATGGAAGGATTTGCATATCCCGTGCCAGACCCTAATTACCGCAGCCAGAGCCCCGTTCGAGAAACCTTCCTCGCAAGACCAAAAATTTCCTTGCCCTCCCGGTGCGCATCAGGGGCTGATTCCCTGTCAGTATTTTTTACACACTGTAAAAAATACCCGTTTCATCACGAATTTAGGGAATTTTTACCCACGCGCTCTCATCCGCCTCCAATTAAAGATCTAGTGGGTTATGATATGTACGCAGTTTGTGCAGTGACTGGACCCTAACTTTCGGCGGTCAAGCTCGCTGAAACGGCACGGTTATTGCTTGTTTCCCGCTCAGCCGCACAGCGCTCGACAGCTTCGCTCCGTTCGAAGCTCCAGCCTTCCGCGACGTGGGAATTCAATGATGCGCAAGGCGATCACAGGACTCCTGGACAAGATCCAATCATGGAGGCACGGCGATCGTGCCCGTCGCCGGGACAAGGTTTCTCTGCTTTTCAGATTCAAGTACGGCTGCTTCAAGGACCTTCTTGCCTCAAACACCGAATTGCTCAACATCATCACGGACTTGGAGGAGAAACTTCGCGGGCAAGAGGTCTTCGGCATGTCGTACGTGAGATCCCAGGCCACGCGGGCGACATTCCATGCACTTCGCATGGTCAAGAGCCTCGACGATCTCTCCGGACACAGGTATTCCTCACTATTTTCGGTCATCGAGCGGGTCAACGAGGCAATCAAAGAGGAATTGGGGAAGAGGAAGGACCTGCCGGTCTCTGAATGGGTCCTGCCGTATTCGCGGATCACCCGGGACATGGTGGACTGGGTAGGCGGAAAGAACGCCAACCTCGGCGAACTGCGCAATCGGGCCGAGCTCCCGATCCCCGAAGGCTTTGCAGTAACCACGCGGGCGTACCAATTCTTCCTCGAACACAACGACCTCGTTGACGAGATCAACCGCAAGAGGATGGAACTCGACCCGAGAGATCCACAGGTTGTAAACGAGATCAGTGAGGAAATTCAGCGGCTTATCATCAGTGCCGGCGTGCCGCAAGAGCTTCAAGAAGCTATCCTCTCGGCGTACGATGAGTTGGCCGCGCGTGTCAGCGGAATTGGCACCGCGGAGAACGGTCAACCGCGCGTGGCCCTCCGAAGCAGCGCCATCGGAGAGGACAGTGAGCTTTCGTACGCGGGGCAATATCTGTCGGTTCTGAATGTGACTCGCGACAAGATCATCGACACGTACAAGTTGGTCCTGGCAAGTCTGTATACTCCACGGGCCATATCGTACCGCCTCAACAAAGGATTGCGGGACGAAGATGTCGCGATGAGCGTGGCATGCATCGAGATGGTCTCATCAGTGGCGAGCGGAGTGATTTACACGCGACATCCTTTCAACCCGATCGAGGACAACATCGTCATCACCGCAGTATGGGGCCTCGGGCCGTACGCGGTGGACGGCGTTATTACTCCCGACATGTATGTTGTCTCCAAAGACGCCGACCTCACGCTCCTCGAATCCACCGTTTCCGCCAAGCCCGTCCAACTCGTGGCCAATCCTGCCGGTGGCTTGAGCGAGCTTCCCGTGGAGGAAGACAAACAGAGCGTACCGTGTTTGAATCGCGAGCAGATTCGGACCCTGGCAGAATATGCGCTGAGCCTGGAACGTCACTACGAGTATCCTCAAGACATAGAGTGGGCGCTCGACCCGAGCGGTCGGCTCCTTGTGCTTCAAACCCGCCCGTTGCACCTGGAGAGCCTTCAGAAGGCCGACGAGAAGACGTTCCCGCGAGTAGAAGGCTATCCGGTGGTCGTGGAACGCGGAGTGGTCGCGTTTCCCGGCGTGGGGTTCGGTCCCGCAGTGCATATTCACTCGCAAGAAAATCTCCTCAATTTTCCCGATGGCGCTGTCCTGGTGGCGAGGCATTCCACGCCCGAGTACGTCCTTATCATGCAAAAGGCCCGCGCGATCGTCACTGACACCGGGAGCATCACCGGCCATATGGCGTCACTCGCGAGGGAATTCGGCGTGCCGACGATTCTGGATGCCAAGGTCGGTTTCTCGAGTATTCCGCCGGGCGCGGACGTCACCGTGGACGCATACTCGGGCAGGGTCTACCTGGGCAAAGTCGAAGAGCTGATGGGCCTCCAACGAACCAGGGAATCGCTCATGAAGGATTCACCTGTGTTCCAAACGCTGCGAAAGGTAGCGGACGTCATTGTGCCGCTTCATCTGGTGAATCCGCGTTCGCCCAACTTCACAGCAGAGCACTGCGAAACTCTTCACGATGTGATGCGGTTGGTGCACGAGCTGTCGTACCGGGAGATGTTTCAGATCAGCGACATCGTCTCCGACGACGCTGAAGGCGGCGCGTTGAAGCTCATAGCGCCGATTCCACTGGATCTGCACATAATCGACTTGGGAGGCGGCCTGCAGGATGTCTCGACCTTCTCCTCCCGCGTCACGGTGGACGACATCGCGTCGATACCGATGAAAGCGCTCCTGAAGGGCATCCTCCACGTCGGCATGCATACGCGAGGGCCGCGGCCCATTGACCTCGGCGGCTTCTTTTCCGTCGTGCGGGAGCAGATGTTCCAGCCCAATAGCGTTGCGGAGAGATTCGGTGACCGGAGTTACGCGATCATAGCGGACAAATATCTCAATTTCAGCTCTCGTATAGGCTACCATTACAGCGTGCTGGACTCTTACTGTGGAGACACTGTCAGCAAGAACTACATCACTTTTTCCTTCAAGGGCGGCGCAGCGGACGAGGTGCGCAGAAACCGCCGAGCGCGAGCCATCGCGCAGATCTTTCAGGCGCTCGAGTTTGTCGTGGAAGTCCGGGAAGACCGCGTGGACGCACGATTCTACAAGTACGAGCGGGCCATCACCGAAGAGAAACTCGACATGGTCGGAAGAATGCTCCAGTTCACTCGCCAGATGGACATGCTCATGCACTGCGACGCTACCGTCGACGCTCTTGCCCAGAGCTTTCTTTCAGGGGACTACGATCTTGACAAAGTGCTCACCTGCGCTCCGCAGCAGAACAATATTTCCTAAATCATACTCTCTCTTACAGCGCAGCCTCAGGCCGCAACCAACAGGATTTATCCACAGATTACGCAGATGGACACAGATATTTTCCCCAGTTACTTTTTTGTCTGCGTGATTTACGCCACTGCTGGAAGACCAACGCGGTGCGCATCGTCATCCACTCGGCTTTGACGGATGCGATTCCGGGGCATGGGGACAAGAAGAAATCCCAGCAGAGCCTGTATCTTGCGATGAGCGACCGGGACTTGCGCGACGCGATGGACCGAATGAAGTTCAATGAGGAGGAAGGGGAGAATGGTGTGCTGTTCGGCAACAGATGATAGCCGGTCGGATGCACGGCGTTGTTAGACGGCTTCACGACCGCGAACCAGGTATTCGGACAGCCGCTGCAAGAGGCGACTATGCCGCTCCGGAGCGATAGAGCCAATCGATCCGAGAAAACTGTTCACAGGCAGCACCACCAGAAAACCAAGCCGGATAAGAGAGGTTGCCTTCAGGCGACTGGCGGCGAAATCCGGGTCGTCTCTTCGTATCACCTCGTCAAAGCCCGGAGTCTCGTGGTGAAGCTGCGTGCTAACTCCACAGACAAGAAGATCTCCATGCGGAGGCATCACCCTGAGAACGACGGCGGGACGATTCTTGACCCGCCCGTCAGCTTGGGGCAGCGGCGTCAGGACCACGTCACCTTCCGTCATGGGCGAAGATCCTCGGCCCCATATTCAGGTTCCTCGGGTCCGTACGCGCCGGACAGCGCCTTCCGAGCGGCCAAGATCCAATCCTCGCCCATCTCTGCCTCAGTCGTTGGCAACACGGTCACCATCAGGGGCGAGTTTGGCGGGATTTCGAACGGCTCGTCAAGGATGATTCGCTCGCCATCGTAATGCGCTTTCAGGGATACACTGGGCATATTGCCTCCAGAGGAAGCTGGAGAGGTTCCATCGGCACGGTTTTCGGGCGAACGCTCGGGCCTTCTCAACCGTTAGCACAAACGCTTCACCCCCGCAAGCGTCCTCAACGATCAAGGCGATCCGTCCCGTGAGGATTCCTTGACGAGAGGATAGCGGACCACGGTCAAGGGCCTCAACTTCGATCCCCGACCTACCGTACATGACCTGCGTCACTGCGGGAAGACCAACGCGATGCGCAGCGGCGTCCATCCCGTTATAGCCGACATGATCGTCGGGCATGGCAACCGGAAGTAGGATGTGCAGAGCCTTTTTCTTACCGTAAGCGATGCGGATCTCGTGGAAGCGATAGACCGCGTGAGTTACGACAAGGATGAGACGGAGATATGGGTAGGCGGGCGTAAAGGGAATGGGAAACCCCAGCGGTAAAACGCATCCGTGGAGGGAGGAAGCGCTGCGTGACGTGATGCGGTGAGTCGGAGAGGCCGATGCGCTAGAAACGAGCCGTGAAGCGATAGCGTCAGAAAGCACCTACGAGTCAACAAGAAATCAGGATGGTGTACTCGGAATTCCTGGCATAGAGCCGCACTGGAGATTGCCGGTCACCTGGCGAGAACAAATCCGTTACGTGTCTTCCGAATGCCCGAGCTATTGGGTCAGGTACCAACCGGGCAGGCAATAGAATTCGGCCACCATACGTGCAGTCTCACGCGCATCTACAGATGGCTCGCAGTTTCCTGGAGCGATAATTCTCTCTCGCCAGATTCTCTTGAACTCTTCCTTCCTTGTGTCGCTTTCCGCGTACTCGATCAGTGACTCCAAATCAGAGGTTTGGAAGAAGGCCTCGCTCTCCCAAAGTTCTGCTTGCCCCTGTACCTGGTCCCATGTGCGTTCCTCCCCGTAACACCCGTATACGAGGCTCCGGAGACAGGCGCCATTGTTCCAGTGATGAAACTCGAATGCATCCACAACACTTTGGAAGGCGAGCCATATCACGTCGGTTTTGAGTCGCTTCGAGAGGGCCCCCAGCTCTGCGACCGGTGGCTGGTACTCCTGAATTGACTTCTCGGTGGCGTAGAACGCGGAGCCGGGCTCGGTGAACGCTTGAGGGTGATCGACCAGAAGCGATGCGACAGTGGTCTGGTCTGAACACCGAACGTAGACTGCGATCAGGGCTCCCATGATGTCTCTCGCTCTCTTCCGTGTCAGGACATCGGACATTTGCCGGGTTAGTTTCGGAACTGAAACGGGGGCCATAATATAGCTTTTCACAGCGTTTGCGTCCCCGACCTTCCAGGCGGGCGTCCTTTGCTTAGGACCGGACCGTACGCTTCTCAAGCGTTACCACAAGAGCCCTGCCCCCACAAGCTCCATTGAGCCGGTTCCATTCTGCGTGACATGGATCGAATAGCCGAACACGCGATGCGCAGCGGAGTGCACCCCGTCACAGCCGACATGATCGTCGGGCACGGCAACCGGAAGAAGGACGTGCAGAGCCTTTATCTCACCGTAAGCGATGGGGATCTCGTGACCGCGATAGACCGCATGAAGTACGACAGCGGAGACACGGAGATCTGGGTGACCCAGCGAGGGGATGGGAAACTTCGGCAATGAAACATGTCCATCGAGCGAAGACCACGGTGCCCTACATACGAGCCATAGAGGCACGCTATGAGAGATCAGCCCACCTGTCAACAAAGTCAGTGTTGTTACACCCCAATGCCAGTCCCCAATGTTCAACATCGAACGAACTTGACTTGGTCAATGGGAGTCGCACTATCTGGCTCCAAGCCTATTGCGACGCGTGTTGCCCTGTTACCCACTTGATTTGGAACATTGCCGACGACATTCCAGCAATAATGAATATCTCCATGCTTATCCTCGATTCGCAGATGGGTTTTTGGTTGAAGTTCCAAAGCAGCCGCCCCAAAACCCTCTTCGCGAAACAATTCATTGACCTGTGCCAGCATAGTGGACGGGTCCATCTTCTCGTCTGCCTGCCCTGGGCGAGAAAACGCACCAATAAGCACCTGCGACGGTTTCGCTGCAGAAACTAACCGCGCTGCCTTGTTTGTTGCGGCACCTACAGCGTTTGAAGCCACAGCGTGTGGATCCATTCGAGCGTCTGCCTCATAGAACATGTAACTGCTATCGACCACGAACCCTCCCCTGAGGCGCATCGGGAACCCGGCGTCCCGCATCGCCTCCGATTGAGTCATCACGCAAATAAGGAGGAAAAGCGTTGCGACATCGGCGTTTCCGCCGATGAAGTCGTGCCAAAGATAGAAGCCATCACCAGTTGAGGTTCTACCGAAGCGGTTGGGCAGTCTGAGCCGCTGACATACGTTGTAGCAACGCTTGATTGACGAATCAATGGCGTTGGTGAGGCTGTAAAGCTGGGAAAGCTGACTGGGATTGTCTAGACGAGAAAAGCCGCACATGTCGAGAAGTGCGAAGCCTTTTTGTTCGTAGAAGGGAGCGCCGAAAGTGGACACGACACGTCCAAGACGTCGAAGTTTGACCTCATGCACCCTTGGTAGCTGACGTTCAAATAACCTGAATACATGGGGATTTGAGTTAGCGAGTCGCTTGATCACTTCTGGCCGCAAACTGTATCCGAGATTATAGCCTGTTCGATTGACAACAGCCAAGATACGAATTGCGAATGGAAGGTCCGGAATGTTCGTTGTGAGAATTGACACCCAATCCTGGGTCACGCTATAGGCGACGAGCGGAAACAACCCATCTTTGGTGGAATCGGCTAGGAAGGCTGCAAGTTCCTGAAGCAGCAACCGCTGCTGCTGCTCCTCCTCTTTCAATACAGAAGATGCAGTCGATAGCACGGTCGGCTGCTCCTGATCAACGGATACCGGTGCGGCTTCCCAGTCTTGCTCGTGTTCCTTTGACATTGCCATCTCCTCCTGAAAGTATATTGCTCCAACTCGCCGAATGTTTCGGTTCAGCTGAAGGCATAAAGCGCCGTGGGCAGTCGGCAGCGATTACCGTTGCGCTCAGTCAGTGACCTCCGGCAAAGCCGGAGGCTTGAATTCGGGAACCGCTCAAAGCGATTGACGTGGGGGCAGCCTGGTTGCTTATCCCATGCCCCTTGGAGACTTGCTCTTCTTGGGCTCTTTG
>Ga0172370_10001359_pt1 | contig 37212 bp, 27 predicted proteins | sample LakKiv5m_FD_114538 | JGI IMG/M metagenome (GOLD analysis project Ga0172370, IMG submission 114538) | Freshwater microbial communities from Kabuno Bay, South-Kivu, Congo - kab_022012_11.5m | ecosystem: Environmental > Aquatic > Freshwater > Lake | place: Democratic Republic of the Congo...
GCGTTTTTCCGGGATGACAATCCTTCTCCGGACACTCGCCGAGGAAAATCCTACGGGACAGTTTGACTATTTCTTTTTAAGCGATTGCAACGTTAAAACAAGTTTACCGGAAAGCATCTTAAACGGACTTCCGGCCGCCATCAATTTCAACGCTTCATCCTTTCGCCCTTTGAGAGCGGCATCAAGGATCTTTGCCGCTTCCTGATGAAATTGCGCGTGCAGATTTTTGATATCGGAGTACACCGGCAAAGCCCGTAGGGCCGGCGGGAATTCATTGTATAACCATTTCCCGAAAACACAGTTGTTATCGGTCTTGACAATCTCCGGCTTAAATTCGCTCGAAGCGGTCTGGATCGCCTGTTGAAGCCTTAAAAACCACTGCCCATGAGCATCAATTGCCTTATCGACCGCTTCATTCATTTCCATACGTATCCTCCTTACGATTATTGCATCACTTCAATAAAGAGTCTATCAATCCTTTTATAGCCTCTTTCGTTTCCTGCTTTTTCTTGTCCTTGTCCGAGGGGACTTCAGCCTCCGGCGTTTTTTGCGGCGCCGCCACGGATGGATCGCCGGCGGCCGGACCGGCTCCCGGAACCTGCTTGCTATCTTCCGCAGGAGCATCGCTCTTCTTTCCGTCAAAAACCTTATCCAGGGCTTTATGCAATTCCTGTTGCGCTTTTTGTTGCAGCATCTGTTTGCTGAACGCGGAAATCTCCGGGGTAACCGAAAACGCAGCCCCCTTACCCGATACTTTGACCGGAAAACGGATGTCCTGTTCAGGACCTAAGAGAAAACTTGTGGAAGTATCCGGCGCGGCAATGCGGGCCGCCAGATCTTTCGTCAAGATAAAGTTCCCGTCGATGACATACGCCTGCTGGTCCAGCGTGACCGTCCCTCGCCCTTCATAAGAAAATCCCTCCGCCTCTACGTGAGCCGGATTCAGCGTTATCGTCCCATCCTTAAGCTCAGCGACGACTTTCGCCGAGGTCACGACCGTATCTTTCTGCAGCAACGCTTTCTTGATGTTGTCAGGGACATTTTTCTCGACCAACTCGGATAGATCCGGGATAAAGGTGAATTTATCCAGAATGATCTTCAATATATTTATATCCGTTAATCTCCCGTCTTTAATATCGAACGACCCGGTACCGGCTAATTTCTTGATGGCGAGTTGCGGATCGAATCCCTGCCCGGACAGCGATACTTCTCCGGAAGCTATTCCCTGCACTTTTACCGGAAACTGACGCTGATTAAGGCATTGAGCAAGGTCGATATCTTTTACTTTTCCGTTTATGGTATACTTCTGGTCCTGAATATAGTGGTCCACCGTCGTCGTCAAAGAAATACTGCCTTTACCGAGCATGAAAGAAACCGGCTCGCATTGGATCGCCGACTCACTCAGGCTGCATTTTGCTTCCAAAGAATCAACCGGCACGCCTAATTCTTTGAGCTGTATCGCCCCTTCTTTCAACTTTGCCTCACCCTTTAAGGATTGCAACCCCTGGGAATTCACCCGCAGGTTACTGACCGTGACCGTACATTTTCCTTTGACCTGCTGCACTGATTTCACGGCAGGAAATATCTCCCCAAGATCGGTAAACGATATTTTTGACCCGTCGACAGCCACTTCGCTCTCCGTAATATCCAACGCCTGTTCTTTCACATTGATCTGCGCGGTCCCTTTAAGCGTGACATTCGGCTCAGGATACAGATACGCCGCGCTCAACCGGAAATCAAACGGTTTAGCCAGAGAAACGTTCTTTACGACCGCGATAATGTTCGTTACTCGAATAGGCGCGGGAAGCGCGCCGTTCGTTATACTCAACTTCGCGCCTCGTAATTCCGCATCAACCGACAACGACTTGATCCCTTCCAATCCTGCCTCAAACTGCCGAAGAGAAATCTCAACTCTACCCTCAGGCACATCGAATGCCGGAAGGTTCTGTAAGCCGGCAAAAGCCTGCCGGAGCTTCGCCAAAGGCAAAGCAACCAGATCACTGTTTATGACCATATCTTTAAGCGTAAAAGTCTGCGTTGAGACATTGACCATCCCTTTTCCTTTGGCGCTCATATTCGCGCGGTCGCTTAAGAAAGCCGCGCTCATCGCGATGGAAAACGGCTTGCCTAACGTAAAGTCATTGATGATTACGGCTATTTTCTTTAATTCCAAGGATAACTGCGGATCGGCCATCTGGTCGATAAACATGATCCGGGCATCATCGACCTGAATACGGTTGATGACCAATGCCGAAATAAGAAGCCCCTGGGCCGGTGCTCCCCCGGGTACTTTCTGCGGGGCCGCAGCCGGAATGGCCGTCGAAGCGGGATTGAATGACTGAGCGTTAATACGCCCGTCTTTTAAACGAATAATCGTGACCTGCGGCGACCGGATAGAAATATTCATGACCGAAAGCTGGCGTTTAAAGAATAAGTCTTTAACGGAAACTCCCAGTTCAATCGACTCGGCAGACATAAAATTCCCCTTGCCGAATACCGGGAGTTCTTTGATGATCAAATCCTTTATCTGCGCTTTAAGGCCTTTTTCGAATGAAAGCTCCCAGGAACTCTTTCCATAATCCACGGTCCTGCCTAACGACCGCTCAATCGCCGCGACAATAGGCTGCTTATAGCGATTCAGATCGAACGTTTTTACGAATATAAAAACGCCCGCGCTGATAAAAACCAATAACACGAAAATCGACACAAAAATAGTTTTAAGAATTTTCATACACCCTCCCGCGTTAGCACTTGTAAATTCAAGGTTCCTTCAAGTTTCTTAAGGCTCCTTGATGTTCCGTGAAATTTCTGGATATTTCAGAAATATTCTTTTCCTGACCCTTAGTAGAGAATATTGTACCGTGAATATTGGCTGCGGCAAGAAATACCTTACGAAGAAGCAATCAGTGAACAAGCGACAAGGGAACAAGTACACCAATAGATGCAAAGATGATAGATTCTAGATACCAGATGGACGAGGGATGACCGCGAATTAGAACAGTTTTATCAACGGATCAGGGCTCGGCATGGCACCAAAGGTAATAGCCAAGTCGCCATTGTAGCAGTAGCAAATAAGATGACTCGGATTATTTATCGGGTACTGAAAGATAAGCGGGAATTCCAGAGTCACTAACTTTGTTTATTGTGGAATGCAATCAAACATCGCCTGTATGAGATGACTCGGCTTAGTTTGAGACGTGCGATTCGTCAAAAGATAGAGACTCATCAGGCTAACGGCGAAACGTCAACCAGTGTGAGCCTCAAAAGAAGGTTGCCACGAATAACAGAAAGTTCTGATTGCATACGATAGATAAAACAGAAAAAATTGATGCTATGAATCAATCTCCATAGGAAAAGCTTGACTCTCTTCATAACAGAACCTAAGGCCTATGGTTAAAGGGACTGGCAAAGTCCCTTTAATGTTCTAATAGATTATTTCTAAAACTCTACTCATACCTGAGCGCTTCGATCGGGTCAAGCTGGGAAGCTTTTTGGGCCGGCCAAAGGCCGAAGATGACTCCGACGATAAGAGAAAACGTCGTGGCAAGTACTACCGAGAACATTGAGATCTTTACCGCCCACCCGGCAAATATCGTGATCAACAAAGAAATGCCCGTACCCAGGACGATGCCCCCGATGCCGCCGATAAACGACATCAATATCGCTTCAATGAGAAACTGCGTCATGATATCTTTATTGCTCGCGCCGATAGCTTTACGCAGGCCGATCTCCCGCGTACGCTCAGTTACCGATACCAGCATGATGTTCATGATCCCGATACCGCCGACGAGCAAGGATATCGCGGCAATCGAACCCAGCAGCATCCCCATCGTCTTGGTACTCGACTCCATGGCGGCTTTGATATCCGACATATTCCGTATCTGAAAAGAGTCTTCTGCTTCTTTGGCAGTTAAATGATGCTGTTTGCTCAACGTCGCCGTTATCGATTTCTGGGCAGGGTCTATCGTATCCGGAGAACTCGCTTCAACATAGATCTGATCTATATACTGCTTTCCGAGAAGACGATACATCGCGGTGGTTATCGGTATCAAAACCGTATCATCCTGGTCGCGAAAACCGGTCGCGCCTTTCTGAGGCAATATCCCGATGACTTTGAAATTGATCAGGTTTATTTTTATCGTCTCTCCGATAGGGTCCGTGTCGCCAAAAAGCTGCTGTACGACCGTCGTACCCAAAAGCGCCACCTTACTTCTCATCTTCACTTCTTCTTCGGTAAAAGACCTTCCTAATGTCGGGACAGACGCACGCAATTCCGCATAGTCAACGCCGACACCCTCGACCTGGGTATTCCAGTTTTTATTGCCATAGACCAGCTGCGCGCGGCCGGAAACCGACGGGCTGATTCTTTTTATTTCCGTATTCAATTTTTCGATCGCCGCGATGTCCTGAAAAGTAAAACGCGTCACGGAGCCCGTTTGTATCGCAATACCCTGGACCCTTGAAGAACCGGGCCGCACCATAAGCAGATTAGAGCCCAATGAAGCCAGTTGCCTCTCAATCGACTCCTGCGCCCCACGGCCTAACGCGATCATCGCGATGACAGCGCCGACACCGATCAATATGCCGAGGATAGACAGGAAAGCCCGCATTTTATGCGAGACCATCGCGAAGACTGCCTGCCGTATATACTCCAAAAAGTCTATTCCGCCGTGCCCGGTACCATGCGCTTTTCCCAGAATCCCCCGCACGGCATTATCCGGAAGCGCGGCCGCGGACGATTTCACGCTTGGCCCCGCGGTTTTATCGGAAATGACCTGGCCGTCACGCATTTGAATGACCCTGCGCGCGTAAGCGGCGATCTCATTTTCATGCGTTACGATGACTACTGTTTTGCCGCTCTGGTTCAATTTCTGTAATATGGTGATGATCTCGACTTTACTCTTTGAATCAAGGTTCCCGGTCGGCTCATCCGCGAAGATGATCGGCGGTTCGTTGACCAATGACCGGGCGATCGCGACCCGCTGCTGCTGCCCGCCGGACATCTCATTCGGACGATGCGATATCCGGTCGGCTAATCCGACTTCCGCGATCTCCTTTTTCGCTTTCTCTCTCAAATGGCGTTTACCCGCGTAGATCAGCGGCAATTCGACGTTTTCCAACGCGGTCATCCTCGGCAAAAGATGAAACTGCTGAAAGACAAAACCGACAAGCTGGTTCCGGACGAGCGCCAATTCCTGGTCAGTCAAGTGCGTTACTTCTTCGCCGCCTAAAAAATACGTCCCGGAATCCGGCCGGTCTAAAAGCCCCAACAAATGCATAAGCGTGGATTTTCCCGAACCGGAAGCTCCCATGATCGCGACGAACTCTCCTGAGGCAATCTTCAAAGACACATCCTTGAGGGCTTCCACTTTGACTTTGCCCATCTCGTACGTCTTATATAGATTTTTAACTTCTATCATGCGTATACCTTAAGCCATATCCCGTACAACATGACCCGTATGATTCGTTACTACACCATGCGCGTATCATCGGCTTCTTTGCTGCATCCGCGGCGGCGCGAACGGATTACTGCCGAGAGTATCTTTTGGCCGGGCGTATTTCTTAGAAGTCACCACGATCGCGTCATCGGCATTTATCCCCGAGACGACTTCGACGTTTTTATCATCGGTAATGCCCAGCATGACCTTTCGTTTCATGGGTTCTTTAGACTGCTCATTTTTTAATAAAACATAACTCGAATCTTTTTCTTTATGCACTGCGGCAACCGGGATCAACAGGATGTTTTCTTTTCCTTCGGCTTTAAAATCTACGGTCGCGTTCATCCCGGAACGGAAAAAAGCCGGCACCTGTTCCGGTAACAGATCGACCTGGTATATGGTCACATTATTTACCGTCGACGATTCATAATAAAGATGCTCGACCGTCGCCTTTATTTTTGTTCCGGGGTAAGCGTCCAGGCTGATAAAAGCTCCCTGCCCAAGCTTGATTTTCCCGATATCGGTCTCATCGACCTGCGCGCGGACGATCAAATGGTCGGATAAAACGATAACAGAATCGCTGGTGGTCACGGTCTGCCCCGGCTGGGTCGTCGCGACGATGACTTCTCCATCGATAGGCGACAATAACGGAATAGCTTTATAGGCTTCTTTCCAATACTTGAGGACCTCCGGGCCTTGCCCTTGCGCGGCATCCAAAAGCGCCGCTCTCTCCGTGGAACTCATCCATGCCAAGATCTTCCCGGTTTTTACTTTTTCCCCTTCTTCGACTAATATACTTTCAACACGGCCGTTGACCGGCGGTTTTACCGCCAGGCGGTTCTTCGGTAATACCGTCCCGGTCGTCGAAATAAACGTCTGGATGGTACCCATCGTGGGATTTATCTCCTTAGTGGCTTCATTATTCGACGTACCGCCTTTTATTCTCAGGCCTATAAATACGCACACGCAAACCAGGACCAATGCGACACTAATGCCGATTATTTTTTTATTGCGCATATTCCAATGTTTCTCCTTTCGCTTCGATCCAATTCGTTTCAGCGATTAAAATGTTTGCCTGCGCGTCAAGATACGTTTTCTTCGCGTTGACATAGTTATCTTCGATGATCGCCCAATTATCATAGGTAATAAAACCGGTCGAATACTGCGCTTCGGCTATTTTTGCCCGTTCTTGCGCGGCATCAAGCGCTTTTTGCTGCACGCCGACCAACGCGATCGCGTCTTGTAACGCGGCCCATCTCTGTTCAAGCGCGCTGACAAGACCATCCCGCGTGCTCCGCAGATCGGCATCCGCCTGCGTCAACTGCGCCTTGGCTTGCGCTAATTGAGCGGTTTTTAAACCTCCCTCAAAAAGCGGGACAGACATTGAAACGCCCAGGCCCCATTGCTCGGATTGCGGAGGCCAATGCCCGCCGGTCTTTCCCGCGTCGGCCTGGCCGGAAAGCTGCGGAAAGAAATTCCCGTAAGCGGACTTGACCCCATAGGCCGCGGCATTTTTTTGAGCGACAAACTGTTGAAACGTCGGGTTCTTATCCGCCAGCGCTTCAAAATCCGGTCTCTCTTTGGCAACGTCCACGACGGTAAAATCGCCGGTCACCCGCAACGGAGTAAAAATAGTCCTGCCCATTTCCTTGGTGAGTTGACGCTGAAAGACCTCGAGGCTTCTTTGCACTTGAGCGGTTTCGAATTCAGCCCGCGCAAAATCAGCTTCCGCGGTCAGCAATGCCCCCTTGTGTTCCAATCCCGAGGTATACCGCAGCATAATCAGCCCTACTATGTTCTTCCGTATTTGCACGATATCTTTCGTAACGCCTAACGACTCTTGAGCCTTAAGCAGATTAATAAACGCCGTGCGCAACCGCAGCCGTACTTCGACGGAAGTAAAACGATACCGCTGCTGCGACGCCTTCACGTTCTCCGTTCCGGCTTTTACGTTATTGACGGTCTTAAAACCGTCAAACAATAGTTGTGATCCGCTAACACCGTATGAATACGTATCAGCCGTCGTTTTAGAACCGGTCTTGGCAGTCGATCCGCTGACGGAACTTTGTATCTGCGGATACAGGCCGCTGGCGGTAATGTCTTTACTTGCCTTCGATCCCTTGACCACGGCTTCAGCGGAGATCAGGTCCGGATTGTTCCCGGCCGCCTGTTTAACGCACTCGTCCCACGTAAGGACCTCTTCCGCATTCGCCGGCAAAGCAGTAACAAAACCTGCAACCATGACCATGAGGCAGAAAACAATATATCGCATTCGCATTTCCTTGTCCCCTAATGGGGTAATTCGGCGATCCACAGGATAATTCCCGCGCACAACTTCTGTGCGACGGGAAATCTTCAGAAATTGTGCGTTCATTACGCGGCTTTTCTTCGCCTCGCAGTAGCGGGCTCGAAAATCCGCCGCCTCAGTATATAAGATTAGACAATACTGACGCGTAAAAAGTTTCAAAAGTTTCTCATCCCGATTAAAATACGCCGGACGCGCAGTAATATAAAAGAATATTGCTACAATAGATTCTCCACGCGCAAAACCCGTATACCCGTATTTTTTTATTATATCAGAAAGATTGAAGGAATGAGAAAAATATGCCGTCCTCGAGGAGAAATGGTCCGTTGACCTTCAGCATAAAGAATACTCTATCCCGAAGGACACGTACCGTTGACCGTCCATCAGGATAGAGTATAGTAATTCAATCGTTAGTACCGCTTTTACTTAGTTGTCAATAATGGTTCGCGGTACATGCACTAGAATCTCCCACCGCGTCTGTTACTATCGTCACGGCGTACTTGCGGCTGAGCCTTGTTAGCCTTAACCGTCCGGCCATTGAGATTCTGTCCGTCTAATGCTTCAATTGCTTTCTGCATATCTTCGTCAGTCGCGAATTGAGCGAATGCGAATCCTTTGGAACGTCCGGTAAACTTGTCCATGATCACCGCAATGTCTTTGGCAACTATTCCTTTTGCCTCAAGAACTTCAGCGATATGGTGTTCTGCAACACCATAATCCAAATTACCGATGTAAATCTTCTTTTGTTCGTCCATACCGTTTAAGCCTCCTTTCACTATATTTTTAGAACCCAAATAATGTCTGCGAAGCAACATTGTTTGCCCGCAGGGTCGACCGATAAAATTGTTAAACTTTATCGTCTCTTGTCGAGGTCACTCGAAAAATAGATTCAAAGATATCCAGTGTTTTTCGAGTTATTACCTACATGCCCAAAAACAAAAAAGCCGCTTAGTTCACTTCTCTTGGAACTTTGCGGCTTCAAGATATCTAAACTCTCCTCGACAAATCACGTTTTACTATTGTAACCTTTTTTATTCTTCTGTCAAGATAAACCTCTCCGGATCAAGGGATCAGCCCTTTCGACTTCCATTCTCTGATATACCGGCCGCAATCCGTGTACGCGCTTGTATAATTCAACGCAAAAAGCGTAGCCAATACGACTTCATCCTGCGTATACGGCCTGTGTCCAAACGCGTTATTATACGAAGCCGCGGTAAATTGCTCAAAGACCGCGTTGGCTTTCTTTTCATCGACCGTGTTCAAATTCAGCAAATACGCGTCGTACTCTTTGGTCCGTTGTTGCAAAAGCAGGTCATATTTTTGCAATGAATATTTCTTATTCAGCAAAGGCACAGACGCGTACACCGCGCACAAGAACGCTTCAATGATCATGGTCGGGATCTTTGCCTCATGGCAAAGCATCTTAATGACATGCATCTTCACTATGATAATCTCGCGGTTCAGCGCATCCGACTCCGGAACGCTCAAACGCGAAAATATATGGCCGTAGTGTTCTTTGACAAACGCATCCTCGGTAGGAATAGTACCGGCAAGCTTCAAGAATGTTTCAATGACCAGGGCGCGCCATTCCTCACTATCCGGCGGCTGCAAAACCTGTAAGGCCCCGCGGCATACGGGACAGGACATAACCGTATCAACATACCGCTTCTTACACTGTGAACAGATCTTCATTTTAAATGAATCTCCCCGGGCTAAAGCCCGGGGTTTCTGTATAATCCCTGCTCGCCTATATATGGCAAAATTCTCTTCGACAATTTTGCCAACCTCGCGGGACCCTGTGGAATTCGTAGAATTCCCAGGACTGAGTCTCGGAAATTCCTTCGGAATTTCTCGAGGTAATCGTACGCATTCATCCCAGGGCTGAAGCCCTGGGTTTTCTGCTTGCACGATTTATAAATCCGATAAAAGCTTCAAAGAAACAAAACGTTAGCAAAATTTCAAAAGTCTCTTTATAGCATCGTGCTATTCACTTTAATGCAACAACGAACAATTTTCTAAAGTTAATAATGCTAAATCAACCCAGTTTCTCAACGACCTTTCTCGTACCGATGCGTTTCTTAGTCAATTCAAATTCGTCTTTAGTCACGTACTTGGTTTCGATGACCTTCCCTTTCTTATCCAATTTACTGACAATGTAGTTTGAGGGAAGTTGAGCTGTACAGGTCAGTTTTGGATCGATAAGCGGTGTGCCTTCGACGACAAAGGAACTTTCGCCATAAATATACGGGATATACCATCCTTTAGAAGTGACGACTCCGTCAAGAAGAGCTACAGCACCGGGAACACTCTGAATCGCTTTATCAATCGCCTGCTTAATATTCGGAGTACCGGTTGGAATAAATATTATTATCGAAACTTTATCTTCACCCTGTATTCTGGTTGTGCCTCGTTTAAAATCAGCACCTCTTGATAAATCAATGTTCTTGGTCGAAATAATTGTAAAATCAACGAGCCTTGTCGCGCACCCAACAATCGAAACAGCCATCACACCGACGAGTAACAGAGATATTTCTTTTCTGGTCATATTCCCTCCTTGTTTATCCCCTTGATATCTTTAAGACTTCTCAACTTTTGCGCACTAAAAACAAAAAAAGACGACCTTTTTTTCTGAGTCGCCTCACACTTTCCATCGGATAATGATTGTATCGACATACTTACGTAGTCTTTTTATATTACTTTGAAAACGTTTCTTCGTCAACGGTCTTTATACGTTCGTGAACCGATTCAGTATTCTCAATATTGTGCGACGTCGAAACTTCAAGGAACATTCCGGAACCTCAAGAAACCTTAAGGAACTTTACATTGAAAGGCAATCTACTTTTGTTTGCTCAGAGTAAAATAAAAAGTGGTGCCCTTGCCGAGTTCGGAATCCAACCCCATGGTACCACCCTGCGCTTCGATCAGTCCTTTGGCGATCACCAGCCCCAATCCGCTGCCGTCTTTGCGGCGGCCGCGCACGTTCGAAGCCCGGTAGAACTTTTGGAATAATTTCGCGACATCATCCGGGGGTATCCCTATCCCGGTATCGATCACTTTTACCAAAACGTCATGGTCCCGGTCTTCCAATCTCACGGTCACCGTGCCGGTCTCGGCGGTGAACTTCAAAGCGTTATCGATCAAATTGGTCATGACTCTGCGCATTCGTTCTTCGTCGATCAGTATGACCAATGACTCCCTATTCGCGGACAAAACAAGCTTGATCTTCTTTTGTTCGGCGCGGGATTGCAAAGAGACGACGATCTTCTTGGCCACGGCCAGAATATCTATCAATTCCATATGCAATTCAATAGTCCCGGCCTCGATCTTTGAGACATCCAAAAGATCATTCACCAGCCGGACCTGATAATCCGTGTTATGGATGATCGTTTCAAGAAGGTCTTTCTTTTCCCGGGTATCCAAAGACATGGTGTGCGCGTTATCGCGCAGAAGCAGCGTTGCGGCGTCCCGGATCGATACCAGCGGAGATTTCAGGTCGTGCGAAACAATCGAGATAAAATCGTTCTTGGTCTTGTCCAATTCCCTCAGCTGTTTATTCGCCTGCTCGACAAGGTCGATCAGCCGTTCCTTACGGCCCCACGCGACAAATAAAATGATCGCGATAATACAAACCACCAAAGTAATGACAATACTGATCAAGCGGACCGGGATCACCGGATGTTCGACGATTTGCTTTTTGATCAAAATGACCCCCAGGACCTTCCCCGGCTTGTCTTTTACCGGATAACTTATGGAATAAATCCTTTCGTAATAGCCGGAACCTCTGGTTAAATAATACCCTAACTCCCCGGACAGAGACTTGATAAAATAAGGCCTTGTCTTATAGCGCGCCTCTGTCCCTTCAAAAAGTACGGTTTCCGTCGATACCACGACCTTCCCCAAAGCGTTCAACACCGTACATTCCAAAGCGCCGGTCTTTTCCTGAGTTTGTATCAATAAAACCCTTGCTTTTCCGATATCATCGATCTGGCCTGAAGTTATTGCCGCGGCAATCTTTGGAGAAACGCTCAAAGAGTAAGCGGCACGCCCCACTTTCGCCAATTCCCGGGTAAGATCGTTCAACGGTGAATCTTTTCGCATATTCTCTACCATATGCATGCCCATATAGTAATCAAAATAGTTGGTAAAGACCCATCCCAGCCCGATCAAAGTCCCGAACGTGACCATGATCAGCCACTTCGACGGCTTGAACCGCCAGGGGAAACGTATCACGTTATAGGTGTGTTTGATCGAAGGGACTGTCTGGGAATAAAACCATACCGCCATTGATGAAAATAGCGCGAAAATACCACGGACAAACTGGACAGGGACCCCGGTGACGCGGTAAAAAGAATCGAAATTAAGCCAGGAAGCCGGAAAGAAAGTCGATTCGGGGACGATAACACCCGTAGTAACCGCATACCCGGCCCACATAAGGCTTAAAAAGAGCAACGGTTTTTTCTCCCGGTATTCGATCCGGGAAGCCCGGTATATCATCCAGGAAGAAAGCAATCCCGCGGGAAACCCTAAGAAATACCGTATCGTCGCTTCACAACCGGCAAAACCGTGCCGGGCGCCGGAAAGCGCCCCCGCCAAAAAAGGCAGATACACCCACCAGCCTATTTTTTTCAAACCAAGTCTCTTCAATCCGGTCCGCGCGAACTCAAAAAGGACAACATACGAAAAACCAAGAATAATAAGACGAACAGCCGGCAGGATCTTTTCCCCGGTCGATACGATCTCATAGATCTCCAGCCACTCGTTAATACCATGGATCAAGCCGAAAACCGCCAACAACGGCCACGGAAGGATACGCGTTTTATCTTTCTGTAACGTTATGCAGACGATCGCCAAAAAGAAAAACGCTAATCCGTAAAAGAAATAGATGTAATCGTATTGATCGTTAAAAAATCCGCTCATGTTTTAACGGGTTGTTTAATTATCTGGCCGCGGATGCCTTATTCATACGGCCGGAAGTCCTCGAAAAAAACTTCAACAACGCGCCGATGCAAAGATACACCGCGGACACGGCAAAGAACCAAACGATGAACAAAGAAGCGACAAGCGGAAGGTCAGACCCACCCGTATGATGATGGCCGGCAAGCATGCACTGATCATTCGCCGGCGCTACCAAGCCACAGTCGGTTAAAAATACCGCAAAAACATACACCAGCGCCGCGACAAGCAGCATACCGACAGCTTTCACGACGAATGAACGGCGCATAAAAAGAAGCGAGGCCGGCAAACCAAAGGCCGCGATCAGCAATAAAACAAGGTTCAAAGACGCAGGCACATGCAGGCGTTGAGTCCCTAACGCACCCACGTAAAACAAAACATCGATCAAACAAGCGCAAAAGAAAATATCCCCGGCCATGTTTCCCCTAAGGCGTGTTTTCATTTGTCCCGTTGGTTTTCGCCTTTTACCTGGATAACATACGATATCTTCTGTCGTTCCCGATCATAGATCTCGTAGACCAAAGATACGGCGTACTTCCTGTCCGCGCAATATTTCTTTAATACGGGATACACTTTTATGGGGCCGATCATATACGAATACGGGCCGCGGATCGGAAAATCAGCCGCCACGCTTTGCCGCGGAGGGATGACTTTGATCTTAAACTGCTTCGAGATCAAATATTTCGCTTTCGGCAGATATTCGTTTTCCAATACCGAACCGCACTCACTGCGCAATTTTGCCGCAGGGACGCGTTGCGGATCATCATAATAAATACCAAGGGCTTTCCTGGTCTCTATTCCTTCCCGTTCCAGAGCTTTTTGGACCTGCTCAAATACTTTACCGGTCAGTTTATAATCTCCGGTAAACGGTTCATAGACAAACGCGTACGGCCCCAGTTTCTGCTCAACGACCGAAACAGGGGCAAAAAAACCGGCTTTCCATAAGACTATCGCCGCACATGCGGCAACAATCACAACGGTACTGAGAATAATCGGAGTTTTCTTCATCTACCCCCTCCCCTTAGGGCACACGTGAACTAGTGAACAACGCCCAAGTTCTAAATACTCATGATGCGTAGAGTCGTTGTTCGCTCCCAACTTGTTTACTTGTTCACTTGTTGCTCGTGCGCTGTATTTTGACTATACGCTAAGCTTACCGTCTCCGGTACTCCCGGCGGTGTTCGCTATGATGATGATCGCTGCGAGGTTCCGTCTTTTTCTCTTTGGCCCGCGTGACGATCGGACGGGTTTGGCCCCGTTCATTTTTAAAAGCGTTTAAGATCACTTCCGCTTCTTCAAAAGGAACGTTCACAAAAGAAAACTTATCAAAGATAGCGATGTCTCCGATCTTTCTCGGGTTGATCTGGGCGGTCTTCTGGATCATGTCGATCAATAGTCTCGGGCTCATCCCGTCAGATCTGCCGCGCGCGACAAAAAGCCGGGTCGTACCTTTGGTATCGACGGAAACGTCCCTGATCTCGCTATATTTGCCGGGATTCAACTCATCCTGAAAAGTATGCTTAAGGAATGCCGCCAATACTTTTTCCGCTTCAGCGCCGGAAAGCAATTCCCGCGCGAACTCAGTATAATCGTCGGCGCCGGCAGACTCGACAATCTCGGCGATCTCATTGCGGATACGGATCTTCTTGGATTTAATCACATCGTCTACGGTCGGGATCTTTTCTTTCCGGATATCGCTCTTGGTAATACGTTTGATCAGGATCAGCTGACGGTATTCGTCAGGGGTAACAAAAGTGATCGCGGTACCTTCTTTTCCGGCACGGCCGGTCCTGCCGATGCGGTGAATATAGGATTCCGGGTCCTGCGGCAGAGAATAGTTGATCACGTGGCTTAAACCGGTAATATCGATACCGCGCGCCGCCACGTCTGAAGCGACCAGCACATTGACCAGCTTTTGCTTAAACTTGCCTAAAATGCGTTCACGCTGGCTCTGGGAAATATCGCCGTGCAGACCTTCTGCGTCATACCCCCGCTCCATCAACTTCTTGGCGATCGCGTCAACGTCGACTTTCGTGCGGCAAAAGATCAAACCATAAAACTCCGGTTCACTGTCGATGATGCGGCAAAGCGCTTCAAGTTTGTCGTAATGATTGACTTCAAAATAGATCTGATCGGTCAGATTGACCGTCAGTTGCTCTTTACTTACCCGGACGATCTTATACTCGCCCATATACCTTTCCGCAAGCTGTAAGATCCGGGAAGGCATCGTCGCAGAAAAAAGCAACATACGTTTCTTCTCCCCGGTATATTTCAGGATCAGTTCGATATCATCGATAAAACCCATATTCAACATTTCGTCGGCTTCATCAAGGACGACAAAAGAAACCGATTTCAAGTTCAACGTCCCCCGCTGCAAATGGTCCATGATCCTGCCGGGCGTGCCGACAACGACATCAACGCCACGGCGTAAACGATACAATTGCTGTTCCATGGATTGGCCGCCATAAATAGCGATGACCCGTATGGACATGTCCGTACGCAACGAATTGATCTCTTCCGAAACCTGTAAAGCCAATTCCCGGGTCGGGACCAAAACGATCGCTTGCACCGCGTTCGTGCCCTTGGGAATACGCTCTAGGATCGGCAAACCAAAGGCCGCGGTCTTACCGGTCCCGGTCTGTGCCTGTCCGACAACATCAAGCTCCCCTTCCAACAATAAAGGAATCGCTAATTCCTGTATCTCAGTGGGTTCTTCAAAACCCTTCTTCTGCAAAATCTTCAACGTAGCCTCTGATAGACCCAAAGCCTTAAATTTCTCCAACATGTATTTCCTCCTGTATATTTTAAATAGTTTCTATTTTCGATCGCGTATGCGCGCGGATATTATAGCAGAAACGACGGCTTTCGGGGTTTTTTATTCCCGTTACCAGAATACCACGGGCTGCGCCCGTACCTGCCCGCCCTTCGGGAGCATGCGGGGATGAATGGAGCGGGACGTCGCCCCACGAGGGGCGCACTATCAGGGCCACGGGTTAACCCCGTGGGGCTCCAGTGAACAAAGTCTATTCACCTGTGATCAATACTGCCAACTATCCACGCTTATTTTTACCGGTGTACCTGAGCATCTCCTGAATGCTCTTTTGAGAGCGTTTGATGATATCTTCCGGCAAAGTGACTTCATAATACGAATGCTCAAGCGAATACAAAACTTTCTCTAAGGTCGTTTTTTTCATATTCGGGCAGACGCCCAACTCTGACGCCGGATAAAATTCCTTATCCGGATTGTCTTTCTTAAGACGGTGAATGATGCCGATCTCAGTACCGATGATGAACTCCCGGCATGACGACTGTTGTACGTACCGGCACATCCCTTCAGTCGACACTGTTTTATCGGCCAGCTTTATCACTTCGGCGTTACACTCCGGATGCACAAGCACTTCAGCGCGCGGATGCGCTTTTTTCATCCGCAGGATATCCTGATCCAATATCTTAGCGTGCGTCGGGCAATACCCCTGCCAACAGATCAACTGTTTTCCGATCGTCCGCGAAACATACCCGCATAAATACTTATCCGGGACAAAAACGACCTTGTCCGTCTGCCGCAGGACCCCCTGCACGACGTCCACCGCGTTCGCCGACGTGCAACAGACATCGCACTCGGCCTTGACTTCCGCGGAAGTATTGACGTAACAGACCGCCACCGCGCCCGGGTTCTGTTTTTTCAGATCGCGCAATTGGTCCGCGGTGATCATATCGGCCATCGGGCACCCGGCGTCTGCTGCCGGGATCAAGACGGTCTTTTGCGGAGAAATGATCTTCGCCGTTTCCGCCATAAAGTACACGCCGCAAAAAACAATGACGTCGGCGTCCGTTTTCGACGCCTGCACGCTTAAATTCAGCGAGTCGCCGACATAATCGGCGATATCCTGCACTTCCGGTAATTGGTAATTGTGCACCAACAGGACTGCGTTCTTCTCTTTCTTGAGTTTCAGTATTTTTTCAACAATAGTCATTTTAGTATTGAATACTTTGTACTTGGTGCTTAGTCAGGATGAGCGAAGTACTAAGAGCCAAGGGCATCGCTATTAAGCGAGGGGATTAAATTCTCCCGATAACGAATATCGCGTTTAACGCGAACAGGTTCGGCAAAAACCGTACCGGACGCGCCTTCCCCAAATAATAAGTATTATAAATGCGAAAACGATTTTCTCTACAAAAATCTTTAAAGTCGGTGATCGTTAAGAAGTGTAAGTTCGGCGTACTATGCCAGCGGTACGGCAATGACGGCGTGATCGGGACTTTACCTTTAAAGAAAAGCCGGACGCGCCCCGGATAATAGCCGAAATTCGGGAACCCGACCACGACTTTCCTGCCGACACGCAAGGCTTCCTGTAAAACAAAATCTGCCCGCTTGGCCTCCTGCATACTTTGATTTAAAATAACGTAATCGAATGACTGGTCCGGGTAATCTTCCAATCCGCGGTCTATATCATCATGCACGACGCTGACGCCTTTGGCCACGCACTCATAGATCAACGAAGCATTGACTTCCACCCCCTGCCCTTTCACCTTCTTCTTTTCGGTCAACAGCGCTAACAACTCGCCGGGGCCGCAACCGAGATCCAACACCCGCGATTCAGGCGCGATCACATGATAAATGATCCTCAGGTCTAAACGTTTCGCTTTACTCATGGTTTAGTATGGTGTACGTCTTCTCTAAAAAATGCGAAATAAGGCGCGTTTCGTCTTCGATCTCCAGAAGAAACGCGTCATGCCCGTACGTCGAATCGATCTCGCAAAAAGTCACGTCGACGCCGTTCTTCTTCAACTGGCTGACGATCTCCCGCGATTGATACGAAGGATAGAGCCAATCGGACTCAAACGCGACGACCAAAAAACGGGTATTGATCGCCCTGCCGGGTTGAATAAATTTATCGCCGGACAAGTCGAAATAATCCATGGCTTTGGTGATATAGAGATACGAATTGGCATCAAACCGCTTCACAAAATTATCGCCCCGGTAACGCAAATAGCTCTCGACTTCAAAATCCGTCCCAAAACTGAAACTATAGACGTTTTCCTTTAAACGGCGGGAAAATTTCTCTTCCATGGACTGGTCGCTCATATACGTAATGTGGCCGATCATCCGCGCGACCGCTAACCCCCGTTTCGGAGGTTCTCCGCTTTCGTAATAGGACCCGCGTTTCCAGTCTGGATCAGCCATGACCGCCTGGCGGCCGACTTCGCCGAAAGCGATCTGCTGCGGCGAATGCTGCAACGCCGTGGCGATCGGGATCGCCGACGCGATCATATCCGGGTACGAAGCGACCCACTGTAACGCCTGCATCCCGCCCATGGACCCGCCGGCAACGCTGAGTAACTTCTTTATGCCCAGATGCTGGATCAAATGTTTCTGAGCATTCACCATGTCCGCGATCGTGATCATCGGGAAATCTATTCCATAGGGCTTTCCTGTTTTAGGATCGATCGAAGCCGGTCCGGTGCTTCCTTTGCAACCGCCGACAACGTTTGAACATATGACAAAATACTTCCCGGTATCAAAAGCTTTCCCCGGGCCGATCATGTCTTCCCACCACCCGGGCTTTGAATCATCTTTGTGATACCCGGCAGCGTGCGCGTCACCGGACAAAGCGTGTAAGATCAAGACCGCGTTACTTTTATTTTTATTTAAAGTGCCGTAGGTCTCATACGCAAGGGTAATCGGCCCAAGGGCCTGGCCGGATTCCAACAAAAGCCCGGGCCCTTCCTGCGCGAAGGTATAGTGATGCGTCGTTACCAATCCGACACTCTGCGGTTTCTTCTCATTCATACTATTTCAAAAACTCCTCATACAACCACGTCGACAGATACCGTTCGCCGGTTGACGCGAACAAAGTAACAATTGTCTTGCCCTTCATGGATTCCCGCCGGGCGACTTCCATAGCCGCCCACATCGCCGCGCCGCTGGAAATCCCGACAAAAACCCCTTCTTCTTTGGCTAATAATCGCGCATAATCTCCGGCATCGTCACTATTGACCAAAATAATCTCATCAAGAATGTCTCTATTCAATATCTGAGGAACAAACCCCGCGCCGATCCCTTGTATTTTATGCGGCCCGGGTTTTCCACCGGACAAGATCGCCGACTCTTTTGGTTCTAACCCGATGATCTTTACCGACGGTTTACGTTTCTTCAAAACTTCTCCCACACCGGTAATCGTCCCGCCGGTACCGATCCCCGCGATAAATACGTCGACCTCGCCGGCAGTATCTTTCCATATTTCTTCAGCGGTAGTCCTACGGTGGACCTCAACGTTGGCCGGATTATTAAACTGTTGCGGCATATAACTGTTCGGAGTATTCCGGACCAATTCTTCGGCCTTTTCCACCGCGCCGCGCATGCCTTTGGCGCCCTCAGTCAATACTAATTGAGCGCCGAAGATCCGCAGCAACTGTCGGCGTTCCGAACTCATCGTATCCGGCATCGTCAGGATGAGCCGGTATCCGCGCGCCGCGCAGACAAAAGCCAGCGCGATACCCGTATTGCCGCTGGTCGGCTCAATAATGATCGAATCGCGGTTGATCAGACCTTTTTTCTCGGCATCCTCGATCATCGCCACACCGATACGGTCCTTCACGCTGGAAAGCGGATTGAAATACTCAAGCTTTGCCAGGATCTTTACGTCGAGCCCTTTCGTAAGATTATTGATCTTCACTAACGGCGTGCGTCCTACTGTTTGCGTAACATCATTAAAAATCGGCATAGTTTTGTCCTCCTCGTATTCGTGTTGCGTCGTGCGTATTGCGTTGTGCGCCAAATAATTCAAACGCAAGACTCAATACTCAATACGCATGACGAGTCTTAAACGGCTTTCGTCAACGCCTGTTCGATATCCGCGATAATATCGTCGACATGTTCCAGCCCGATCGATAGACGGATAAAATCAGCAGTCACCCCGGTCGCGCGTTGCTCCTCTTCGGAAAGCTGCTGATGCGTCGTTGTCGCGGGATGTATCGCTAAACTCTTCGCGTCACCGATATTTGCCAGATGCGAAAACAACTGCAACGAATCGATGAACTTCTTTCCGGCAATACCTCCGCCTTTAATACCAAACCCGATGATCGCTCCGGCGCCTTTCGCCAGGTATTTCCGGGCGCGTTCTTTTTCAGGGCTTGAGCTCAATCCCGGGTAATTTACCCATGAGACCGCTTTATGTTTCTGGAGATACTGAGCAACGGCCAAGGCGTTTTCCGAATGCCGGGCCATGCGCAAATGCAGGGTCTCTAACCCCTGTAAAAAAAGAAACGAATTAAACGGCGACAACGCCGGCCCGAGATCCCGCAACAACGTCACCCGCGCTTTAATGATATACGCTATATTACCAAAAGGCTTTAAGGCTTCAACAAAATTAATTCCGTGATAACTGGGATCTGCGCCCGCGATCAAGGGAAACTTACCGTTCGTCCAGTTGAATTTACCCGCATCAACGATGATCCCGCCGATCGACGTACCATGCCCGCCGATAAATTTTGTCGCTGAATATACGGCGATATCTACTCCATAATCGATAGGTTTTAAAACGTACGGAGCGACCGTATTATCCAATATCAACGGGACCCCATTCTTATGCGCGACCGCGGCTAATCCTTCGATATCGCAGACATCTAATTTGGGGTTACCGATCGATTCGGCATAGACCGCCTTTGTTTTTGCGGTGATCGCCTTCCCAAACGCCTGCAGGTCATTCGATCTCACGAATCTTACTTGTATCCCTAAGCGCGGAAAGGTGTAATGAAAAAGGTTATAGGTCCCTCCGTACAGATTATCCGCGGAAACGATCTCGTCTCCGGCTTGAGCGATCGTCAGCAGCGCCAACGTGATCGCGGACTGGCCGCTGGCAACCGCCAACGCTCCCACGCCGCCGTTAAGCAGGGCCATTCTCTTTTCCAAAACATCGGTCGTCGGATTCATCAAACGGGTATAGATATTGCCGAATTCTTTTAACGCGAATAGATTTGCCGCGTGTTCGGTACTCTTAAATTGATAAGACGTTGTCTGATAGATCGGCACAGCCCGTGATCCGGTTACCGGGTCCGGTTCCTGCCCGCCGTGCAACAATAATGATTCAGCGCGCAATTTTTCATCGATTTTACTCATGTTTTGCCTCCCGTTCTTCGTTTCACGCAATTCGGTTATGTACTTCGGCTTTAACTACGAAAACCGTTAAACGATTGCCGATATGCGTAGCACTTCGTTACCGATTACCGTAATTGATTACACGATATAGACTCAAATGCCTGCTCCCGAGTCGAACAACTCGACGATCTTCTTGAGTGCGGCTTTCTCATCCGGCCCCTCGGCGACAACCGTGATCTCAGATCCCTTCTTGGCTCCCAATGAAAGCACCGACAAAATCGAACAGGTGTCCGCATCTTTACAATCATGGCAAAGCTTTATCTTTGCCTGGTAATTTTTGGCGCAACGCACGATCTGGGCAGCCGGCCGCAGATGCAATCCCTCTTTATTCTTTATGGTAACTTTTTTTTTGATCATATTGAATAATGTACTTCTTTCTCACGCGGCCGCGCTTTTCGCGCTAATTCCTGAAAAGTCACCGAATCGATCAGCCTCAAGGTCTCTTCAGTCACTTGTTTCCACAACGGACGAAAAACACATTTGTACAGGTCCTCGCAACTATCGTACTCTTTACTCACACAAGCGATCGGTTCGACGGGACCATCGATAAACCGCACCACATCGCCGACCGTAATAGCCGAAGGCGGACGGGCAAGCAGATACCCGCCGACTTTACCGCGCTTACTGACAACGAAACCGCCGCGTTTTAATTCCAAAAGGACCTGCTCAAGGAATTTAATCGGGCTATGCGAACGATTCGCTATTTCCTGAATAGTCACGACTATGCCTTCATGCAAAGCAAGGTCAAGAATCGCTTTTAACGCGTAGTCTCCTTTATATGTGATCTTCATGATTTGCCTCCACCAACCTATATAATCCCTATAGACATAGTAGATTTTAAATCAATACGGCAAGTTTGTCAAGAAAAAATCTCCAAAAGTAAATGGCATACTAGTTTGATGTATCCGTGAGATCACTGCTAAAAAAAAGGCAGAGTTTATACAATAACGCTTACGGGCAGAAGATCCTATTTGCTAAATACTTTTGTCATACCGTAGGCAGCACCGGCAGCTATCGCCGTTCCGATAAGAGAACAACCCGAGAGAGACGCACCCCACAACCCGATAAGTACCCACAGTAATATTTTCTTCACCATCAGCCTGCCTTTCTATTGTATTTTATCAACTAATAATCGCTTAAAGATCTTATGCGGATATCCCGGATCTTTCGTCTTTTTACCCGCCAGTATGAAGCAAAAATCACTTGAGCATCCGGTGCTTTAACAACTGCTTCCAATTCCTTTAACGCGTTACCTGACGAGATTCTCTTCCCCGTTTTTTGTATTATACCATAATCAAATCCCGTTACCAGATACCGCATTAAAGAAGCGCGGGAGATCATCCGTGTTTTAGGCAGTAGGGATCTTTTATATCCGTTTCTACGTACAAAACAGCCGGAATGATCCCGGGATATCAGCTCCCGTAAAAAAATAAAAATGGCTTATGGAGTTGACAAATATGCGGTATTTGTTAAAATATTTGAACTTTAGACAGGAGCATTTTATGGATTACACTGATTTAAAACCCGGAGTAACGTTTATTTACGAAGGACAACCTCATCTGGTCATATCCGGCCAGTTTCACCGGATGCAGATGCGCAAAGCGGTCATGCGCGCCAATATCCGGAATATAAAGACCGGACAGATATTGCAAAAAACATTTACGGCTTCAGACCAATTTGATTCGGCGGATGTTGAACGCCTCGGCGTGCAATACCTCTACCATGACGGAGACCTGTACCACTTTATGGATAAAACGACCTTTGAGCAATTACAAGCCAGCAAAGAAATCCTTGGCGAAAACGTTAAATATTTGAACGAAGATCTGGAAGTCGCGCTCCTGATGTACGACAATAACCCGATACAGCTCATACTCCCCCAGCATGTCAACCTCAAGGTCATAGAGGCACCGATGGCAATAAAAGGCGACAGCGTCACGAATACCTTTAAGACCGTTACCTGCGAAAACGGGATAAAAGTTTCATGCCCTCTCTTTATCAAAGAAGGCGACATCCTCAAGATCAACACCGAAACCGGCGATTACGTCGAGCGAGCCACGTAAATACTACGCGAGACGCTGGAACCACATCCAAAATGGTGACGTCCTTAACCACAACATCTAAATAAAGAAAATAGGAATATCGAATTACTGTCAAAAAATGTGAAGTAGTTGCTCTATGAAGATTTTTTGACTATAGGGTAATTCGATAAAGGAAGAGCGAGCCACGTAAAAAAACTCAGTTATTAGCTCTTCCCTTGCGGGAGGCTCCGCTTTGCATCGCACGAGTACTTAGTCATTTTTTAAAACCAAAAGAAAGCCAAAGGACTTCCTGGCCGGCGGCTAATGCAGTAACGAGTCTATTTCTTTCACGAGGACGTTTATATCAAAAGGTTTGCTAAAATAACTATCGGCTCCAATGACTTTGCCGATTATACGGTCGGCATCACTGGCTTTTCCGGAGATCATCACTATCGGCGTTTTTCCGATCACCCCGTCTTTCCGGATCTGCCGGCAGACTTCTTCACCCGACAACCTCGGCAACATCAGGTCTAACACGATCACATCCGGCGCTTTTTCTTTCGCGGTATTCAGGCCGCTGACCCCGTCATACGCGGCAAGGACCGTAAAACCCTTCCGCCAAAAAAGGATCGAAAGCATATCGACTATGCTGGAATCATCATCGACAATAAGGACCTTCTTTTTCATAGGATGGCTCTATTGTATCAACATAGATAAAACTGTCAAAGGAATCTGTTACTTCCACTTAATAGACGGAGTGTTCCGGAGCGGGATGCGGATGTAATGATGCTGAGGATATCCTAACATCATCGCGCCGAAACAACTGCACTTTTTATTTATCCCCAAGGACTCCATCGCTGCCGGGCACATATTGACCGCCATCTGAAGATATCCCGCCCAACAAGCTCCCAGGCCAAAAGATACGGCTGCAAGCTCCAGATACGCCAAAGAGATCGTTGCCGCCTGCATGGCGGTCATATCATCTTTGAGCGCGTAAGCGATAACAACATGCGGGCATTTCCGTAAAATCCGGTCATCGCCGTTGTCCCAAGCATCTACCGTGTTCTGCATGCGAAGAGACTCGGCGATAGAAGCCTTTTCGCTGATAAGAATGCGCATCCAGTCAATGACCAACTTCGCCAGTTCCGTTACTTTCTTCGTATCATATACAACCAGCCAATGCACCGGTTGCCGATTGATCCCTGAAGGAGCATACCGGGCAACATCAATGATCTTCTCGATCGTATCTCGGGAAACCGGCTCTTTTTTATAGACGCGTATGGATCTCCGCGCTTTCAAGAACAATTCAACCTGCTGCGGCGATAAATTCCAGTCTTTCGGGATCTGACGGCATTGAGCCGGGGACATCTTTGTCAACGACAACGCTCCATACGGACAAATGGCCATACAATGGCCGCAATTAATACATAATTCATCGGCGTTCTCTACCGGCTCAGGGATCTGTGTCTGTTTATTATTCGCTATGATCCGGACCGGGCACACTGCCGCGCAAAGGCCGTCTTTTTTACACAAGGTAGCATCAACCGTGAATAAGCTCATCGAACAAGCACCTCTCTTCTCATGGAAAGTTATTGTAGCACAATCAGAAAAAGTGACAAGTAAACAAGTCACAAGTGAGCAAGATACTAAAAAATCAAGATGCAGCGTGTTGGGTGTAGGAAGATCTGAGTAAAATCGATAGACAACCGCTTGCTACTTTTCAGCAATCATTTATTATTTAGACCAAGGAAGGCCCGGAGCTTCTGCTTGTACTCATCGGAAACCACATACACATCCTCATTATGCCCTCCCGGAAACGGCAAAAACTGCTTCGGTTCCGCAGCGGCATCAAAAAGCCTGCGGCCATACTTAATAGGCATAACGTCATCCTGCAGGCCATGAACGATAAGTTTCGGGATATGCAACCGTGATATTTTCCTGGCATTGTCATACTGCTGGCTTACGATAAGCCGGGCAGGCAGGAATGGATACAGGTCGCCGGCGACAGAAACAACCGAGTCAAAGCCTCCCTCCACGATCAAGGCCCGTATATTTCTTCGCGTCGCAAGCTCGACCGCGACACCTGCGCCCAATGATTTGCCGTACACGACGATATCTTCCGGCCGGATATGCTTTATCGCGACTAAATAATCATATAAAGCATCGGCATCAATATAGAGACCTTTCTCCGTAGGGATACCCGTGCTTTTTCCATATCCCCGATAATCCGCGATAAGCAGATTCACCTCCAGCTCATGAAAGAACCGTACTTTATGCAAACGCCCGGAAATGTTCCCGGCATTGCCGTGAAAATAGATGACCGTTATCTGAGACCCGGCGGCCGGGACAAACCATCCATGGAGTTTCTTCTTATCAATAGTATCGACACATATATCCTCATAAGGGATCTTGTACACTGACGGCGTTTGCGTAATAACCTTTGTGGGATAATAGAGGCTCTGCTGCTCCAAGAGAAAGAAATACACCCGCATGACAATCAAAAAGAATATAAGAGCAAAAGTAGCTTTAAAAAATACTATCATCAATAACTGCCCTCTTACTGGTTCATAATGAGGCTTAGGCCTTTCTCGATGCAAAGTCATGAGAATTGCGCTTTTGTCGAGCTTTGCGAAAAAAAAGCCTGTCCCGTTTCCTTATTAATTATATTTAGGTGCGGGACGTCCCGGACCTAAATGTGTCGAGTGGAAGCGGCACTGTAGCCGATTTACCCTCCTTTTTAGTGGGGCTTGTTACTTATTCACGATTTCTTTATCATGAAGGAGAAATAGTCTGTTGAAACCATTCCTTTATGATCGTAAACGTCTCTTTTTTATTCTTGCGGAGCAAATATTCGGCATGCGCGCCGTTCTTGATGATCGCGATCTTCTTCTGAGAACGCGTCTTATTGTAGAGTTTCTGGGAATGCGAAGATTTGGTCACCCAGTCTTTATCACCGTGGATATAGAGTACCGGACACGACAGTTTTTCGACACAGTCGATGGGTTTCTTTTTATCGAGCCAAAACTTACCCGGTTTCACTCCTTTGCCCTTGCGGCCTTCTTTCAGGTTATAGACAATGTCGTTTTCCACGTCCAATTTCCAAAACTGATAATCGATCTTTGAACTATCCGAGGGCGCGCTGATCGCGATCAGGCTATCGATCCCTCTTTTTTCCGCCCCGACCTGAATACTGATAGCCGCTCCGTACGAGAAGCCGATCAACCCAACTTTGCGATATTTACTTTTTACGTAATCAAGCACGGACTCCAGGTCATAATGTTCTTTCGATGTCCAGGTAAAGACCCCGGAGCTTTTCCCGTGGCCGCGAAAATCAAAGATGATGACGTCATACAATTCCACAAGGCTGTCTTTAAGCCGCTGGATCAATGCCGCGTCTTTACTGTTAAAGAACCCGTGGGCAATGATGACCGCCTGTTCATGGCCCGCGGTGTAATGGTCATAGGCTATCTTGACATTATCGGAAGTGTACACTGTCCCGCTCTTCGTCAATACCATAAAAAACTTCTCCTTAATATTAAACATGAGACGCGGTCTCCCTCTCCAATTTATCGCACCATTTCCCGACCATCGAAACAAGCTGCGTAAGCTCTTCTTTATTCATGACGTTGGCAATACTGGAAACCGTTTCGTAGTATCCGGGCCAAACAGCATCTAAAAGGCCGGAACCTTTTTCGGTAATGCGGACAAGATTGACCCGGCGGTCGTTCAGGCGGCCGATCCGTTCGATGCAACCGTCTTTTTGAAGCTTATCCAGCAGACGCGTCATGTTCGACGCGCTCACGATAAGCCGCTTTCCGATCTCAATCTGGCTCATCCCCTGGTCTTTTCCGATATGTTTGATGATCATCATGGCATTAAATTTAGCGGGAGTAAGCTGATGCGGACGTAAATAGTCGCTTATCATACGCTCCATAAGCACGTACAAACAAGCCGTACTAAAGAGCGCGGCTTCCTGCGCAGGGACACGATGTAAAGGAATGCCTAATCGTTTAAGAGCTTCCATACTATAAAAACCTTTTCTGTTCTTCGTTTATCGGCAACGATGCCCATCTCGATAAAAGTTTCTTGAGGTTTCTTAAAGTTCCTTAAGGTTTTGGAATGTTGCTTTTAAAAACAGTAACCTTAAGGAACCTTCCGGAACATCACGGAACTTCCAGAAGGAACTTTTCTTTATAAAATCGGGCCGTAACCGTCTAACGAAAAACTCTCATCGTTTATTAACACTATATAGTTAATCACTCAACTATTGACTTGTCAACTATATTGAATAAATAGTTTCGCGTCCGCTTTGCCATCAGCGATAAAAAAAGCGGGAATCCCGTAGGACGGAATTCCCGCTGCCCTATTTATCAATTTAAAGCTATTACCGGTAAGCTATCAATCAAAAAAAAAGAAGCTTAACGAGGCATTCCCGGCATCATAGGTGGTTTCTGCCCGCCGGCCATCGGCCGACCTTTCATGCCATTGGACATCATGATCATTTGCACAAATTCTTTTTCGACTTTGTACTCTTTATTCTCTTCTATGTCCACTTTCTCTTTGATCAATGCCCTTAATTGTTCTTCCACCTGTGCCTTGGGTAAGTCGTCATTCATTGCACCGGTCAGTAATCTTTGCGTCTCTTCCTGAATTTCCATGAGCCGTTTTTGGAATTGATATAATTTGGGAGCTTTCTGCTGCAACATGCTCATCATTTTCTCTTGCTGGTCTTTAAACTCGGCCTCATTAACCGCCCCTCCCCCGGGAAAGGTGAGCTTACCTTCGGGAAGCTTTTGCGCAAACCCAGACTGCGTTACAAAAAAAAGCATCACGGCAAGATAATATCGAATCTGCATACCCAAACTCCTTTCAAAATAGTACCACTACCACCAATAAGGCCAACTATAATCATACCCGCCGCTGCTGACTTTTGAACTCTTAATACAAAGAGTATAGCTTGCCGGTGAACCATAATACCAATAATACCAGTATGGATATGCATTATTGGCACTTTGTATCGTAAGCGCGGTATATCCTGACGGACAACTACAGCTGCATGACGGATTTCCGTAATACCAATAATACCAGTAATAATAAGGATAGCTTGATGAACAGGTGCAAGCGCTGATCACGGCCTGGTCGCTTGCCCAACGCGGTTCAGTGCCATCGACCGGACTTTGTAAATATACATCTTTCGCGTACATATAATTCCCGCTCAACACGTCTCCGGAAATATGCGCGTTACCGGCAACATCCAATTTAGCTTGCGGATTATTCGTCCCCACGCCCATATTCCAATTAAGATCATCGGGATAGATCGCATTCCCTGTCTGTGTCCATAAACCTACGGTCTGCCAACTATAATGGTTATTTGCCACCTGACGGCATGTCAATATCTGCTTTTTAGTCTGGTCATAATACATAGTCCCTTCATGCGCTTCGTCACACGAGAAAGAATCTCCACTGGGAGCAGTAGGATACATACGAAGCAATCGGTAATCTCCGTAAGGCACTGGATAATAAGTAGTTATAACCAATTCCTCTTTATGCGGTGTCTGACTCTGGGCGGAAAAACAAATAAAGAGCGATACAATGGAACATAAAACGACCCCCAAGAACCGAATAGATCTCTGCATAGATTATACCCCCTCCCGTTACAGCGGTTTGACCCGTTTAATCACATTATTTATATCATATATCGAAACGATTTTCTACCAAAAAATTTCACCCGCCTCTACAAAATGAAGTCTCTCTGGGCTAAAGCCCGGGAGACTTCATTATATCAAATCCCCGGCTTTAAGTTTATATTTTCTGATAGACTCTCGCGATATCGTCCCGCAAGAGTAAGGTCTTGACCGTATCGTATACCTTCAACAACGGCGCATCCTGAATTACCGCCGCATAGGCTTGTTGAGTCGGCCAATAGACGACAAAAAGGCTTTGTGACTTCAGCTGCCGGTTTAACTGCACCAACAATTTACTTTCATCGGTTCTTTTCATGCTGCTCCAAAAGAACCAGATCAAATCGTATCCGGACAGGTCCTCTTCAAGAAAATTCCTGTGTCGTATCTCCACTATCTTTGCCTGAAAAATATCGCGGAATGATTCAAATATCAAACCGTTCGAAAATACCAGTTTTGAGTTGAGTTCAAAACCCGTTACTTTCCGTATAGGATACAGACCCAATATTGCCGCGACACTACCTAATCCGCTGCCCAATACCGCCGCGCTGGTCCGGCTCGATAACGATAACCGTTGCAACACTTTCCAGACTTCTTTGATATGAGAAGGCAGGTATACCCCTATATCGTTGCCGGCGTCGTCATGGGTATAAGTAAAATCCGGATAGCCGAAATAAGCGGTATCGATCTGACGATACGCTGCCCGGACCCTTTTAAACCGTTCCTTAAGCGTCAAAGATGAAGAACTTTTAAGTTGGCCCGAAGTAACAGCATGCGCGATGTTCACCGGTTGTTTGACGCCGCTTAAGGTAAACGATTTTTTTAAAAACTTACCAAACTGAATAAAATTATAGAGCGCGCCGATATTCGTTTCGCGATAAAAACCCATCGTAAAATTCGCAAAACCGGCTTGCTTATAGAGCCGGCCGCTTTGAATATTCCCAAGAACGTCCTGCAACGTCACTTCGCCTTCGCCCGCGGACTCTTTCTCTACGACTAAAGCCCGGTCGATGACCCGCCGCACACGTTTCTCTTCTCCCTCAAGAGCTTCATATTCCGACCAGAACTGTGACCGGCTGATCTCATTGAGAATAATATCTTTCATGCGCATTCCGCCGGGAAGCGCTTCGCCGATCAAACGGTATATCTGTGATCCGATCCCTCTGCCGGTAAGGTCCGTGGACCCGCGATGAAACGAAAGCCGCTCATCACTAAGATCTATGTCCATGCCGATCACTTCAGATTGTATAAGAAAGCTCACAAACGGCTCATCCGAAAAAACATCGTCTTTCGCACGAACCAGTTTAAAGTTTTCAGACACATATGATGCTGCCGGGGACGGCTCTGATCCTGCCATGGAAAGCCAATATTTCTCGCCGGTCTTCATATCCTGTACCGTTGTCGATTCAAGGATTTGCTGAATACGCCGGGCGTGCTCCAACGGAGACGGAAATGATTTCCCGTCAGCCGTTAAAGCTGAACTGCTTTGAAAAAACACCTTTTCAGCATTCTCATACAGGATTTTCCGCGCGATATTCGCCCTTTCATCCATGTAAAGGGCCTCTAAAACCCGCGCAAATGCCTGCAAAGAAGCATTCAATATCGAATGATCTTTCCCTTTGACATCGCTCACCAAACTGTATGAAAGATCCGATCCGTAAAACAGACGTTCCGGGAATGCCCGGGCAAAGCGCCCGATCACTTTCGGATCGGTTACCGTCGATAATTCAAAGAATACATTTTCAAATCTCCCCACGGTATCCAATAGTTCCTTGATCCGCTCGTCACTACGGACCAAGGCCAAATGAGCCAGGATAAAACGCGCGCGCGGGAAGTCTGAAGCCAGCTGCGCAAGATGCGCCAGCATAGGCTGCGCGGTGGGCCGCCAGATCCCGGTCGGCAAGTGGATCATGACCGGCAAACCGTATTCATCCAAGACTCTTAAAAGGCTGTCAGTCAGCATTCCGGCTAAAGGTACCTGGGCATTCTTCCTGGTTTTGAAATAAGCTGAAGTCACCCTTGGCGTGACTTTAAAACCCGCGAAACCATCCTGCAGGTACTGTCCAAGTTCATCCGCGTTCATATCCGGGGCCACCGCGGCTAATACACGATAGGTATCCTTAAAAGACGGGATTTCCCGCGCGGCAGCGATCAGCTCACTGTTTTTATCACGCAGGTCATATCCTCCCAGCAGTGTCGGAAAAATGACAAAGCGGCTTTGATAGCCCGGGGCCGATCGAGCATAGAAAACACTGAGATCAGCGATATCAAAATACGGGATATTCCACGTTTCCACGGCATCGTCCTCCGAAACAGTACTTCGCAGCACCCGCGGAGAGATATCGATATGCGCGTGGGTGTCTATAAGCCTGTTTGTTCCAAATTCTTCCCCAAGCCGTGCCCAAACAGCGAAGATGCCTTCTTCAGGGGCTTGGCTCCTCTTTTTAAGCGCTACGTCCACTTTCTTTTGTTCAATAAGCACATGCACTGAAAGCATCTCTTCAATCGTATCGCGTAAAATACTCACAATCTGCTCCGGGGAAAGTTTACCGATACCCGACAGATGTGATTCCAGATCCCGCGCCAACGCCGACATTTCCCTGTCGGACAATATCCACGCATATTTCAATTGGGCGCTCATGCGCAGAATGATCTGTAATGAATACTCGAAATAGACGTCGTTCTTCCAGCCATATCTGACAATCGTCGGGACAACCGTCTTAAGGAAATGGGTAGGATCTACCTCCTTAGATACAAGCATCTCCACAAAATCAGCGATCAACTCGCGGATCCGGTGCCGGTCATGGCATCCCTCCAAGGCTTTGATAGAAGCTTCGGTAAAAGGAATAGCTTTCGTGATCATCTCGGCTATCCCCATGGGGCCGCTTAACATTTTAAGCAGGCCGATCGAATACTCACGCGGGATAAAACCATGTGTTATCAAATTATCCACCAAAGTCACTCCTAATGCCCGGGCCATGGTATTAAACGCTTCGGCGAATTCCTTGTCGTCTCGATATTCTTCATTCAGATACCTCCAGACGACGCTGAAATATCCGGCCTTGACCAAGGAGACCATCATCGCCGAGCGTCTTGTAATGGAAGCCATCCGCATTTTCATCAGATACCAATGATTTCTCAATATCCGAAGCCACAACCACACCAAAACGCTCACCCCGCCGGAAATGACCAAAAGCATAGATGAATGCTCAATAAAAACATGCTGTAAAAAGCTATATAACTCCATCGATATTGGCGATGAGCTCTGCACACGGGATAAAACGCCTCCCCAGAACTTGATATCGTTGTCGCTTCTATAAAACTGCACCTGATGATCAAGATAATACGGGAAGGCATATTTATGGATATGCCTGAGTACACCCTGAATGTAAAACTCGCCGGAGATCACCACGGTACTGGGCTCAAAGAATCTAAAAAGGTCGCTGAAATCATCGTTCCTCATATCATAGGGATTGTTCCGGTCAAAATTCGGAATACCGAACGACGGATTATTGTGCATGACCACATCAGCAGTAAAAGACAATCCGCCATTTCGAGGCACCTCACTGATGAACATGCCGAAATACCGGAAATCCACCGAAGACACCGGTAAGGAAACGGCATCCAGCGCGGATTCAAAATATTCGCGCAAAACCGCTTCTTTCTCGATCGGATAGACCCGGCGGGCGCCTAATTTTAATGCCGCCATGCTCAATACTCCGTTACCCGTTCCGGCATCTATGACGTCTTTATTCCGCAACGAGATATGCTGTAATTCGATCAAGGAACCGACAGTCCAATGCTGGTATCTCCGGTCATCCCACAGATCATCTGAATGGAAATATCCGTTCGTTGTCGTATCAAATCCCTGTAGATAGACAAATAAGACAATCGCTTCTTTATTGAGTACGATCCATTCGGGGACACGGTCTCGATACCGGATATCTACGACAAAGATCTTTCCGGCACGGTAGAAATAAGTCTGTACTGTCTTATCATATCCGTAACCGGAAATAATATTAAATTCATTATCATACGAATATCCCTCTAAAAGGCCCTTACTGCGAAGGCCTGGGTCATAACCAAAATCCCTGAATAGGTCTTCCAGCGCAGCTTCGATTCCGGAAATAGCGCCTGCCTCCATCGGCGAAGAAGCATTTTCCGGATCTTCATATCGGTTCCGCGGTCCCTCCTCATCCATAGATCCGGACGCAAACGGCAATACTAATCTTTCTGTATTTCTACGTATTCCAATATATTCCGTCTTTCCTCCGATTCTTCGGCTGATATTAATCAAAATATTATCCGGCCCGACATTCTCGCGAAGCTTATTAATCAACACCTCCCGGCTTAATGCCGCGCCTTTGAACGGTTGGAATAAGCCGGGTTTTTCGATGAATTCTTTCATAACAAAAGGAGAAATATCGACAAACATGACCCCGCCTTCCGCCAGCCTCATATAGAGCTCTCGTATAGCTTTGATGATATCCGAAACATACACCGTCGTATTAGTCCCAAAAACGATACCGTCGAACCCGTTCGGCAATTTTTGCAGATCAGCGCTGCGATCCACATCAATCGCTTGATGATTTGCATGCAACGCGGTATACAAGAAAAACAACTTCTCAGCCGGCACCCGAAAAAATCTTCTGCGCAGATGTTTAAAATCGTACAGCAAACCTTCTTCTTTATTGCTTGAAAGTATAGAAAGCACCGGATAGCGCAGTCGAAGATCGACATCGGCTTTGCCCCTTCCCACGCCAATAAAAAGCAGTTTACCGTTTCGATGTTGTTCAACGAACTCGATAAAGGCCTTTCCATAATCCCTCAAAGTACTGCGCAATCCTCTATTTATCCAATATTCATGTGAATAATACGTGATGCGGGCTCTTTCCTGCACATACTCCGCGATAGTATTTACTGCCGATGACGCACTCGTGGAATCAAACGATCCCGGAGTTAAAAGAACGCTCGCCTCTGTTTCATGGCGAAGTTTTTCAATAAGCTGCGACTTGAGAACACCCGTATGAAACCCCAATTCGCTCATCTCTGCGAATATCTTCAAAATAAATCCATCTCTTGTCCCGTTTTCACTCAAGGCGGCAAAAAATCTGTTTTTAAAACCATTCAGGATCTCCTGCCTTCTAAGATCGATCGCATCCATGAGCCGGTTATATGCTTCTATGTGCGAAACGCCCCTGAATATATCCAGATTGTCCCGGAACATATCTCTTAACCGCAGATTCTTGTGCCCGAGTTCCCACAACTGGCTGAGCCGTTCCCAGGCCCCGTCAAAATCGCGGGTGGAGTTCCCGCCATTGGGAGTCTCTCTGGTAATACTGTCGACAAATTCCCTCTCAAGCCGTTTGATCTTTGCTTCCCGGTTTTTCTGCGCCTCAGCAGCGATCCCCTCTATTTTCTTAAGAAGCGCACTCGCATAGTGGTCTGCTTCTTCGCTCATTCCGGTACTTTCATCATTGGTCACGGGAAGCATCTCCGCGCCGTTTTTCAGGGCCGTCTCTTCAGAAACGATGTCTTGCGGTATCGCCGAATCTTTATATTTCGACAGGACGGCCGAAGTGACCCGCGGATCATGTTTTTTTAATAAGAGCGCCATTGCCTTGTCCCAATGCCGCATGATAATGGTCACGTCCACGCGAAAAGCCGAAGCAATCCATAGTTTTGACGGCAGCGTACGCCGCTGCGGTTCTTCAGAAAATTTCTTTTCTATTTCCCGGGCCACTGCGTCCGCGGGATTACGGTAAAACCTGACTGCGCGCCGGATCCGCGCATCAGCATAAGGAAGGCTGTCAAGAATCCTGCCCCAGTGCTCTGAAATAAACGCCTTAGGTATGCCGGTGCGTTTTGAAACTGTCCGCATCGAAGGTAGAACGGCCATCTCCGGATTCCCGGAGAACATCGTGGTGATCTCAAGAGCCGCCCTTCGGGCAGGGTCGCGAAGCGCGGTCACCGCTTTCGTGATACGATCGCTCGTAAAACCCAACAGCTCGTCCAGGACAGATTCCCAATATTTCGACAGCGTGGTCCTGTCGATCTTAAGATACTCGGCAATATCTTTCTGCAGCGGCATTGCCGTCATAAGCGGATCGCTCTGGAACCGGATCAGTATCTTTTCCGCAAAGAATTTGGCAGGGTTTTCCGTTAATAAAACCGCATTTTTGATACGAAGGTCTTCCGACAAAACCAAAAGCATCAGGGTTCTTTGCCAATGCCTCCAGACAGTGGTCGCGTCAATGTCAAAGATCGACGCGATCTTCTTCTGCGACGGCAATTTTGCGCGCGATCTATCGGCCGCGAACATGAATTCGATCTCATATTTTAAAGCAGCCGCGGGATCCTTGGAGAAAAAGGCTGCTCTTTTCACCTCATGATACTTCGAAACAAACAACCGTTTTATAACCTCATCCCAGTGGCGCGCGATAACGCTTATGTCGACTCCAAACAGCTTTGAGATCTCTTTCTGCGCGGGCAATTGAACGCGCTCGGATGTTCCCAAAATACGTTCAATGCGCTTGACTATCGCAGATACCGGGTCCCGGTAAAACCGGACCGCGTCCTTTATCCGGCCGTCTTCCCGCGTCAATAACCGGTCCAGTACGGTATCCCATATCTCTGAAATCCTCAACGGATCAACCTTAAAGATCGCGGCAATCCTGCTTTTTGAAGGCATTATTTTAAGCCCGGGATCTTGTTCAAAGATCCAAGCGGTTTGCCGGGTAACCGCTTCAGCTTGATCAGTTTCGAACAACGCCGCTTGCGCCGCCCGGCGAATGCCTGACGCACGCAGGATCGTTATCGTTTTCTTCCAATAAAACACGATGGCTGTCCTATCCATTTTAAATATCTCCGCGATCTCCTTTTGAAGCGGAAGCGCGGTCAGCCCGGGATCTTGGACAAACATCCGTTCTATTTCCCACGCAAACGCTTTTGAAGGGTCTTGGTATACGTACACCGCGCGGGTGATTCGCGCATCATTGAAAGAAAGAAGTTCGGTAAGGGTCTCTTCCCATCTTCTTGAAATAGTGCTCTGGTCCGTCTTCCATAGAATGCTCAAATCTCTTTGTTTCGGCAACCTGACCCTCTGCGGTTCTGCTATAAAGATCGCATATATCTCCCGCGCGAAAATCCTGCCGAGAGCTTTATTCGAAACCGTTGAAACGACCGCCAAAGGTAAATTCAAAGTCCGGCTTATCCGCCGGGCGACGACGACCGTCTTGCGTTTATAAAACTGCTCCCTTACAAAATCCTCTATTTTTTCGGCAAAAGGCTTATCGGCATCCGCCATCGCGGACGAAGAAACCGTCGCGGGAACAAAAAGCCCTCTCGTTCGGCGTATGTCCATGATAAGCTGATCCTTAAAACTATCGGTGGAAAACCCCTCTTCGGCCATCACGACAAGCACGGAGAGTTTTTTCCGGTAATCCCCGTTTTCCCCGGCGACTCCGTTAGACATTTCCCGCAAGAGTTCTTTCAGCCGCTCCTGACGCCCCTTATTTATCGAGGCTTTCAAGACATCAAATTCTTTTCTTGAAGACCTGCCTGACGCTAACTGCAGATTATCCTCATACAATTCAAACAACCGCAAGTTCAGGTGGCCCAATCGCATCAAAACCGCGAGTTTTTCCACCGCCCCTTCAAAATCCCGCAAGGACTTACCATTGTCCGGGATTTCCGCGGTGATCCGTTCAACGAATTCCTTTTCGTATCTCCTGACTTTTCTTTCATAAACAATTTTTGCGGCAGCCAATACCCCTTCTATTTTCCCAATGATCTTCTCTTCCGGCGATGTACGGCGTAAGGGGTCGCCGTTTCCCGGCGCGGCCGCGCGTACCGTGCGGTTAAAATACTCGATCGCGCTGTGGACACGCAAAACGTCATCTTTCTTGAGGAAACGGATCATTTCCGGCCATCGTGAAGATACGGTTACCTGCGCGACTGCCGCCGCCCCGGCAATCTCATGCTGAAAAGGCAAAAAGACCCTTTCAGGGTCACTCTGGAACATGTCTTTTACGACCTGCGCGAAAAGCAATGCCGGATTACGATAAAATAAAACCGCGTACCGGATGCGCCGGTCTCCTGATCGTTCCAGAATACGCAACACTTTTGAGAAAGGACGGACGATCATTGTTTGGGCCACGTCGAAAAGACCTATAAGTTCATGCTGCAACGGCAGCCTTCTCCGCTGCGGTTCGCGAGCGAACATATGTTCTATTTCTTTACGCAGCGCTTTTACCGGATCCAATTCAAACAAAGCGGCGCGGGCGACTCTTTCATCGGATGAAAGAGCAAGCATCGCCAACAAAGGGGCCCAATACGTCAAGGAAACCGATTCCTGCGTAATACCGAACGTTTCGGCTGATTCCCGCTGCAACGGCAGCCTCTTGCGCGAAGCGTCCCGTTTAAACAATAGCTCGATATCATGCGCCAGGACGCGGACCGGATCGTAAAGAAAATCGACCGCCATACGGATACGAAGATCATCGATCGCGCGCAGCTTCATAATGATCGTATCCCAGTAATATTTGGAAATGGTCCCGTTGTCCATGCCGAAAAGGTCCGCCAACTCACGCTGCGACGGAAGAAGCCTTCGCGCGGGATCATTATCGAACATTTTGACTATCTCTTCGACAAAAACGCC
>Ga0172370_10001362_pt1 | contig 37180 bp, 31 predicted proteins | sample LakKiv5m_FD_114538 | JGI IMG/M metagenome (GOLD analysis project Ga0172370, IMG submission 114538) | Freshwater microbial communities from Kabuno Bay, South-Kivu, Congo - kab_022012_11.5m | ecosystem: Environmental > Aquatic > Freshwater > Lake | place: Democratic Republic of the Congo...
CTCGCTCGTTACAGGACTTAACCTGACAGTTCGCACCACGAGCTGACGATGGCCATGCAGCACCTCTCGGCTCGTTAGGCAAGATCTTTAGTCTGACCTTCATCCTGCCGTCGCCCCTGGTAATGTTCCCGGCGTTGTATCCAATTGAACCGCAGCATCCACCCCTTGTGGTGCTCCCCCGCCAATTCCTTTAAGTTTCAACCTTGCGGCCGTACTCCCCAGGTGGCGGACTTAACACCTTCGCTACAGCACTGCACCCGCTCGAAGCGGGCGCAACACCACAGTCCGCATAATTTACTGCTAGGGCTACTCGGGTATCTAATCCGATTCGTTCTCCTAGCCTTCGTCCCTCACTGTCAGACGCGTTTTGGTTGGGCGCCTTCGCCACTGGTAGTCCTTATAGGATCAACGTATTTTACCACTACCCCATAAGTACTCCCAACCTCCCCCGCTCTCGAGCCTGCCAGTATCCACTGCACGCCTTGAGGTCAAGCCCCAAGATTTCACAGCGGACTTAACAGGCCAGCTACGGACTCTTTAGACCCAATATTCGTGGGTACCACTCGATCTGCCAGTATTACCGCGTACCGTTTACCTTATGCGATTAGGCATATGGCGGCTGGCACTGGTCTTACCCAGATCTTATTCTGCAACCTATTTGCAGTTGCCAAAAGATAGAGAGATATATCCCTCTACCACTCAGAATTCCCCTGTCACGCTTGCGCGCATTGCAAAGGTTTCGCGCCTGCTGCATCCCGTAGGACTAGGGCCCTTGTCTCAGTGCCCTTCTCGGGGCTCCAACTCCCATTGCCCCTACTGATTATCGGCTTGGTGAGCAGTTACCTCACCAACTACCTAATCAGGTGCAGTCTCATCCTTGGGCGCAACAACTCCAATTCGCTGCGCATTTAACCCATCAAGCATTCCAGCATAGATGGGCAATCGGGTATTGACCTCAGTTTCCCGAGGATATCCCCGTCCCAAGGGCAGATTGACTACATGTTACTGAGCCGTACGCCGTCCAACCAAGTGGCTGAACTGACTTGCATGGCTTAGCCGTATTCTGATAGCAGTACCCTCCAGCAGGATCAACTGGAGTCGCACTATAATGCAAAGTATTCTTTTATTGGCGGTTTCGCACTTTTCGCTATTAACCGTTATTTGCTCTTGAAGCGTGAGTCGAATAAGAAAAGCTCTTATTCCATAAAGCCCATCACTCACGCGCCTACAATGGCGGTGGCTTCATCTAAGCTTCAAAAACCAATTTCGCATGCCCGCATTTTCATACGGGTAAAATTCGGTGCCAACTATATGAGTATAAGTCTTTATAAACCTATCCTAGGTGTGCGCGGGGAGAAAAAATGGGAACTTTCAAAAGTAAAAACAAATGACCGAACAAAAAGGAACGTGTGCTTCCCCCGTATTAGCTTTCTTCTTTTCCAGAAACATATATAAATAATCTAATTCAAAAACAGAAACATATCCCAGAAAGTGAAAATATGAAAAAATCCGAACTCGTATATCTGGCGCTTATGCAGCATGCGCTTTCCAAAAAAAAGGAAAAGCTCACGCAGCTTTCCCTTCACAGGGAGCTCGGGCTTTCTCTCAGTGTCATCAACAATGCGATAAAACCCCTGCGGGAAATGGGTGCAGTGCAAGTGCGCATACGCAGCCTCCAAGTGCTTGACACAAAGAAGCTGCTTCTCTTTTGGGCAAGCGTGCGGCGGCTTAAACGTGACATCACATATCAAACAAGGGCAAACATCCCAGTTTCCCAAATAGAGAAATCAATGCCCTCAGGGGTTATTTTCACGGCATATTCGGGATACAAATTCCAATTCCCAGACGTGCCAGCAGACTATTCTGAAATATACGTTTATGCGGATGAGCGCGCGCTTGAAGAAATCCAAACGCGCTTCCCAAAAGCAAACGGGCCTGCAAACATTTTTGTGCTGAAATCTGACAGCGCGCTCGCGCAATTTTGCAAAAACTCATCCGCACCGCCCGCCATTCTCTATGCTGACATATGGAACCTTCCGCAATGGCATGCAAGGGAGTTTTTGGCTTCACTTGAGGGGTTTTTCAAATGGTAGAATTCTGGGCAGAAAATTTAACGCAGGCAAGCTGGGAAAAGCTCAAGCAACTAAGCAAAAAATACAAATTCATTGTGATTGGCGGCTGGGCAATTTACCTCTGGACAGGAATGCAAAAATCAAAAGACATAGACATTGTTGTGGATTACAAGGAGCTTCTTTCCCTTCGCAGTGAGTTTAATTTGGAGAAAAATGAGCGGCTTTTCAAATACGAGGCAAAACTTGAGAAGTTTGACATTGACGTTTACCTTCCAGGCTATTCGCGCCTATCCATCCCATGCGAAGAAATACTCAAGAGCCCAAGTACGGTGCAGGGCATAAAAGTCGTGCAGGCAGAGCACCTTCTTCTCCTTAAGCAGGGCGCATACTCAGACCGCAAGGGCAGCATAAAAGGGCGCAAGGACCAAATAGACATCCTAAATATCATCTTAAAAAGCGGGCTTTCCCTTGAGAAATATTCCGTGTGCGCAAAGAAATACTGGCATGAAGCTTATCTACACGAACTTATGAATGCAATTTCCTCTTTTTCAAAAGAGGATTTGCCCTACATAGGCATGAACGAGCATGAATTTTCAAAATGGAAAAAGGAAATCCTTGCAAAGCTAAAGGGATTATGAAAATAAGAAAATAAAAAGAGGGAAACTTAAGCTTTCGTAACAGTCATTTTCCCGTATTTGCCCGGAGATACCTGCAGGTTTCCCTTGTATTCTGACACCCAGCCGTTCTCAATGCTCACCTTGTCGCCATTGGCGATTTTGTCAATGTCGTCGCCCCAAAGGGACAGTGTAACAGAGCCTGAGTCATCCTGCAATGTTGCGTTTGCAACGCGCGTCTTTTTTCCATATTTGGTGAGCACTTCGCGCGGCTCGTCCACGTTCGTGATTTCACCGCTTATTGTGCCCTGCGCAGAGCCGGCTTTTAGTTCAGATATTTTCATTTTCACACCTCTATGTTAGCATGAGTGAATACAATTTCTGAAAAGCAACCTATATAATATATGTAGTATTAGGACGCGCACGCACGCGCGTTCGTAAAACGCACGGATTTTAAACTAGTTTATGGGTAATAATCCCGCAGGGATGGCAGAGCCTGGTCGATTGCGTCAGACTCAAGATCTCGCATGGATTGTCATGCGCATAAGATATCTGATGACTTAGGTCTTCGGGGGTTCAACAACCTAGGGGGAACATAAGGTTTCCCGAAAATCCCCCTGAGGTTTCACCCCCTCTTCGAAACCGAAGAGCTCGGAAAACCTCTGGTCGAACAAATCCCTCTCCCTGCATTTAATCCTAGCTTTAGTGTGTACCAGACTGCGCAATAATGGCGCATATGGCATGAAGCCCAATTAGACCCCTTCGCAGGAGGAATAAACATGGGCGAATTCGACATACACAGGCACCAGCGCAACATAGAAATGGCGTATGGGCTGCTTGAAAGGGATGCAAACGTGAGTCCCCAGAACAAAAAAGTCATCTTGTCTTTTTCCAAGATGAGGCTTGCAAAAGGCTCTGGAAGGCTGCGGGTAGTGAAATGCGTCTATTGCCTTCGCTACCTTGCAAAATGGCTCAAAAAGCCCTTTGAGGAAGCAACAAAAGAGGACATAATAGGGCTTGTAGGCGAAATAGAGAGCCAGAAATACAGCGAGAACACCAAATACGACATCAAGGTAGTCCTCAAGATTTTCTACAAGTGGCTTAGGGGTAATGACGAAATTTACCCTCCTGAAATAAGCTGGCTCAAGCCCCGGCTGCGCAACGATGCCCACAAACTGCCCGAACAACTGCTCACAGAAGAAGAGGTCTTGCGGATGGCTCAGGCTGCTGAAAACCCCCGCGACAGGGCATTTATTCTAGTTTTATACGAAACCGGCTGCCGCATAGGAGAATTGCTTACCCTGAGGCTTCGCCACGTGCAGTTTGACCAATATGGGGCGATTTTGAGGGTTACAGGCAAAACAGGGGATAGGAGGGTGCGCATAATCAGCTCTGCGCCGGCTCTCTCCGCTTGGTATGAAAATTACTCCTACGGAAGGGATCAAGACGCGCCACTCTGGCCCCCTCTTTCCACAAACCAAAGGCACAAAGGAGAACCCATGGAGTATCAGGCAGTTTATCTGACCCTTAAGGCAATAGCCAAGAAGGTGAACATAAGCAAAAAAATCTACCCTCACCTTTTTCGGCATTCGCGCGCAACCGCCCTTGCAGGCAAGCTCACAGAAGCGCAGATGAAGGAATATTTTGGCTGGGTGCAGAGTTCTGAAATGGCTTCCGTGTATGTGCATCTCTCCGGGCGCGATGTTGACAAAGCGCTTCTTGCACTTCAGGGGCTTGTGAAGCCTGAGGACAACAAGGAGGAGCAGATGAGGGTTTGCTTCTGCTTGCGCTGCAAGGAAAAGAACTCCCCAATAGCGAAATTCTGCCTGCGCTGCGGCAGTCCAATGGACGCACGCGCAGCCGTCCAGATAGAGGAAGAGCAAAAGGCTGGCAGCGAAATGTTCAATCGGCTGATGCAGGACTCCGAATTCAAGGAGTTCATGTTCAAAAAAGCCGTTGCGCTAGGATTTGGCAGCAAGCTCGCGTGATTCCTTTTCTTCTTTTGCTTTCTTTTTCAATTCCCATAGCCATGCTGGCAAGAACGGCTTTAACTCTTCAAGCGTGAGCGGCTTTTGTTCCATGCAGTTTTTTGCGCGGAGTATCAGATATTCATTTATGCCGAATTTAGCAAGTTTGTGCACATTCAAATCTCGGCATGGATATTGTTTTAACGTTATAGTGGCAAAGATAGTTGGTATTTGCAATGAGCGATTATTTGCATAAGATTTGGGCAAACCTAGATATTTTGCTCATTGGAATCATTATCGGCGCATTCTTTATTGGAGGGAGCGTCTGTGATTTGCAAAAAGCACCTTTGCAAAGCGAACTGAATCAAACAAAGATTCAGCTTGAGGATTGCAGCGCGCAAAAAACCTCCTGCAACCAAGAACTCGCTTCCAAGAGACAGGATATCGCGTCATGTATTGATAGGGCAGGTAAGCTGGAAGATGAGTTGAACGCTTGCAATCAAAATTTGACGCTGGTGAAAAACGAAACAGCCCCTCCCACCCGCAACCTTTCTGCACAGATATTCTGGATCTTTCCTTCTCTGACAACTGGTTGGGCAATAATAGTAGGTCTGATTCTATCATTTGCTTTATTCAAAATTGAAGTAAAGGTTAAAACGCATAATCAAGTAGTGCATCATCTCGTCTTTATTCTGCTAGTATTATCCATAATTTCAACAATCTTGGCGATACTTCAAGCACTTGCCGCTTTGTGGACAATCTTATTCTGATAATTTAAAGCGATAAAACACCCCATTTTCCGAGGAAATTCCCAAGAAATCTGTCAGCAACTTTTCCCTTCCTAAGAAAATCCGCACCTGCGGTCTTGCACAAATCCTTTCCTGCGCATAAAGGAAGCATGGTCGGCAGGGTTGATGAAAACCTCATGGTGAAGCTGCTTGAGCTTATCCCAAACGAGAGCACGAGCGTGCACCAGCTCTGCTGTAAGACCGGCATAGACCATCGCACCATCAAGAAATACATACAGCTTATCGTGAAGGTGCAGAACTCGCCTAGGCTGAAGCTGGAAACAGTCGGCCTGCGCGTGCTTGTGAGGCGGGAACAATGACTCAGGAAACGTGTGTCCTTACGATAAAAGGCAGGAGCAGCGGGCCCGATTTCGTGGCAAAATCTCCCAGCGATAATGGGAAATGGATGAATGTTGGCGTTGCCTTCTTCAACCCGAAGACGGAGACATTCACGATTTACCTTGAGAACTATTCGATAAAAGGGAAGGTCGTATTATTCAAAAATTGAGTTTTGTAATTCATGGCAAGATAATATTTTCAACATGCTCGTCCCACCATTCTCCGTCATCATTATACCTTTTTGCAATATCTCTCAAAACAGAAGCAGTTTTGGGATAATCTAATTGAATTTTTTCCGCATATTGGAGGTATTGTTTCTCTTTCTGTCTTTCCTGTTCTCCCCCGTCTGTCATTGCGCGGGAAGTCACTCCTCTTCTATTCATTACGCCCAATATGAAACCATGTTCAAGCTCTGAACTTTGAATATTTTCTATAGCATTACGAACGGCAGCTATCGGCCATGTACCATCTACGCTAGGAGGAGATGCTGCAAGCATTTGTCCTATCTGCTGGTCCCCGAACGTACTGCGGTCTACTTTAGTGCACAGTTCGCGTGTCCCCCTTATCCATTTTTGTAGTTCCACCTCACAAATTGATCCATCCTCCTTTGTCCCAGGCAACAGACTCCAACTACGGAGCAGACTAAATGCAGCTATTGCTTGCCTGCTATCTATTTTTTTCTCAGTTTTATGCTCTCCCTCATTTTCCGGGGGGAAAGCAGTGCTCAAAACTTTTACAAAGAAGGCTGAGTCTCTGGACAATAACTTCTCCAATGCCGATGGTGGTCTCTCGCTATGCTCAAGTAGTGGGAGATATGTCCACTCAAGCGAACCAATAATTTCAATTTGAATACGTTTATCTTTATCTAATATTTTTAGGGCTTCTGTCACATAATACTGAAACGTCACTAAATCATTATTACTATTTGCAGTTAATGGCTCTGTAGCTGATTCTCTCAATAATTTTACAATTAATTCACTTGGCAGTTTGGCAGTTTTATTGCATACAAACTGGATTGCTTCTCTAGCTCTTCTGGCACCCATCAATTTTTCTATGACGAGTTTAATGTCCTTTTCACTGCGGTTAATCTGGTAAACAGGAACTTGCTTCCAATATGAATCTTCAATTGTTTTGCCCGCCAAAGCAACCTGTGTCCATACTGTTTTAGAAGCAGGCAGTGAAGTAAATATTAGTGTAGTTGCTTCGTTGCCAATTTTTAGTTTTGTAACTCGCTTCAGAAGCCCCTTCATCCAACTATTCCCTCTATTTTTATATAGAGCATCTAGCATTCCAGTAGCTAATTGTTTATCACTCTGATTAGAGCCTGTGATAGCCATTAACATAATCTTATCATTAAGCGCAGCATCACTCAAACTTGCAGCAGCTTCGCCAACGAATCTTGGTTGTTCAACACAGTTTGCAAGCTCAAAAATAGAATTTACACTACCCTTTGTTAAGACTTCTTTCACAGCTTTGCATCTTAGTTTTTTCAATTCCCTTTGGTCAGCATCCATTCCCTCATTGGTAGGATGAGGCAGCTCTACCCATGATTTGAATAACCATGCGAATCTTTTAACATTATTTTTTGGTTCGAGCTTAGAACAAGCTTTATCCAGCAAATCCAGCTCGGAGATTGGTAGCACCCATGGGGCAGAGACAAATTTACGGTGTTTGTGGCTTAGGGCTCTTAGTGCATCTAGAATATTTAAACGAGCTTCATCATCGCTCATATAAGAAGCCGATTTGGAAAGTTGTGATAGTACTTTATCCCTTGAGCTGGGGGTTAAATTTGGGAGTATTTTTATTAAATCTCTCCAACGTTTAACTACAAAACCAACATCTTCCATGAGCCGTTTAATCAATTTCTCTTTGCCGTTTTGGATGAGCGACTCCGTTATCGGCTCGTCATCCTGCGCTTGAGAGGCACTCCTCCAACGCGGTTGCGGAGAAGGTTCGATAATATCATGTCTACTTGGTATCGTTGCGATCATTAGATCCCAAGCCTCATCGGGATTTTTTTGACGCAAGTTATCGATTACAATGATGCGCTCCTCAAGTGTTGCGTGTGTCTGAGGTGACAATAAACAGAAAATGCTCCTAAGACTGTTCTTTGGACGATTCTGGTAACTGCCGCCTGGGTCTTGAGATGCCAATTTGGCCAATACAAGTGCCACATAACCCAAATAATTTTTTTCCCAAGCCAACCGTTCCAATGCCCAAAGCAACTCTGATCCATAATATCTGCCAGCAAGTCCGTTGTCTTCTTTGAATAGCACCATAATAGGTCGATTACGTTTGTTAAGACTTTCGTCTACCTTAGATAAGAAAACGTCTGGTGCCGCCTCAGAAAAAAATTGAATAACTTCTGATAGGGACCACCATCTCTTTTCATCTGCTTCTTTGAGCACTTCTCCCACGATATATTGTATTTTTTTATTCGGATTTGTTAGACCAGTTGCCTGTTTTCCAAAAACTGATATTAACGCAAGTGTTTCGGCAATACCGCCCAATAGCAGTTCGGAATAGTGCGGATAAACCCCCTTCGCATGAGCCATCCAGCGTTCTTCTGTTTTCATATTGAAAATTGGATTTGTATGTGTAAATACCTTGATAGCCGCTTGCTCAAATAAGTTGAATTTTTCTTGTGTCACATACCTTGCAAGAAGCGCCCAAGAGTCACGCCGCGAAGCAATTTTCCATGTGTTTCCTATTCTGCGTATTGGGCCATCAAGATTAGTCAACAATGGTGTTAAATCACTGAGAATCGTTTCGTATTTGCATCCTGCGATACTTTCTAAAATTTCTTTGTCACCTTCATATCTGTCATTCCATGAGCCTACCAACAAAGCAGTTATCAAACCTATCTTTTGGGGCTCAGTCGCCCATTTTGGTATACGTACTGGTCCTATTTGCATCAATCTCCTGATAACCGATACACTCCGCGCAGAATCACTTGTCAGTTGTATTGCAGCCTCTTCTTTTACGCCCATCTCAACAAGTGCACTTTGGAGTTCATCGCGCGGAGGTCGAGTGAGTTGCAATACATTGACAGGTATGCCAACATCGGAACCATATGCCACGTATACGTGATGCCCGCGGCTCGCTAACATTTGCGCCAGCCCAAATTCTGCATCATCTAAAACAAAAATGAGTGGGCGGCTTTCCTTGAGTTTGCGGGCTGCATCATCCGTAGTAACGAGACATCGTGAAATATGAACTTTTTGATGATCCGGTTGAAGTTGTCTAATTACTGCATATAGAAAAGCGATAGCTTCATCCGAGGATTCGCCCTGCACTGCATGAACTGACGGTGTCTTTTCTTCCAACCACTTTTGTGTTTGTTCCTTCTCCTTATCCCGACCTGCAAGAACGAGTTTTGTAGTAATAGGCGGAGAAGCTGCGTTAGACCATTCTTCCCATGTCTCATTAAGCAACCTAAATCCCTGCGGCGGGAGCTTGCCCATGATTTTCAAAAGCCAGATAGAAACGGCAGGGCACATCTCAAGCCACTGCACTAAGTCATCTCCGTCGTATACTCTGATTTCTTTCCATATACCCTTTCTATTTTGCTTTTGCACCCACTTGTCTTTTCCTGGCCAACAGCGAGGAGTAACAAATATGAATGTAGAATTAGACGGGTTTGCTCCAAGTGGTTTTTTTGTCCTTTTTCCATAGTCTGAGTCCACCTTGTCTTTAGTTTTGGCTTGAGTGCTGATTTCCCAATACGAATTTCCGGCTGGGATATACTTGTCTCCCTGTTCTGTTACGCAAATACCGTCCCATCCAGGTTGTTGCACGCTTTCATCAGAACGGAACAGTAAATCGGCAGCCTTCCCTAGCTGTGCCCTTATAAGAAGATTTAGCAGTTCAGGCATTTTATTTCTGGCTTCGGTGCTTCCAGCCCATCCAATCAAATCTGTGGCATAAACCCATCTATGGGTCATCACGCCAATTGGCGATGTTATCTGCGATGCACGAATCACTGAACCATTGGGCAAGAATCTTACGCCCGCAGTTTCCAATGCCGTGCGCATTGCTTGAATGCTGCTAAGTATAGGAGTTCGACTGTCTCGCTCAAAATCAGCTACCGTAGAAGGTCCAATGCCTGCTTTTTTTGCCAAATCTTGTTGAGACCACTTCAACAATGTTCTTGCTGTCCTGATTTGTTCCGATCCGATTTTTTGTCTATTTGCCATATTATCACTACTAAATCATATAATTAATATGAAGTTATATAAAATACTATCTATTCGTCTTTTTGCTTTGAATTTGCCTTCAGCACAATAATGCCAAATTCTTCACGCGCAATAATCACACCCATGCATGTTCAATAGCTGCATGATAACCAAACACAAAATAATACTCGGCAGCCCGCACCGCATGGAGGAGGTTGCGGACAGCTCCGTGCAGCTTATAGTAACAAGCCCTCCATTCTTTGAGATTGAGGACAGCGTAAGTTCAGCGGAGGACTTCAGTAACTACCTGCAGGAAATACAGTCTGTTTTCAATGAGTGCCACAGGGTGCTTGAGCGGGGCAGGTATATCTGCGTCAATGTCTGCGACATAATTTCCCACGAGATGAAGTATCCAATTCCCGCCCACTACGTCCTCCTCCTACAAAGGGCGGGCTTTGAATACAGGGAAGACATAATTTGGAGAAAGCCCGCAAGGCAAAGCTTCGGAGTTGAAAAACCCTTTTCACAGAAGCCGCACTCACAATACTGCTTTCCAAACAATCTCTTGGGGCACATCCTAGTTCTTCGCAAGGGCAGGTTTGACTACAAGCCATTGAGCGTAGCAGACAAAAAGCAGGCAAGGATGGAGCTGCTGGACGCAAGGATGCGCTGGAACTCGGACATCTGGGACATGAGAAGCGCAAAAACACCGGAAACAGAAGCCCCGCTCTTTCCGCAGGACATTCCCGACGCATTAATCCGTCTTTACACTTACGAAGGGGAAACGGTGCTGGACCCGTTCCTTGGCAGCGGCATTGTGCTAAAGGCAGCGGCGGGCTTAGGACGGCTGTCCATAGGCTACGAGCAAGACCGCTCCGCCCTGCCGCTAATCATGCACGGCTCCGGCATCGCCCCAGAGAATCTGGAAATAATAGAGGAAAGGAGGTGTTCTGAATGGGAAAAATACTGTTAGTGGCTGGAATGCTTGCGCTGGCAGGCATGGCTGCCGCAGAGCTTGTGATACCCGAAGACCAGCCAATATGCAGGCTGTATGGAATGATACAACTCTTCGCAACAATAGGAGGGGTGCTTGCGGCCGCATACGCGGGCTTCCTGCTTGCGACAAGCCATGACCTGATGGAGCGCAACAACGCAAAGCTGCTGCTTGGGGGAGTTTTCCTTGGGCTAATTGTTGTGTGGCTGTCTCCTCTCGTGGTGAAGAACCTTGTAGGGGCTGCGGACATATGCGGGTGGTAGGGTGCCATTTGACTTTGCCTCTCTTGCAACTGACATACGCACAGTAGCTGTTGCCCTTGCCACAATTACAATATCCTATGCGGGCTTCTCGCTTGCAACAGGCAAGGACGTGCAGCAGAGGGAGGAATGGAAGGAGGTGATTGCTGGGGTGTTAATCGGGCTTGTGCTGCTCTTCCTTGCGCCCCTCATTGCGGCGCAGCTTTCAGGAGGGCATTACTGCGGGTGATAGGCATGAAATGGATAATCGCACTGCTGCTTATTTTTGGGCTTGTCTTTTCTACAAACCCTCCTGCCTGCCCGAACTATCCATACAGAGATTTTACGTGGGCGAGCGACTATTCCTCTCCTGTGCGCCCAACGGATACGCTGCTTGGCAACTGCCGGAATATCAGGCTGAATGATACTTCGCTTTGCAGCATTGTAAATAGCAGCAACCTTACAATCGCTCAAAAGAAGCAGTTTCTGCTTGACGGGCTTATGAAGAGCAATGATTTTCCCCCTTTCAGCGAAGCAAACGCTTGGAACGCAAACATCAGTTTTACGAAATACGCGCCAGATGGAACGCAGATGCACAATGGCACTTACATAAAAGACGCATGGGTGCGCATAACTTCGCTTTTCCCTTCCGTGCTTGAAGAAAGCGAAAAGCAGACGTATGTAAATGCGACTGGCACGCTTTCAATGGCAAAAGGCTTCACTTTCGTGGTGCCGCGTGAGCAGTTTGGTGGGGACTGCCGCACGGACTATGCGGTATGCGGCTACAACTACGCGCTTTCTGCTTATGCAAACTGGGAGCAACTTGCGCAAAACCAGTCCACTGCTTCCTATGTGCTCCAAAACTTAACGCATGGCGCAAGCGCGGATTTTACTGCTCATCTCTCAATAAATTCGCAGTATTTCATACACCATTACCATCTTGTGAGGCACTGCTACGGCAGGGGGAGGAACATTTTCTGCATAACCACGTGCGATTATGCAAGCACGGAGGACAGGCGCGATTCACTAGAGGTTTCCGATGCAAAAGCAGCTTACATTCACAACTTCACAGCTTATGCAGATGTTTTTGTTGATTCTTACAGACAAAACTTGAGCGATGCCTGGCTGCGCATCACTTCAAGCGTGAATTACAGCAATGCACTCTTCAAAATAGGCAATTCCTCGCTGAAATTGCAGGCGAGGCAATACAAACTCGGCTACGATTTGCCGCCTTACAATGCACTTGTGCCGGTTTCCATTCCAATTCCAAGCAGGCTTCAGGCAAAAGGAGCAAGCATACTTTCCAATGATGGGAGCAAAATACATTTCCTTGCGCCTACCACTAACTTGAACTGCACCCTTGAGATAAACTCTCACTTCACAAGGCAGGTTTTTCCCAATGCCTGTCGCTACAATGCAACCCAACAGCCAATGATAAATCTCACAGTAGCGAATGCAACCAATTCCTCCTTTGTTGCGCTTGCTTATTTCTATGACAATACAACAGGGCAGCCTCTCAGCGCAAAGAACCTCACTTTTTCTTACGCAAACCTGACGAGAAGCGCGATTACCAACGCCTCCGGCGCAGCCCAGCTCGCCTTCCCGCGGAGCCGAGGCGCAAGCCTCGTGTCCGCGTCTTTCATTACGGACTTTGAAACAAAGAGCGCGCGAGCCTACGCTGTCGTCCCCTCTGAACTGCCCGATATTGCCTCACCGCTGCTTTTCATGGCAGCGTTGGCTGTCGCGCTCTGGCTCGCATATCTCTTCCTGAAAAGGTGGTTTGCGTGAGGAAGTCTGTGCTTGAACTTGTCTACCTGAACGAGTTTCTCTAGGAAATAACCATAATTTATATTCTCAAGACAGTCAATGATAGAGCATGGAGGCAATCCAGCTTTTTTTAATAGTCGCTTTTCTGGCCCTGCTGGCGTTTACATCAGTCTTGTTTATCATATCCGCCTTTTTCTATACCAAATTAAGTAAACAATCAGAAGCTTTCAGAGAGGCTCTATCAGCCCTCAATAAAAAATTTGAGAAATTGCGCAGAGATGATACTTACCTAACATACAACGCAAAGGAGCGTTTTTTAGGAGAAATAAGTGCACTTGCCACAAAATATACGTTCCTCTGCAAAAGTGGGGTGCTGTTGAGCCGATTTGGCAAAACAACAATATCCGAAGACTTTAGAAAGCTCGAAGAACTAGGAACTTCTATTCAATCTTACAATCAACTCTTCATAGAGCGAAGAAAAAGGGCATACGCGCCGCTGTTTATCAGGGATGGGATTAAGCTTGACGATGAACAGCAAACGGCAGTCATAACGGACGACACGCACAATCTGGTTGTGGCGGGAGCAGGTTCAGGCAAAACAGAAGTACTAGTCACACGTATCGCATATTTGGTGAAAAGAGCGCCAGATAAAATAAACCCTAAGAGAATACTCACCCTTGCATTTCAAAACAAGGCTGCGGAAGAGATAAGTGAAAGGCTAAAACGGCGATACAAAATAGCAGTCAAAGTCAAGACATTTCATGCTCTGGGCAAGGAAATCCTTGAAGCCGCAGCTAAGGTTGGGGGAGTTGCTCCACCTCATTTGAAATTCTCTGGGGATAATTTTGAACGGGAGTACACCAATTTTATAAAAAAAATATTTCAGCAGTTGCAAATGAACAATGGCATCCAAGAAGAGATAATAGAGTATATGAAATATTACGCAGATGAGGAGATAGAGCACGTAGAAACTGATTTTGAAACCAAAGAAAAGCAGTACAAATACATGCGGGAACTCCGCTATACTGCCCTTAATGGGGTTAAGGTAAAGAGCGAAGCCGAAAGGGACATACTCAACTTCTTCATTACGCACAACTTCAAGGGCAAGAAGGTGAACATAGGATACGAGACGCCTGCGGAGTGGATGAAGGACGGCTCAGGCGGTGATGCTCCAAGACCCGATTTTTTCTTTCCGGATTTTAACTTATACTTGGAACATTGGGCTCTTGACAAAAACGGGAATGCTCCCGCTTGGTTTGAAGGGCCCAACCCAACAGAGCGATACAAGAATTCAATGAAATACAAAAAGGAAAAATTCGCCCAACAAAAAAAGTATTCTCTTATTGAAACGTTCACTTGGGAGCGGGGAGATAGAAATTTCATAAACAAGCTGGAAAAAAGATTCCTCAATGCTATTTCAGAAAAAGACGGTTTTACTCCTATTTCATATAATGAGCTTATTGAGCGCGTCTGGGCAGAGTGCAAAAGTTCTGTTCGGGTGCTTGATAAAAATATTGCGAGATTTATAGTTATTGCAAAAACATATGATTTATCCCCCGATAAGATTTCATACCGCCTAACTTCGGAGCGCTGGTCGAGAAAACAGATTGCTTTTGCAAGGCTTGCCCTCAAAGTATATGAAGACTATGAAAAAACCTTGCGCGACGAAAATGCCATGGATTTTGGGGATATGATAAACCTTGCAATCAAGGCGCTTGAAACAGACAAGCAGCTTTATTCAAACCACCTTGACCATATTCTAATAGATGAATATCAGGATATCAGCACCCAAAGGTATCATCTGATTAGGGCTTTGATGGACAAGAACCCGAGTTGCAAGCTATTCTGTGTAGGAGATGATTGGCAGAGCATAATGAGCTTCTCGGGCTCAAATCTTGATTACTTTGTTAACTTTGGCAGGTATTTTGGCAATCCAGCCAGGACTGACCTTACCAAGAACTACCGCAGCTTGAAGTCCATTGTAGATACCGGCGCAAGCATTATCAGGCATAATGGCAATGCGCAGCTCAAAAAGAAAACAGAAGCAAGTGACAGCCGCATCAGGAAAGTAAAGATTTACTTATGTCTTCATCGCGAAGAGTTTAGGGAGAATTATTACCAACAAATGGCTCAACACTGTATGAACCAGATCGAAGAGTACCTAAAGAAAGGCTACAAACCGCGTGAAATAATGATTCTCACTAGAATACTCAACTATCCTAGCATTCGCGATAAGCTTCTTGAATATGCGAAAGAACGTGGCATACGCCTTGCGATTGACAGCTTCAGCCAAGATGAGGTCCGATTAATGTCTATACATAAAAGCAAGGGGCTTCAGGCAAAAGTAGTGTTCATCCTAAATGTGATTAAAGACCCTTACGGTTTTCCATGCGAGCTTGAAGATCCGGCTCTGTTCGAACCTGCGGTAATCGGTCAAAAAAGAGACAAACAAGAGGAAGAACGTCGCTTATTCTATGTAGCTGTAACGAGGGCGAAAGAAGAGGTCAATATATACGCCCAAAAATGCGTAGAAAGCAATTTTCTCAAAGAAATAAAAGAAATCAGTGATTTGGAAGAAATCCGATACTGACACAAGATTAACTGCGCGACTGCACATTAATGCCAAATTTTCCATGAGCGATAATTATGCCCTCCAAACACCAACAGGAGTATGAAATACTTCCTGCTTGCATTTGCAGCATTCGCATTCCTCGCAGGCACTGCGCACGCGGAGCCCACGAATGCAACGAACTGCCAGAACGGCACAGACTTGCTCAACACAATGTCCAACCTGCCAACCTGCATAGTGGAGGGCTTTTTCACATACACGATTTCAGGTCTGATTGCCTCCTCGCAGGAGCTGGTGGACTCTTCATTCCGCTTCATGTTTTCAAGCCCTGACCCTGCGTGGTTCTGTAACCCCTACAATGGGATAATGTCCGTAATAGAGAGCCTGTATTCGCTTGTGCTCATGGGGCTTGCGCTTTACTTCATACTGCGTTCAGGGGATGCGGAAGGCAGGGCGAATGCGAAAAGATGGATGGAAAATGTGCTTGTGATGATAGTCCTGCTTGCATTCTCCTTCCAGATTTTTCAGGCAATGCTTGACTTGAACTCCTATCTTTCAACCTCAATAGCAAACGAAGGGATGAGGGAGATTTTCCGCTCTCCCCTTGATTTCTCCTCTGCAATTTTCGCGCTCGTAATCCTCATACCGGCAATAGCCATAATGACGCTTACCTTTCTCACTCTGCTCATTCGCTATCTTCTCCTTCCCTTCATGCTTTTCCTCTTCCCTTTTGCGATTTTCCTTTATTTCATCCCGCTCACGCAAAAGTGGGGCGGGGTTTTCCTCACGCTCATAGTGATAATCCTCTTTATGACAACGATTGACGCGCTCGTGCTGCTGGGCTTAAGCTCGCTTTTCAATTCGCCAGACCAGAATATTACAGGTGGGCTAGCGCACGCCTTCGCGGTGCTTTTCGGCTTTGCGGCGCTTGGCATAGTGAACGCGCTCATCTTCATTCTTGCAATCCTCTCCATACTCCTGCAAAGTAGCATGGTAAGGGGAACAATAGGCTTGGCGGTGAGCGGAAAGATACTTGCAAGGGCGGCGCCCAAGGGCGTGTAAAATAGCACGTTTTTATTTATAGCGTGAAAAGCAGTTTCATGGCGCCGATAACGGTTCTTGCTCCAACAAGCACGCAAATAACTTTTCAGGAAAACGTTTTCAGCGAGCAATTGGTTCAGGAGCATGCCAAAAGGGACATTGCGCTTCTTTTGCAGCAGGCGCAGGCAAGGCTCCCAAATAACCCGGAACCGCACAGAGTAATAGGCACTGTAAAGATAGACGCCGATGCCACTCACTTGGACAAGATACTTGGGACTTACAGGAACGTTGCCACCGAGGAAAATCTGCGCCTTCGGGAGCAGAGCATTCCCATCCACATGGAAATCACAAATGGAGGGCACGGGGAAATCTATCTGGCAATAGCAAACTACGCGCCAATAGAAAAGCAGCACTTGGAGTTTCCGCTCACTTTCAATCTGGCAGGTTCAAGGCAAGAAGATTATGCGAAACTGGTAAGAAGCATGGGCTTTGCGCAGGAGGACGAAGCGCAACTGCTCAAAATAATACCCGAAATTTACAGCCTTGCAGAAAAAGGGAAGCTAAATCTTGCCAATGTTACTATTGGAAGGGCGGAGGACGGGAGCCTGAAAATCGAGGGCATAACGCGCAGGGCTTCAAAAGCAGGGACAAGCCGAGCCAGCAAGGCTCCAAAAGCCGCAGATGTTCCAGTGAATTCCCAGAACGTGAAAATTGAGCAGACAAGTAGGGACAAACCAAGCTACCAGATGCCAATTATCCTGTCCAAAACGGAAAGGGCAAATCTTCTTGTTCCGCAGGACGAGCTTGCCGCAATGAAGCCGGACGAGCTTACCGACAAGCAATGGGCAGTGATAAGCAGCAGACTTGACACGGTCTCAAGGAACAACTTCAATGTAGGCTTTGACACGCTTTTCCCACCACAGAAAATAGAGATTATCCGCATGGTTCTTTCTCCACACGCTGAAACAGAGGGGAAGGTGCTGGGCTTCGTATATGAGCCAGGAGACGGGTTGAAGAAGGCTGCGGAAACCCTGTCAGGCATGAAGGGCGACTGCGATGATTATTCGCTGCTTTATATTTCCTGCATAAAGAGGCTTGAGAATGAAGGCAGAATCAAGGTGAACGGCATAAGGCTTGCAGTGGCGGATTATTACGACCCGACAAAGGGAAAAGTGCTGGGCCACGCAAACGTCCTTCAGTTTTCCGTCAGAAGCAAAGACGCCAACGACCCAACAGTAACCGGCTTTCTTGTGGATTTGACTTATACAACTTCAAGCATTGACCTTAAAATCAGCCCGGAAACAGCCCAGACAAAGCCAGAGGTGCTAAAGGACGGGTTTGTTGACCATCTGAATGGCGACAAGAAGACCATAAACAAGCAGCTCGTGGAGTTCAGAACGTATAATACATACGCAGGCGCAGAACTCTATTACCACGACATGCGCGGCGCAAGCCTGATGGAAGCCAAAAAGGACCAAGAAGCTCTGGAATCCCTTTCAACCGCAATAGACATCGGCAGAAACAACGACCTTTATTACGGAGATGCGTTGTTTCGCAGGGCGGAGTTGCGCAGGAGAATTGCATTCGGGTTCAGCGAGAAGTGGAACGAGCTTTTTGAAGCAGGCAAGGGAGAGGGAAATGAGGATTTGGCGCGCATGGCCGGGCAGACTTATGCGGCATCACAGCAGGACTATCAGGAAGCAGTAAGTCTGAAAAATCTTAGCGCATTTGCATATTACAGGGCTGAAAAATATTTCCTTGAGCACGAGGATTACCCTTCTGCCCAGAGCATGGCGCTCAATGCAATAAGGCAGGCTCCATTTGACAGCACCTATTACGCGGAGCTATGGGGCATTCTTGAAAAGCAGGGTCGCTATTCCGAGGCGGCAAAAATCTTCCAAGAATATAGGGCTGGTCTTGATAGCCTGGACACGGGCAAGGAAGGTACAATCTTCAGGCTAAAGGGCGATTTGGACAATTATGTAAAAAGCGCTGAAACAGAGCTGGGCAAGTGAACCCGCCTTAATATCTTTTTGGAGAGCTGCGCAGCAATTCCTCGTCCCTTTTTTCAGCCTGCTTTTCAGATTCCCACCGTACCAAAAGCTTTTCCACTTCTGCGGGAGCATGCACCTTGAGGGCATTTGACGGATTCGCCCCTTTGTCGCTTAGGAACGCCACCCTAATCTCATTTTTGGCAGTTTCCCATCTGCGCATAAGCTCTGCCTTGTCTTGTGGCGAGTACGAATCAATGACTTTTTGCGGCAGCCCGAACGGTCGCTCGGTATCTTCGCTTTTGGTCATCCATGTGCCTTTCCACAGGTTAAATTCACCGTCCCGTTTTATGAAGGATGAGTCAGTCAACTTGCCATGAAAAGGATAGTAATGTTCAAGAGTCCTAACATCTGGGGCAACAATCTTTGGGGTTGTTTTTAAGGTGTCCGATGGAGCCTGCTGTTTTGGTGCTTCAGCAATTATTTGTGCCTGACCGCTTCCGTTTCCCATCACATTCACCCCCTCATTTTGTTTTATCCCTTTCGCGCAGCCAACTATCATAAGCGTTGCCACGCCGGCTCCAAAAAGAGCCAGACCAGTCCAAACGGCTCTGCTGCGCGTTGCAGCGTTCGCTACCTGTGTATTTTGCCCCTGCCGCACCCGTGGCACTGCCATAGAATGATTGCTCAATTTGGCTATATAAAACATGGTGCTAATCGGCTCTTTTTTTCTTTTTCTTTAGCAAGTATCCAAATGTTAGAACGAATTCTCCAATTTTTGCCACCTTGTCATTTACGTTGTGCCGTTTAAAGCTTAGAAGAGTTAAGCGCACAAAAGCCATAATTCCAATTGCCATCATCAACCAGCCAAGTGGCTCATATAAATTATCCTTCACTACCGCTCCACCAACTAGAAACATCCCAGAATAACATACAAGTGCTGTGCCGCGTAATTGCATAATCTGTTTTACCCTTGCATCCATGAAACCCATTTGTTTCTTTGCCGCAGCAATCCCATCAGAATCCATAAAACTCACCCGTACAATTGTGTTGTTCTCGCCCTAATAAAGGTTAATGGTTCTAGGACTTCCAGCGCAATAATACCAAATTCCGCACCAAGCAATATGTCTGCAGCCCGCCACATGAATGCGGGCGCTTCCCATGAGCTACGACATACCGGACGAGATACAATACCGCGAGAAAATAGTCTTCGGGCTTGACCTCAAGCAACTGTGCTATTTCTGCTTTTTTGGAGTGTTTGCCTTTCTCTCCTATAATCTGTCATTGGAGGGAGGGGCAAAGCTTGTTCTTCCCGCAATCCTCGGCAGCCTCGGTGCTGGCTTCATTTTCCTTAATTTGGAGGAAAAGCTGCTGGATACCTTCCACTACTATTCGGGAGTAAGAAAAGCAAGCCCTTTCAGCACGAAGGCGCAGCAACTCGTGGGAATAAGAGCGATAGAAAACAACCAAATACTGCTCATGGACGGCAACTTGAGAGCGATACTACAGATAGAGCCGATAAATTTCAGCCTCTTGGATGAAGGGCAAAAGAAAGCATTTGTTTCCAACTACAGGGAATTCCTGAACCACCTGACCGACCCGATACAGATTCTCGTGAGAACGGAAAAATCCGATGCAGAGGAGGTTTTCAGGAAGGCGCAGGAAAGCCTTGAGGGAGGAGAAAAGGAGATAGCCGCACTTTTCAGAGACTTCTTTGAGTTTGAAAGAACGCTCATGGAGAGCCAGCACCAAAGAGAAAGGAGATATTACCTCATAGTTACGCAGCAAAAGGCTCCTTCTTTTGGAGGAAAAGCGGATGACGCAAAGGAGCGCGAAAAGCTTGAACAGAAGGCAAAAATAATGCAGGAGAAGCTCTCCGCCTGCGGCCTGAAATCAAGGAGACTGGAAACAAAAGAGCTGCTGCGCTTCTTCGCAACCTATTCCATGTCTGAAAACGCGGAGGAAGAAAAAGAGGAGCCAAAAAAGAAGCAGGAAAAGCAGCCTGAAAATTTCCTTATAGAAGTGATTACCCCGGATTTTGATATTACTCCAAAACACGCAAGGGTGAATGGCACTTACCATCGCATAGTGAAGGCAGTGGGCTATCCCAGAAACGTGGAGGATGCATGGCTTGAGCAATTCATGGCAACAAGCGAGCCATACGACGTTTCCCTGCACATCCATCCAGCAACAATAAGCAGCATCTTGGTAAGAATACACAGGCAGATAATCAAGCAAACTTCAGATTTGCTCTCAAGCAGCAGCGCAGGAACGCCAAACCCAGCGCTGGAAATAAAGCGCAAGGACACGATGAAGGTTTATGGGCTGCTCTACAAGGGAAAGGAGAAAATCTTCAACGTCTCGCTTTACGTGGACTGCCAAGCAGAGAATCTGAGGGAACTGGAACTAATGAGCGAAAGATGCAAGGCGAACATGAACGCGCTTCTCATAGTCCCAAAAGAGATAAGTTTCCGCATGGCTGACGGGATACGCTCCATGCTCCCAATAGGAATGGACGCTCTTGGAGCGCAAAGGGAATTCCTCACAAGCTCGCTGTGCGCTACCTTCCCGTTCCTCTACCCAGTGGATTCAAGAAAGGAGGGAATATTCTTTGCGCATGAAAGGAACACGCTAAACCCGCTTTTCATAGACTTCGGCTCAATGAGCAACAAGCACTTTTTCGTTCTCGGCATTTCAGGCAGCGGCAAAAGCTACGCTGCAAAGTTTCTCCTAATGCAACACATACTCGCAAGGGAGCCGAAGATATACATTCTTGACCCGAACGCGGAGTATGCAAACCTCGTGGAACGGCTCGGAGGCACGGAAATAGTGCTCTCCAAGGACTCGGACAAGGTGATAAACCTCTTTGAATTGGCGGGCGAGGACTTTGGAAGCAAGATGCTTACGCTCATTTCCGTGTTTGACATCATTACCGGCGGCTTGACTGAAAGCCAGAAGGGGGTTCTGAACGATGCGCTCGTGCGCGTGTATAAGAAGATGGGCATTACTGCTGAAAATCCCTCAAGCTGGAACAGGAAAGCCCCCACCTTCAGCGATTTGAAGGGCATTCTTGAGGACATGAAATACAAGGTGAGAAGGCGTTTGCAATCGCCGGAGGAAAAGAGCATAGAAGTATTGCTCAACAGGGTAAAGATGTATTCAAAGGGCGGCTTTTTCGGGTTTCTTGACAGGGGCACGAAAGTGGACTTAAAGAGCGGAATGCTGGACTTTGACTTGAGCAGCCTTCCGCCGCAGGTAAAGCAACTCGTAATGTTTTCGGTATTGGAACTTCTGTCAAGGGAAATAAGGAAAGACAAGAAGCCCAAGCTTGTGCTTATTGATGAGGGCTGGTCTTTGCTTCGCAGCAAGGAGGCGGAGAATTACATACTGGAATTCATAAAGACCTCAAGGAAATTCAATGCCTCAATAGGCTTCATCACGCAGGAGATAGAGGATTTGCTTCGCAGCGAGGGAGGGAAAAGCATACTGAATACTACCTCAACAAAGATACTCTTGCGGCAGAACTCAAGCAACCTTGATTTGATTTCAAAGACGCTTGCGCTCAATGAAAAGGAGCGGGACTATTTGCTGCGCGCGGAAAGGGGGCAGGGGCTGATGATAAGCGAGCAGGGGAGATACGAGTTTATTGTGAGGGCGCCGCCTTTGATACACTCGCTTATTACTACCGATCCAAATGAGAAGGGAGCCGTGCAGTTGCCAAAGAAGAGGGAGAAGAAGAAAAAAGAGCCGAGTATTGACACCGAGCGCGGCTTTTACTTTGAGAAAGAGCTGAACGACAACCAGAAGGACACTCTGCTCGCATCCGGCTACGTGTATCACCGCAGCCTTGTTTTTGACAAGTGCGGCAGCCACAACCTGCTTGTGAGAAAGCAGCCTCCAGAATCACCGGAGCATTCTGCACTGTGCTGGGCGATTGCGGAGGAGATGCGCAAGCATGGGGGGAAGCCAGTGATTATGTCAACCGTTGGCGCGGACGTTTCAGTGGAGATTGGGAAAAAGCGCATCTGCTTTGAAGTGGAAACAGGCCTGAATGTTGAAGGGCACGGAGAGGAGCATGTGAAACAAAAGATGGTGGAGATAAGGAAGGAATGCAGCAGGCTCATCGTGGTTGTTACGGACAGGAAAATGAAAAACCTGTATTCGCGCCTTGCGCAAGCCGAGGCGATAACAAGGACTGAAGTCCCTGAAAGGATTGCAAAGCTGTTCAGGTAGCTGCGGCATTTGGAGTCTTACAGTTTCCACGAAGCGCCTGCGCGCTTGCCGCATTTGTTGGAAGCGCAGGCGCTTCGGACTATCAGTCCTCTTGTTCTTTTTCCGAATTTTGACCCTTAAAATCTGCCTGCCTGCAGGGTATTATTTGTTGGTGCTTTTAGGGGATACAAAAAGACTATGTTTCATCCGTTAACGCCCGTAAAAATGTCGCGCCAAAGTCGCGGCTTTTTGTTTATATGCTTGACACGACCTTCCGCAGGGTTGGGGGTCGCGCCCAATGTCGCGCCAAATTTACAAATTCTGTTATTCGCATGCAGGTTGTTCAGAATTACTTGCATGCGCAACACCTAGTTTCTGCTTAAAATATGATATAAAATAGAGTGCTCGTTTATATTTATCATAATAGTCCCCTGTTGTTCCTGGCAATGCCCGACTTGCATAATTTTGATGAACCAGTATGTCTCTGTCTAGCATTATCTCAACAAAAGCCTGTAAAGCACCTTCCAGTTTTTCATCAGTCTTTTTTTCATCATCTATTTGTTTCATACCAAAGGTGGCCAAAAATGAGTTCAACGAATTAGAAGTTCTATTGCTATGGTTTAATTCAATTAATCTGAAGAACCCTCTATCTAAGAGTTTAGTATTAATCAATACCTTAAGCTCTTCCCTTCCGGTATTTTTATTGACGAATTCTTTTATAGTGTCTTTTAATTCGGATTCAAAAAAACTTGCCGTAGCAACAACGAGCACACGCTTAAAGTTTTCCTCAGCGTTACTCCTCATGGTTGCTTGCTTATTCGCGTCCAAATAAGCTATCTGCTCACTGAAGCTCTCAAAGAGCGTATCTATAACAGTCGGCATCATCTCAACTAATCTAACCCAAAAGAATTTCTGCTCTATTTAATCTCATTTCAACATTTTTTGTATTTGTTGTTTGTTTTTCGCATGCCAAAGCAAAGTCTGAGTCATCTTTTAGGGTTTTTATTCTCTGGTTGTCCGTTCCTTTAACTAATTCAGCATTTTTTCCTTCCCATGCACCCCTGCATAATACAGTAAAGACTGCCTCATAAATGGATTTATTGAATACGCCGTTCGAAAAGAATGCTTTATCATCTAAAGTTTCACATTTTTTAATGAACTCTAAGAATATATTTTCCAAAAGTGTTACATCTTGCTCTTTGAACTCAATTTGAGCCCTTCGAGAAAAATTGTTCAAGAACTTTGTCATTGTAGTTTTTTTGTAACCCCTGCCCTCTACCAACATTGCGAAGCCGCGCAGTAATATCTCAACATCTCGCATATATGGATCTAAGTCTTTTGTAGTTAATTGGCGCCATTTTTTGTTGCTGTTTATACGATTCAACATTTCATAGAACTTAGAGTGATAAAGGCTTTCTCGTATCTCTTGTGGTCTAAGGTTCGCTCCACCAGTATTAAGACGATTGAATATCTCGTACATTGCTGAGTTATCTTTTGGTTCTATCTGTTTTATTATTACTACGCGAATTGGGCGCAACTCAAATTGCGTTTTAAGATCCTCTCCTAATGTCATATATTTCTTCTCTTCTAATCTATTTTTTGTTTCACTATCATTTACTCCAAACTCCAGCTTAAAATCTTCAAAGTATTCATCACTCCCAAGTATCTCATCAGGAATCCCTTTTTTGTTCTTTTTTTCTTCACTGAAGTAGTCTCTAAGTTCGGCACGCTTTTCAAGAATAGGAAACCTGCCTTTTATAAAATAGTAAATTGTAAGTAAGCGTTGCTGCCCATCGATAACAACAAATTTATTGTTCTCTTTTTCATAGAGGAAAATCTGTGGCACAGGCAAACCTATTATCAATGACTCAATCAATTTTGATGCTTTCTTTATATCCCAAATATAGTTACGTTGAAAGCGAGGTACGCTAATCACGTCAGATTCTATAAGTTTCCAGATAGTTATGACATTAAAATCGTTCGGCGTAGGGATAACGTGATATTCTGGGGGGTAATCGCCCGCCTCCTCTTCCTCCTCTTTCATCCAATCGTTCATACTAACATCTCGTCTTTTTTCTTTAAAATACTTCTGTGAAAGAAGTAACGCAATTTACTGGCAGAGATCGCGCCAAGCTCACAAGTCCTGCGGCATTACCGTGCTCCTTCCATTCTTTCCTGCCCGCCTAATTGCCTCTTCCAGCATTTCCTTTACCTTCACATCAAGCTGCTGGATGAGCGCAGAGGAAACCCTCCTGCCGCTTCGCCTGATGAACACGCACACGCTGTTTTTTGAAACAAAACTTTCGCCCCTCACTGCGCACCGCCTCCAAGATTAAGCCTTATCATTTTCGTATTGAGCAGGGGATTCATGCCCTCCACTGTCTGTATGGATAAGAGCTTTTTTGCCTCAAGCCCGATCAGGTAATTCCTTATCTGACGCTTGCTTCTCATAGCTTTTTTGAAGAATGCAAGATACAAATCCGTTGAGCTTTTCGGGCCCGTCTTTACTATATCAAGAATAAGCCGCTCCTCATCGCTCAGGCTCATGGAAGGAACGCTGCTTTCAGGCGGGCTTTTCAGCTTGTCCTTGTAGGAGCTTCGTTCTTCCGCAGCCTTCACATCCTCAAGCGTTATTCTTGCCCTGCCTGCCTTTTCTGCCCTTGTCGCAGCCCTCCAAAGTATTTCCATGCCAACGCGCACATTGCTCCTGTGCGTTACTGCCTTTGCGGCGCAGGCTTCTATTATCTCCTTGTTCCAGCTATCGGGCGCCAATCCAGCCCTTGCCCTCTGCATCAGTATATCTGCCATCTGAGCCATGCCATAGTGCCTGAACTCCACGCCCGCAAGCCTTATTCCCAGCGCCTCCTGTTTGGCGAGCAGCCGTGCATCGTTTGATATGCCTATCACTCCGAAGAAGGGCTTTTCCCCGCCTGCCCTTTCAACATCATGCAGCAGCTTCTCTTCCCCATGGTAAAACAGCCCGTCAATCTCATCCAGCACAAGGAGAATTCTTGTGCCCTCCTTTTCCATCATTTCAATTATCCTGTCATAAACTTCATCCCTCGCAAGCCCCCTTCTCGGCATCATCTCATCAATCGCCTTTGCAATGAGGGAATAAACTGCCATTCTTGTGGAGTGCCGCCAGCAATTCACATAAATGGGCTTCACCCGCGGATTGCACCCCTCAAGCTCTTTCAGTGCGCGCATGGCACACGCGCTTTTCCCAGTGCCCGCGTCGCCGTGGATAAAGAGGTTCTCTGGCTGCCTGTTCTCAAGAAGCGGCCTTATGGCATCGCGCATTTCCCTCATTTCGCGTTCCCTGTGCAAAACCTCGTCGGGGAAGTGCTCGGGTATCAGAACTTCTTCTCTTGTGATTATGCCATTTGCAATATCGCGGACGGATGAACTCTGCCCAGCCATGCCACACACCATTTACCCGAGTTTGCAGCCATTCTCATGCAGGAACGGAAATGTTAAGGTCGGAATTCGTTGTTTTTGCCTGCCCCACTGGCGGCGCAGCGCCAACTTGGCAGTTTGCCTTGAGGGCGGCATAATCCTCGCAGCACTGCGAACAGGAACTGAAAAGGCTGGCGCCATTTGAAAATGCCGTGTAAGCCAAGTATGCAAAGAACAATGCGGATGCGCAGATAAGGAAAAGCAAAACAGATGGAATGAGCGGGTTTTTTGCAATGCGCAGGTATATCGCCATCCCATTTGCAACAACGAGGGAATAGACGCCGGTTGCAGCCAAAAGGGTTATGACTGCATAATCCGCATTCCGAAACGAGACGAGATAAACCAAAGCGAGGAAACAGAGGATTTCAAGCGCTTTGAAAATGAAAAGGTGCGCCCGCCTCGTCTTTAACAATGCCCTCATAATTGGATTGGCTTCCAAATCCCACCCCATCTTTTCCGTGCTCTTGAGGGTGAAGAAAATATCCGATAACCACAGTAGCAGGAAGAAGATGGACAGGATTATTGCAAATGGCAGGATGAAAAGCATTCAATCGCCCTTTTTCCCTGCCTTCTTGTGAAGCTTCCTGTATATTTGCGATGCCTTGTCAAACATGCCGCCTTTTGCGTAAAGCTCTGCCGCTTCCTTGTATTCGTGCCTTGCGGCATGCCTTCTGGCAGCTTCCTCAAATTTGCCTTCTCTGGCAAGCGCGTCTATTTTCTCATTGCGCACACCTTTCTTTCCCTTTTTCCTCTGCTTCCAGAACATGAACCCTATCCCTCCAGCCCCTATTGCTGCCGCACTGCCAACACAAAACTTGTTGTATGCATCGCCTTTTGCGGAGTTTGCAGTATACGTGCTCTCCTGCGCAGCAGATTTCACAGACCGCAGTCCATCAAAAGCCTGCGCAGCCTTGTCCAGAAAAATTCCAAGGTTTGTCTCGTACTTTGCTGCCGCTGCATTTGTTTTTGCTTTTTGCAGGCTTGCTTGCGCATCAATAAGCTGCTTCTGTGCAATTACAACCTTTTCTGCGTCCGCGCCAAACGTGCTGGCAGCGTCCGATATTGCACTCTGTGCGCCCTCAACCCCGTTTTCCGCCTGTTGGGCTGTTGCATACAGTGCGGAAACTATGCCGTCTTTCATCCTCTCAGCCACCCTGCCCAGCAGGTTTTTGGCGTCCGCAGCGTCATTGCGCGCCCCTATTGCGGCATCCACTGCCTGCGTGCAATACCCTGCGGAAATCTTGTATTGCGCATCCGAATATTCGTTCTTTGCCTTGTCAAGCTTCTGCCTTTGGGTTTCTATGTCCTGCGCGCTTGTGCTCCCATCCACCCCATCCGGCAGGTTTTTCACGACCTCAGCCAGCCTTGCGTAAGTCTTGTCCGCATCAGATATTTCCGACTGCGCAACAAGCACCTGCTCGTGTGCGGTCTGGCAAATCTGCATTATGCTGGCAAGCGATTCATATGCAGCCTTTGCCTTTGCTTCCGCCTCTTCGGAATTATTTTGCGAGATTGCAGCGTATGTTTTTGCCTGTACGTAGCTGCCCGAATAAAACTCGCTGCGTGCATTTTGCAGGTAGAGTTGTGAATTGCCCAGAAGGCCGTCCGCGGTCGCCACTTTTGCGGTCTGGTCGTTAGTGTCCATCCCAAGGCTGGTGGCATTTTTGATGATTTCGTTTGTCCTGTCAATCCACATCTGCGCGCTCGTTATGCTTTCGTCTGCGGACCCAATTGCCAGTTTTGCCCTCCCGCCTTCACTTTTGAAGTCCTGTATTGCAGCCGCCAGTTTTACCTTCCCATCCGTAACATATTTGCTTGCGGATTGCGCGTAAGACAAGGCGGAGTTTGCCTGCGCCAGTGCCGCACCGGTATCGCCCATGCTGTCCCTGTTTTTTGCCGCACTAATGATGGTTTGTGCCAGTGAGTTTGCGGAGTATGCAGATGCCAAATCGCCTTTCGCATCCTTCAGGAACGCATCAATTCCGGGGTTTTGCACCTTCGCATTGTACAGTGCCTCTTCAAGGGACAGGGTTTGGACGATTGCCGTTATTATCTCGTCGTTGGCCGTCTTTAGCACGCTTTTGTAATCTTCCGGCGGGTATTGCGCCTGCTGATTTGGCGGATTATACTGTTCAAGGCTGTACCCGAATGCGGCTGAAAACAGCAGCAGCAATGCCGCAACAAAAACAGCGATATTTGCATGCGCCCTGCCCATTCTCATGCACCTCCAATCAGCATCTTTATCAAATCCCCATAAGACTGCTTCAATACCCGCTTTTGCTGGATAAACAGGGTTTCAAGGTTTGCAGTGCAATTCCCGTATTTGCCCCTGAATTCCGAAAGGAAGCGGTTGTAGTCCTCAAAGTCCAAGAAAGCCATCATGGCGACATATTTGCTGTTTGGGGTGGAGCCCTCCGCAAAATAAACGACCTGGGGCGTTGTTGTGAAATCCGCCTCCATTTTCCTTGTCAGCTTCGCATCCGAAAAGGCATTCCACTGGAAAAGCATGACCGCGTAAAAGCTTGCCCCGAATTTCTCCAAATCCAGTGCGGGCGTAACCCCTGCGAGCACGCCTTCCTGCGTGAGTTTCTTCCTTATGCGCGAGACTGAGGATTTGCTGATTTTTATCCCGTGCGCTATCTCCGAATCGTTCCTTTCCCCTTTTTCCATCAGGCTAAGCAGGAATTTCTTTTCACTTTTTGTCAGTTTAATGGAACTTTGTTGCATATTTAGTATTATTTATGCAACATATTTTAAAGCTATCGCAAGCAGAGGGTTCGTTGGTAAACGCAAGATGGCTCCTAGGTGCACCTTATTTCCTAAGAAAAGTGCCCTAATTCCTTCATTTTAGAGCGTTTCATCCACAAAAGCAGCAAGTTTCCCTTCCACTTTGTCCTTTGTCATCAGTGCATACTTCAAAATCTCTTCTGTTGTAGCTCCTTTACCGCTGAACTCGTAGAAAGTGCGCTCTCCAAGCAGAACATAGTGCCATGCGCAACCCATTCTTTCTTCACTCTTAAGCTCATTTACCTTGCTTATCCAGTCAAGCGTTGCAAGGCGCTTCTGCTTCACGTTAATGTTGTTCATGTCCCGCTCTGCCTTTGTTTCCACAAGGTAGATGCTGTTTCCTATTCTCACCAAGAAGTCAGGAACATAATGGGCAAGCTGCCCGTCTTCCCGAACATAAAGGACGTTTGCAAACGGGTAGTAATACTGGTCTATTTTTATGAATGATTTTACTTTTGAGTCAGAATCAACAAATTCCATGAATGCCTTCTCAAAGCCGCCCTTATTGGAAGGGAAGGCAAGCTTGGGGTAAATCGTCTTGGCAACGTTTATCGCATATGTTTCCCGTATCTCTATTTCGGTTACTTCGGAAAAGTTCCTTTTGATAATTTTTGCATCAACCACTTTCAGCCTGTTTTGCAAATCATAAATGGACTGGCTGACATTCCGCACTATGTGCTGAATTATTTTCTCTTGGGTAAGCACAAGTATTCGCCAGTTGTTGTCCTTGAGCGGGTCAAATTCCTTGCCAAATAGCTTATATCTTATGTAGTCATCGGTAAGCTTGGCAATCACGGCAGAGTTAATCTGCATTATTGGAAATGTTTTCTGCGTCCTTTTGCCTATTTTCACAGGCACGGAAGAAACGGCATTCACTATTTTCTGTATAAACGAGTTGTAGCTTTTTGCAGTGAAAATGTCCGCAGTAACAGAATACTCTCCAAATTTCGTTTTTACTGTAAGCTCTTCCCCGTAAAAGACATCTCCCTCCCTGTTCACCAAGGGCTTAAGCTCCTCCAGTTTTATGGGGAATGGCTCAAGCTTCTCAACTGATAGCTCTTCTGAAGTCAGATGCTCTTCCTTGTCGTGCACAATAAGCGGCCAGAAGAAATCGTATTCCTTGAAATTTTCCTTAAGCAGCACGGATATTATGTCGCCAACAACCCTGTCTCTTTTGGGAAGCGCTTTTGTTTCTCCAATCGCGCCGCTTAGTTCTGTTTCGTAGAACTGGATAAACGCAGGATGCTCAATTATGCTCAAAATGTCCATGTAGTTGTCTGGTTCTTCTTTTCTGATGAGCAGCTTTTCCCTATTCTCTCGCTTGCTGTCCTCATATCTTGGCTCGCGCCACATGAGCCGCAAGCCCCTGCCGATTGTTTGCTCAAGAAGAATGTATGAAGAGGTAGCGCGCAGTGGCACGATTACGCAAATATTATTCACGTCAAAACCTTCGCGCAGCATAAGGACTGAAATTATTACTTTCGGGCTTGCGCTCTTGTCTATGCTAAAGAGCTTTTGCTTGAGCTTTTCCCATTCTTCCTGACCTATGTCCCCCTTCTTGTTTGAGTGGACTTCCATTATGTCCTCTTCGCCCAATCCCTCTTGGCGCAGGAAGGTAGAAACCGGCTCCACAACTGAAGTATCCTCGCAAACAATGAGCATCTTCGGGTGTCTGTTCGGGTCAATTTTTGCAAAGCCCTCATCCAAAATCCTTAACCTTGCAAGCCCCGCCCTAAGCATTGTGCGTTGCCCGTCCGAAAGGGAGGTCATTCTGCCGTCCTTGTCTGATTTGAAGTCCAGTGGGATGGCGGCTATTTCCTTTCTTTTGTCAATCGCAACCGTTTTCACAAGACCGTGCTTTATTGCGGTTACCAGCTCAAAATTCACTATCGTATGCGGGAAAAAGTGCCTTGTCCTTTTCTGCCCAGAACCGGTAATCGTGTAAGGGGTTGCGGAGAAGTCCACTTGGATGAAACTTGCGCCTTTTTTCTCGGATATTCCAGTAAGTGCTTCCTGCCATTTCTTCTCAAGAACTTCATCGGATTTTTTAAGCTCGCCCAAATGGTGCGCCTCATCGTTGAAAACCACCAAATCAGGCAAATTTTCAAGGAATTCAATCTCCCTGCCCCGCAGGTATCTATTGTCAAGCTCCTGAAGGGAGTGCCCAGCAGAAGTTCCCGGAGTTATGGGAAGCAGGCTCTTTACTGTTGCAGCTGGGCTGTCCAGCGGGCTTCCAGTGTCGCTTTCTTCATCTTCCCCTGCCAAAAGGTGCCAGTTTGTAATTGCAATTAGCCCTTCGCCAGTAACCTTTCTGCCTATCTCATCCTTCTGTGCAACGCAGGACTGTATAAAGCCGAAAATCTCGTCCTTGTAAGCGGGCGGCACAAAAAGCTTCTCAAATTTGCTAAAATCCGACTCCTCAAAGTTCCTTGTGCCGTCTTCTTTTCTTTTCCCAAGATAAGCGTCCAATAATCGCTCATAAACTATTATTCCCGGCGCTATGAGCAGGAAATTCTTTGAGAACCTACCAGTTTGGCTTTCTTCGTGCCTTGCATTGAGATATTGCCAAATCAGAAATGCAGACATTACCCAAGTTTTCCCTGTGCCTGTTGCCATTTTGATGCAGTATTTTGGGTGCTCGTATTTGTCTTTCTTTATGTCAAGCAAATCCATCTCATTAAGCAGTTCAGGCCTGACTGCCATATACATGCTATGGACGCTTTTGATTTTCAGTATTTCATGCACATAAACGGCGTTCAGGATAGCCTGCCATTGCCCCTCGTGGAAATTGAACTCTCTTAAATCAGAAAAGCCGCCTTCAGGGTCCCAGAAACGCAGCAAGTCGCGCGTTATCGGGGACACTTTTTCAAGAAACGTCTCGTCCTTCCATTCCTTGTTAGCCATTTTTGTAATTATGTCCGCCAGTTTCAGCGGCGTTGTGCCAGTTCCAAGGGATTTTGCGCCTGCCATTTACGATACCTCGCGCACTGCAACGCTCTCGAAGCCGAATACATCAACCGCTTTGACGCAGATTTTCCTTTTTCCCTTTGTTTTTGGCAGAAGAAGCTTTGCAACCCTCTTGGTTTTGTAATCGTCGTTGTTTTCCCTGTAATCCTGCCATTTGCTTCTGAAAACTTCGCCGTCATAGTCGGGGTCAATGCTCCAATATTCAATAAGGCTCAATGGGTCGGCTGCAATAACTTTCTCCAGCTTTTCCTTATTCTCTTTGTCCAGTGGCATTGCATCCGGAGAAAGAAGCACGTAATTGTCCAGCTCAACCGCAAGCTCGTCGCTCTCCTCGTTGTATTTGCTCTTTTTTATCGGTTTTATAGTGAGGTATTGCAATGAGGAAAACCTCACTTTGCCCGTTTTGATAAGTTGCTCGTAACTTGCCTTTGTTTTCAGCCTGTCAAGCAGGTCAGGAGGTATCACCAATACCTCCATTCTCTCGTCATTCATATTGTCAATTATGCGCCCTATATCAGTAACGAAGTTCCAGCCGAGGACAACTACTTTGTCCCAGCCGCCCATAAACGAGGCACGGAGTTCCTGCGCTTTCTTTAGGGTGGCATAGCCCGTCATCTTTGAAGGCGAATCAACGAAAATGAGCGTTTTTGACTGCTTTATGTAGCCAAGATTATTTGGAACATTTTCCTGATGCGGGAAGGGAAGCGCGCCATAAAGATTTATGACAACGTGCGCCAAGTCTCCCACTGTCTTGAAAGCCGACTGCTCAAACTGCTCCTTCTGATAGTCCCCTATTGACTGGTAGAGGAACGGCTTTGCATCTTGGTCTATAAGGCGTTTTCTTGCAATCATGCAGGCTGGCTTACCTAAATCGCACATTATCCATTTTCTGCCAAGTTTTTCTGCGACTGCACCAGTTGTGCCTGAGCCGGCGAAGAAGTCGGCAATGAGGGAACCTTGATTTGACGATTGGGAAATTATTCTTCTAAGGAGAGATTCTGGTTTTTGCGTAGCATAACCCATCGCTTCTGACGAATTTGATGATATCAAACTAATGTCATCCCACAAATTACCTATTTTTCTGCCATCATATTCATCGGCATAAAGCTTATACCTTGGTCGCCCCTGACCAGTAAACATAATTACATTAGGATTTTCTTTTAATCTTTCTTCTAACGTTTCTTGCGTCCATCTCCAACCCATATCTGTCCTATATGCCTTGCCATTGATTATTCGGACTTCATTTTTGTTGGACGCGTTATTTGCTTCCTCTATAGAACGATGATTAAAACGGCGCCCTGTTTTTTCTTCTACATAAGGGAATTTTTCATTTAATTCTTCTTCGGTTAGATCTTGAAATTGTTGGCAATATAGCACTTTGTTTGATTTGGTGTAATAAAGAAGGGTATCAGTCATAACATCTAAACCTTTAGCTAAATGGTGCCCAGCAGTTCTTTTGAAAATAATTTCATTCTGAAAATTCTCTTTTCCAAAAATTTCATCCATAATAACTTTCACATAATGCCCAACATGCCAATCAATATGCACATAGATACTTGCGTGTTCGCTCATTAGCTCTCTAATAAGAACAAGCCTTGGCACTATCATACGAAGATAACTCGCAGTCCCGTCCTTCCATGTGTCCGAATAAGCAAACTGCTCAATTACAGTAGGCTTCTGCTCGATTTCAGTCCCAGGCAGGGTTATTTTCGTGCGATAATCCGCCTTGCTGTCAAAAGGCGGGTCAATATAAATCAGGTCAATTTTACCCCGCATTGAGGGGCTTTGCGCGTCCCCTGCAAGCAAAGCCTGCATCGCAAGCATATTGTCCCCGTAAATCATTCGGTTAAACCATTCCTTCTTGTCATATTCACGCAATGTCTGTCCAAAATAACCGCCTTTTGCTTTCGTCGGCAAAACAAGCTCGTTTGTCTGAAGTGTAATCCTGTTTGTTCTTGAAAGTCCGTCCAATATGCGCTGCGCCTCTTTCTTTCCTTGCGCGACGATTTTTGGAAGCTCTTCAATAAGCGAATCTGGCATTTCAACAACTCTCTGTGTTGCCACAATTTCTCCGCTTACCTTAATTAAAGTTTCCAATTGGAAACCATAGTTTCCTTCAGTAGCGCAACCGTATTCAAGCTCCAAAAATAAACCAAAGTGTATGGTTGGAAACAACAAATGGCGTTTCTTGCAGGAAATAGCAAGACCTTACGCCTCTGACATCTTGGAAGCCCTACAAAGCAAACCAATGCGTTTTACTGACCTCAAGAGAATATGTAAGAGCCAGAAAACGCTCACTCAGCGCCTGCACGCCCTAGAAGACTGTGAAGCCGTAACAAAGGAAATCCATAAGGAAAAGAGGCACAAAATAAATGTCCTTTACGCATTGACACAAAAAGGGGAAGACGCAATTGAGATTGTCAAGGGGGTAGCGAGAATTTCCTAATCACACCCATCCGCACCTCTGAAGAGCATATCTTTAAAGTATGGGAACCAAATTTCTACTATGACTTATGACTGGGATAATAAGTTGCTCGATTTGAGCCCTTCCAAGTTCGTTCAATTCACTAGAGATATAATTGCAGATATACCTCAATTTGCTAACGTAAAAATAATTGATGGCTCTGGAGACCGTGGTCGGGATATAGAAGCCGAATGTTTTTTACCTGACCCTGCCGGTGTAACCAAAAAACACCAACACTGGATTTTTCAGTGCAAACGTTATGAAAAAATGTTAGGCGAAAGCGACTTATCCAGTTCTATCAACTGGGCCGAAGTCCATAAGCCGGATGTTCTTGTTTTTGCTTCAAATGCACGCTTGTCTCCAGCTGCGGTGGACTATTTGAAAGGTCAGCGGGAAGCAAAGAAATTTGAGATTGTTGATTGGACTGCCGACTACTACAAGACACTGATTTTCAAACACCAATCAATACTTCGTCATTATTTTCCAGATATGGAGATACCGCCGCAATACAGCCAGCAACTCGTTGAGGAGAGTAATGCAAGTCTTCCTGCCATGTTCAAAGGAAAAGTATCCCGTGAAGTAACGCTCGATTTAAAGACAGTAGATAGCGAAACAATAAGGCAAGAGCTGCAGAATGTACCAGACGATTCCGTTCGTTCGTTGATATACAAAACCGCAGGTGATGGCTTCCTAATGGCAGGCAGGTATAAAGAAGCATTGAAAACCTACAATTATTGTCTAGGGGTAATACCGGACTACACGGCAGTATTGCTGAACAAAGCCTATGTGCTAGAAAAATTACACAAGCCCAATGACGCCGAAAGTTGTTATGAAGAGGTAACGAACAAGGATCCGAATAATAAATTTGCACTTAATGGCATTGGGCACCTTTTGTTTATGGGTGGAAAGAAGAAAGCCGCTTTATACCGTTTTGATAAGGTCATAAAATCTGATCCGAAGTTCATTGTTGCACGAGATAACAAAGCCACTGTCCTATGGTCGCTTGAAAGGCATAAAGAAGCGTTTGAATGCTTGAACGAAACCCTTAGGGACGAACCAAATTCCTTATCAACAATGGCTAAAAAAGCAGATTTTCTATCGGAGATACAACGTTATGAAGACGCTATAAGTGTTCTTGATGCGGCATTAGCAATAAATCCAAGTAGTATAATCTTGTTGAATAGCAAGGGGCATGCATTAGAACGAATGTCAAGGCTGGCTGTTCCTGAACCACAAAAAAGAATGGAAGAAGCATTAGTTTTATTCAAGAAAACTGTTGAGTTGAACCCAAATTTTGCAGTGGGACTGGTAAACGAGGCAATATGCTTGGAAGCGAAGGGCGATTTTGAAGCTGCTGCTAGGTTATTGGATATGGCAGTTGCAAAAGATCCAGAAAATGCCCATCTCTGGATTTCAAAGTCAAATCATGCACTTAATCGCGGTAATGATACTGACGCATTAACATATGCTCAAAAATCTATAAAACTGGCCAAGGGAAAACAACGAGCACATGCTTATCTAGCGCAGGCTAGGTATTTTGCCAAAATCAAAAACTATAAAAATACCTTAAGAGACGTAAATGAAGCGGTTAAACTAGACCCGTCGGATCCATTCATATGGTTCTCCGCATTAGGTATTATGCAGTCTTTTGGCGAAAAAGCCAAAATCGGAGAATACGAAAAAAAACTGGCTGCTGCGCAGGCACACTGCGACAAAATATTTGATGAGATAAAAGAACTTGTATGATGTAAATTACAAATTTAACGCAACGCATATAAATTCCACATCGTACATTATCGTGTGCGACAGGGGCACAAAACGGACTCATACTATAAAGCTAGGCGCTTACTTGCTCTCCCTGCATTTCGTTTACGAAGGATGAGATAAAAATGGAAAACAACGCCCCGCCAAGCCCAGAGTTCATTGCGCTCAAATTTATTTTGTCATTCATCTCAGCAGGCATAAGGGGCATTTTCTACGTCTACCTGATTTCAGTCTCCTTCATGATTCTACTTGCAGTTCTAATCTCATTTTCCTCCCTTGGCGGGTTTGATTTCGTGGCTTTCCTCATGAAGACGTTCCAGATAGCGCCGCTCAAATTTTCCTATCAAGGCGGCATACCCCAAGGCATACTTCCAATAACCGCTCTCATCTTCTCAGTAGCAGGCTATTTTGGGGCAAAGCTGCTGGAATGGTGGCAGAAAAGAAAGCTCACAAGGGACGACTGCGCAAAACTTCTGCCCAAGCTCTGCATAATCGCCAACCTTGCATCTGCGCTTATTACGTTCTTCTTTTCTCTTGCCCAAAAAGACACAAATGTATTGAATTCATTCTTCGGTGCAGCCTTCTCTTTCATATCGCTCTCAGTATTCGCGGCATTCGCGCTTGTTGCATATGTTATTGCATTCATGATAGACTCTATCCAACTCACGCCGCCAAAACCAAATGCATAAACCAAATCAAGCAAAAAATAAACTTACTGCTTCATCTCTTCCTTGCTCGGTTCCATCGGTTCCGGCTTCGCATTCGCAGGCGGCTTTGCCTTTGGCTTGAACCGCAAATACGCGCCCGCAACGCAGAAAAGAAGCACAATTCCGACAACAACCGGGTTCTTTGCAAATATCTGCCCCACATTCACAAAATGTGCAAGCACAAGCAAAATCGCAACATACACGAGCATCTGCAGCCTTTTCCAGTTCTTCCCCATCGCTTTTACGGAGAAATCATTTGAAGTGGCA
>Ga0172370_10001366_pt1 | contig 37142 bp, 37 predicted proteins | sample LakKiv5m_FD_114538 | JGI IMG/M metagenome (GOLD analysis project Ga0172370, IMG submission 114538) | Freshwater microbial communities from Kabuno Bay, South-Kivu, Congo - kab_022012_11.5m | ecosystem: Environmental > Aquatic > Freshwater > Lake | place: Democratic Republic of the Congo...
CATGCGGGTCTGAAAGCGTGTTGCTGGAGCCCAAAAGCCGTATGTCCACCATCCTCTCATACATGAACTTGTCGATCTCGTCTAGCCTCATCTGCGCTGTGTGGAGCTGCTGTTCCATCACCTGCGCATCCAGCGCACTGGTAATGGAGTTTGAGACAAAAACCGAAACTGCAATGGTGAAAATCAGCCCGACCACTGCGGATGCAGCCATCAGCTTTTCGCCCACCCCTATTTTTGCCAAGCAAATCCCCCATCTTTCGCGCCCTGCACAAAGCGAGCGTCCACAAGCTCGTCAGGCCGCACGCTGCCGCTGAGCTGGCCCCTTTCAAACAGGAACTCGTTCATTATGTCAAGGGACCATATCGCAGTTCCCTGCCCGCCTCCAGACATTGCTTCCTGGTTTTCCTTGAGCCCATAAAGGTAATTGCCCGCAAGCCCGGTTTCCAGCTCCTCGCGCGACACGCGGTTGGCATTTGCCATCATTGCGTGGGCAAGCTCCGGGTTTTCGCGCTCGAAGCGCTTTGCCAGGAACCACGCATCCACCATCTTCTGCACTTCATCCGGCCTTTCGCGCAGCAGGCTCTCGCGGCAGGCAAGGCCTGTGAATATCAGCCCGCTTGGAAGCTCGTTGGAATCGCCTATTTTTGCCATGCCCATTGAAAGAGCCTCGGTAGTGTAAGGCTCATACATGTGCCCTGCATCCAGCCTGCCCTCCTCAATTGCGCGGGGCATGTCAGGCACCTTGATGTCATACAGCTCCACATCAGTCTCGTCCAGATTGTGCTTCTGGAGCATCTCAACCACAAACAGGTTGGAGAACGAGTTGAAGCCCTCCACGCCAATCCGCTTGCCGGCAAGTTCCTCGATGCTGGTTATGTTGCCACCTGCCACAATGGCATCCGCGCCGTCGCTTCTGTCGCTGAGCAGGACGAACTTGGTTTTCACCCCGTTTTCGCGCAGGTTGAACAAGTCATTGCCAGATGCGGATATGCAGCCTATGCTCTTGTTCGCAACAAAGGCTGACAGCGAGGCATCATAGTCATCGAACTTCAAAAGCTCCACGTCCACGCCCAGCTGGCTGTAATACCCGTTGTCCTGCGCGACGTAGTGGTACCACTCGGGGGGCCAGTTCTCAAGCGCTATCGTGACTGGCTGGGATTTCTGCTGCTGCGATGCGCAGCCTGAAAAAGAAACCGCAAGAAGCATCAGCGCGCATACTGCCATGCCAAGCAAGGCTGCGTGCGCCTTCTGCCTAGGGGCAGCCGCACCTTCCTGTCCGCGCGGCAATGCGGCATGCAAGCCAAAAGTCATACCTTCACCACTGCGTCCACCATCATGGAGCACTCCTTTATCAGCGAGGTCTGCGATTCTATGTCCAGCGTGTAGAACAGCGCATCCGAGTCCGACGCGCGGGCCTGGGTTGCTATATTTGAGATGAACCTCGCCACTGGCGCCCTGTCCTGGTAGACTAGGAGGCTGGTTAGCGAATCGAACACCAGGTACCTAAAGCCATGGCGCATGCACTTGCTCACCAGTATCGAAATCTCGGTGAGTGCGGAGGGCGAGGATGCAAAATAGCAGCCGTCTGTCTGGTCAGGCACCCTGCGTATTGTCTTGCTTATTGCGTCCACGAAAACAAAGCCGTGCGTGTCCACCCCTTCCTTCTCGAAAATCTCCCTCATTGCCTGGTGAGTCTTGTTCAGCGTGACATAGCAGACGTTCTTTCCGGAAAGCTCGCGCGCTACTTGCACCTCAAGCTCACCATAGCTTGCGCTTGGCACCACAAGAAGAAGGACCTTGCCTTTCAAAAGCGCAGCATTGATGTCCATCCTAGTCGCCCACCGCCTTTTTCACCCTTGCCGCAAGGTCGTCGATGTCAAAAGGCTTCTGTATGAAGTCCACAATGTTTTTCGACTTGAGCAGTTCCTCGCGCTCCGCCTCGGACAGCCTCACCACGGAGAGGTACGCTATCTTGGTGCCCTTGATCTTCTCCACAACCTCGCGCACCGGGGTGCCTGGCATCATGATGTCCATGAGCACCAGGTCCACATTCTGCTTGGGGAGCTTTCGCAGGCAATCGTCGCCGTTTTTCGCATCCAGCACCTTGTAGCCGGCTTTCGAAAGCACCGCCCTTACTGTAGTCACATTGTCGGGCTCGTCATCTACAATCATGATTGTTTTAGCCATCCCCTCACCCCTTGGCCATCACGGCCTTCACCTTTGCCATCAGAGTTTCCCTGCTGAATGGCTTTTGCACAAACGCGTCGACGCCTGCGACATCCGCCTCGTCGCGCGGCACCACGGACACGAAAATTATCTTGGAGCTTCCGTCGAACTTATGCCTCAGCATGCGCGCAAGCTCATACCCTGTCAGCCCGGGCATGCGGATGTCCAAAAGTATGAGCGCGAACGTCTCGCCTTTCACCAGGGCCAGCGCCTGCTCGCCATCGCCTGCGGCAAAGACGTCGAACCCCTCCTCCTCCAATATGGTTTTCATTATGCGCAGGTCGTTGAGGTCGTCGTCCACAACAAGCGCCCTTTTCTTCTGGGCCCCCCCTGGTTTTTTGTTAGCCGCCATAGCAATCAATAGCCTAAAGCGCTTGCACATATTATATATTTATCATCATCCCTCCCAGCCCCGCCGTATTAATAAATCTTGGGCGCGCGTGAGATTGCAGGTGGGCGCATGGACCTAAGGCAAAAGATTCTTCTATGGATTGGCGTGGCGGCTTTCATCCTGCTTTTCGCAGGCATGGGCGTGATGCTAAACACCGCGCAGAACCAGGCTCTGGACGCATCTGCGGGGCGCAACCTGCAGGCCACCAATTACGTGAGCAGGATAGTGGACCTGTACGTCCTGGAGCGCACCACGGGCGTGGAAGCCGTAACTAAGAGGCTGGAGACTGCGCAAATACTTTCCAGCAGGAACGCGTCAGGCATTGCAAAGCTCGTGGATGAAATTAGCGGGATAAACGAGCGCGTGGACATAATCACAAGGATTGTGATGTATGATTCAGGCTGCATAGGCATTGCATCGGACAGGGCGTCAACCACCAACGTGACAGGGGTGGACTTTTCAAACCGCGATTACTGCAAGGGCATCAAGGAGACCCGCGCCAAGTATGTTTCCTCTGCCTTTGTTACGACTGGCAACACAACTTTCGGGCTCGGGGTCGCCATGCCTGTCAAGGACGGCAGCGGCAGGATGCCCGCCTTTTTCGTCACAGTCGTGGACGTGGACAAGCTCACCACTTACCTTGCAGATGCAGCCGGGTTTTACGACCGCATCCTCATATTGGACAGGTATGGGAACGAGATAGTGGACACGGATGACCCGAAGCGCCTCGAGCCCGAGCTGGACAGCCAAATCTCGCGCGAAGTGCGCAATTCAATTTCAGGCGGCGCGGTCCAAGGCTCCCTCCATTCAGTGAGCAAGAACGGCGAGCAGTATCTTGTAACATACCAGAAGTTCGAGTACATGACAGTGGTTATTGCGCAGAGGCGGGCTGACGTGCTGGTGCAGCTTGGCGGCTTCTACGAAACCTACCTGGGGGTGGGCATTGTGTTTTTGGCAGCCACCATGGCTGCGTTCTGGTTCATACTTGGGCAGATGCTGACCAACCGGCTTTCGAAGATATCATCTGTAATCAAGAAAATAAGCACGGGCGAGATGGATGCCGGCATAGATGAAAGCCTGAAGGATTCCGACGACGAAATCGGCGAGCTGGCGCGCGCATTCGACAGGACAATCGCCAGCCTCAAGCTTGCCATACTGAGGACTGGGGCAAAGGCAAAGGACATCGGCCTTTCCAAGGCGCTTTCGGCAAAAAGGGAAACGGAGGAACGGCTCCAGGAGAGCGAGCAGAATTACCGCTCGCTGTTCTCCAACATGATAAGCGGGGTGGCGTTCCACAAAATCGTGCTGGACAAGTCTGGCAAGCCGGCGGACTACGAATTCATCGACGTCAATTTCGCATTCGAGCAGATGACTGGCCTTCGCCGCAAGGACATAATCGGGAAAAGTGTGAAAAGCGTGATGCCGGGCATAGAAAAGGACCCTGCCGACTGGATAGGCAAATACGGCAAGGTCGCGCAAAGCGGCGAGGAGCTTAGGTTCGAGAATTATTCGGCCGCCCTCAAGAAATGGTTCGCAATTTCCGCATACTCCCCCAAGAAAGGGTATTTCGTGACCGTTTTCGAGGACATCACCCGGCGAAAGATGGCGGATGATGCGCTGAAGGAGAGCGAGGAAAAGTTCAGGGAGATATACAACTCGTCCAGCGATGCGATCATGACTCTTGCGCCTCCCTCCTGGAGATTCACGGATGCCAACCCTGCCGCGCTGGAGCTTTTCAACGTGAAGGTCAAGGCGGCGTTCACATCCTTCACGCCCTGGGCGCTATCGCCAAAAACCCAGCCCGACGGGCGGCATTCCGAGGCGAAATCAAAGGAAATGATTGCAAAGGCGATGAAGGCAGGCAGCGCGGTTTTCGATTGGTCCCACAAGCGGCTTAACGGCGATGAATTTGCGGCAACCGTGGCGCTCACCAGGATGAATATCGGTGGCAAGGATATCCTCCAGGCGTCCATACGGGACAAATCAAAGTCCACAAAGCTCATTGAAAGCGAAGAGAGCTTCAAGCTCATCTCAAACGAAATGAAAGACGGGATATTCCATGCCGACAGCAAGGGGAACCTGACTTATTTCAACCGCGCGGCAGAGGAAATGCTTGGCTACGGGCAAAAGGCAGTTGGCATGAGAATGCTCAAAATCGCCACTGCGAAAAGCCTCCCCTCGGTGCTCAACGCATTCCGCAAGGTCATGGGTGGGAGCAGCGTGGAGGGCGACTTTGTCCTGCGGCGCAAGGACGGCAAGGAAGTTCGCGTGCATGTGCATGGGATGCCCATAATTGTCGACGGCAAGGTGCAAGGCGCCACGGGCGTGATGAAACTGATTGGCGATGGCAAGAAAAAGAATTAGCAGCCTCGCTCAGGCCTTGATTGCCTTGCCGCACATGCCCGCCACGCTTCCAATGCTTTGGTTCTTCTCGTCCAGATGCGCAATGTAGACAAAATCCATGGCCCTCTCAGTCAGCTTGGAAGAAAGCATGCGCGCGAATCTGGGCGTGCGGCCCGCCGGGCTGCAAACCGTCAAGGCGGGTCCAGGCCTCAATCTGATGCGCCCTCGCCGCCACGTATATAAAATATTACCCCGTAATCTGCCTCGTGTGGGCAGTGTTTCGCAAATAGCGCTGCTTATAGGTGGGCAAATGGAAATTTCCAAGCGGACACAGGATTTGGGGACCGAGACTGCTTTTGAGGTGCTTGCGGAAGTGAACCGCCTTAAGCGCGAGGGCAAGGACATCGTAAGCTTCTGCATAGGCCAGCCGGACTTTGACACCCCCCGGAATATCAAGGACGCCGCGATAAAGGCAATCAACGACGGGAAAACAGGCTACACCGACTCCGCAGGCACGCTTTTTGCGCGCGAGGCCGTTGCGCGCTACCTTTCAGTAACGCGCAAGATTGATGTCAAGCCAGAGCATGTTGTGATAGCAAACGGCGCCAAGCCCTTCATCGCGCACGCAGTGGTGGCAACCACAGACCATGGCGTGGGCGACGAGATAATCTATCCCAATCCCGGCTTTCCCATATACCAGTCCCAGATACTTGCGCACGGCGCAGTGCCTGTGCCCCTTCCGCTTCTTGAGAAAAAGAAATTCAGCTTTGACATCGAGGAGCTCAAAAGCCGCATCTCCAACCGCACCAAGCTCCTCATACTCAACTCGCCCCACAACCCGACTGGCGGGATATTGGAGGAGGACGACCTGAAGGAAGTGGCAGCGCTTGCGAAAAAGCACGACTTCTGGATATATTCAGACGAGGTCTACTGCAAGCTTTCATATGACAAGGAGTTTAGAAGCATCGCCTCGCTGCCTGACATGTACGAGCGCACCATCGTCTCAGACGGCGCCTCAAAATCATACGCAATGACTGGCTGGCGCATGGGCTTCATCGCAAACCCTGTGCTTGCGCCCCACATTGCGCGCTGGGTCACCAACACAGAGTCCTGCGCAAACCACATCGCGCAATACGCAATGGCCGAGGCATACAACGGGCCGCAGGACGAGCCGAAGAGGATGGTGGCGTCCTTCAAGGAAAGGCGAGACCTCATTGTGGGCCTTCTCAACGAGATAGATGGCGTGCACTGCCTTGTGCCTGGCGGCGCGTTCTACGCATTCCCCAACGTCACTGGCGCTGTGAAAAAGCTCAAGCTTCGCGATTCGGACGAGCTTCGCAAGCTCCTTCTCAAGAACGGCGTGGCAGTGCTTGCAGACATACACTTTGGCAAAAGGAACCCTGGCGATCCTGAACAGCACATCCGGCTTTCCTACGCGACCTCGAAGGAAAACATCATCGAGGGGCTGCGCCGCATGAAGGCGCTTCTGGGCGCCAAGGGCTCCGAAGAGGGCACGCTAAACTACTGATTCCAGCGACGTGATACTATGGGCATAATCGACACAAGCGGAAATGAAAAAAGCTTCTCCCCGGAGGAAATCGCAAAGGCTGCGCAGGAAATGCGCGGCTACATGCTGATATCCATCCACTGCGCAGGAAGCGGCCATTCCGGCGGCTCTCTCTCATCTGCAGACATCGTCTCCGCGCTTTACTTGCGCGTGATGCGCCACAAGCCTTCAGAGCCGAATTGGGATGCGCGCGACCGCCTGTTCTTTTCCGCAGGCCACAAGGCGCCTGCATGGTATGTGCCGCTTGGCTACACAGGCTACTTTGACGTCAAGCAGACTGCGCTCCTCCGCAAATATGGCTCTCCCTTCAAAGGGCATCCAGACCGCCAAAAGCTTCCCGGCATCGAAGCCTCTTGCGGCTCGCTTGGGCAAGGCTTATCAATTGCAGTTGGCGACGCTTTAGCAGCGCGGCTTGACAAGAAAAACTACCGCGTCTACTGCCTGATGGGCGATGGCGAGCAGCAGGAGGGGCAGATTTGGGAGGCTGCAATGGCAGCAGGGCATTACAAGCTTGACAATCTTGTGGGCATCGTTGACAAGAACTGCCTGCAGATAGACGGCAATGTCTGCGATGTCATGGACATCGACCCAATTGACGAGAAATACCGGGCATTCGGCTGGCACGCCATTGTTTGCGACGGGCATTCAATCCCTTCGCTCCTCGCTGCATTTGAAGAGGCGGCAAGGACAAAAGGCAAGCCCACTGTGATAATCGCAAAGACAGTGAAAGGCAAGGGCGTCTCCTTCATGGAAAACCAGGCCGGATGGCACGGGCGCGCGCCCAAAAAGGAAGAGCTTGACAAGGCAATCGCAGAGCTTGGCGTGCAGCACCTTCCCAAAGATGAAATGCTTTCGCTTGCAGAAGTGCACCAGAAAAAAATCTCGGCGCAAATCGAAGCCGCGCTTCCCAAATTCAGCAAGAACTACTGGTGGAATTCACAGGAGAAAATGAAAGTGGAAATGAAATCCACAAAGGAAGGGTTTGGCGAGGAGCTGGATGAAAACCCGAATCCCAACGTAGTGGCGCTCGGCGCCGATATCTCAGGCTCCATATCGATAAACATGTTCTACAAGAACAAGCCCGAGAGGAAAGACCGCTTCTTTTCCATGGGCATTGCGGAGCAGTCAGGCACCTGCGTGGCAGCTGGCATGGCAAAGGAAGGCAAAATCCCCTTCTTCGGCACTTACGGCGTTTTTGCAGCAGGCCGCGCGCTTGACCAAGTGCGCACCACGGTATGCTATGGCAACTGGAATGTCAAGATAGTGGGCGCTCACGGCGGAATATCGGTGGGGCCTGACGGCGCCACGCACCAGGCGCTTGAGGAAATATTCCAAATCGCAGGCTTGCCCAACATGAATCTTCTCATTCCCTGCGACTCTGCGGAGACCAAGAAGGCAACCGCAGCAATGATAGACCAGATAAACGGGCCGTGCTACATCCGCTATGCGCGCGAGGCAACTCCCATAGTCACATCGGCATCAACGCCATACAAATTCGGCATTGCAACCATAATCACTTACATGGGCGAGCAGCCAAGGTTTGCCGATGCATTCAAGCACGAGCTTTCCACCAATTTCCCTGAAAGCAAGCAAGACATTGCAATCGTTGCCTGCGGGCCTGAGGTGCCTGAGGCAATGCGCGCTGCCTGGATTCTCAAGCAGGAATTCAATCTCACGGCGCGCGTGGTGAACCTGTCCACTCTCAAGCCCATGGACAAGAAAGCGCTTTTTTCGGCTGCGCGCGAATGCGGCTGCGTGCTCAGCGTGGAGGAGCACCAGAAAGGCGGCCTGGGCAACCTGGTGGCGGCAGCCATCCTAACAGAATGCCGGCGGCCCATCGTGTTTGACATGATTGGGGTGGAGGACCGCTTCGGAGACACTGGTGCGCCTTGGGAGCTTGTGAAGGAGTTCGGGCTTGCGGCCGAGCACATTGCGAAAAAGGCGAAATGGATGATTGGCAGGAAAAGCAGTTCCTGATTTCCCGGATGCCCTGAAAAGCGCTAGCCCATCTCAACTACCTTGTCGCACATATGCTTCAACTGGTCCAGCACCTTCCTGTCAGTTTCCTTCTCCAGGCTCATTATGATTGATGAAATCTTCAGCATTCTCATCATGTTTATCAGGTAATTCATGAATTTGGTCCCGGTCTCGGCGCCGTTGTAGATCAGCATGGTGGAAAGCGAATCCAGGAAAAGTATCTTCCGGTTCCCGTCGTCCTTCATGGTCGATGACAGGATCATGGAAATGTTCGTCAGGTTGCGCGGGGAGCCCACGAACACGGCATTCCCTGAGCGGAATATGCTGCCTGTGTGCATGGGCGTCACCGCATCTATGAAAAATACCCTGTCCATGCCAAGCCCGCGCGATTTGAAAAGCTCCGCCATTGCAGTATATGGTCTGTTCATGGTGACATATATGCAGTGGAATTGCTGCTCGTTTATGTAATAGTCCAGTATCCTGTTGTTCACATCCATGTAGCTTTGCACCGGGGTGATGTAGAGTGCTATCTCGCCATCATTGAGCCTGATAGGGTCGCCTGCCATTTTCCCGCCTACCTGTAGTCCTTGGTCCTGTTTGTCATTTCCCAGATGTACCAGAATATCCCGATGCTGGCAACCACGTACAGGCTGTTTACGACCATGTAGAAGTTGAAGTCGTTCCCAAGCCAGCTCGCTGCCCCTCCTATGAAGCGCAGGAACTCGGCAATCGCAACCACGAAGAAGGCTGCAGCCATGAGGCCAAGGGCGTAGAACCCCTGCTTCCTTCTCCTCTCCACCATTCCCATCAGGCCAACCTGGACGAGGATGGCCAGGAAAATCGCCAGCTTGAGCGAAATGATGATTCCATAAAGCATCTGGTTGGAGTCCATCATTTTTCCCTCGCCATGAAGCCCTCGGTTGCAAAGCGGGCCATATACACTTCGTAAACTCCCTTGAAGAAGAACATCCCTGCCACAAGCTGTATGGTCTGCATCACCACATTGTGGACAAGGTCGTAATTGTCCGGCGAAAGGTAAAGGGCATCTGACAGCATGCCGATGACGAACATGAGCATTATCAGCGCGATTCCTATGAAGCCGTATGGCAATGCCGATGTCCAGGCGCCGCCGTAAAGCTTGCGCGTGGTGGAAAAGCCCATTGCAAGCCCGACTGCCAGGATTGCAAGCGCCAGCACTTGGATGGGCTCTGTCCCGTTCATCAAATCCCCGAGCCTACTGCACCGCCCCTGCTTTTAATCCTTTGCGCCCTTCCCGTCTTTAGGGCGGGGCAAATACCCCTTGAAGTACGGGATGTGCCATGCTGCGTGGAAGAATGCTATTATGATGAACGCAATGCCTGTTGCCACATGCACCTGCAGGAAGCTGAACGGGAACTCGATGTAAAAGCCCCAGTTCACCTTGAGTATAAGGTAGATTCCGGTGAGCGAAACCCCGAGCGCAAAAAGCGCAAGGAACGCATTCCATATTTTCCTGTGCAAAAACATCGTGATTCGCTTGGTGTACGCGGCAAAGTAAGTTGCAAAATAGGCAAGAAGGATGAGCAGGGTGAGCCACCAGTAATCATATTCCACCTGCCTTGGGGCTGAAGCTGCTTGCGGCTTGGCGGCTGCGGAAGTGCTTGCGGGCACAGCAGACTGCAATGACAGGGCAATCTCCTTCACCCTTGCAGGCTTCACACCGTAATTGTCATGCAGCAGCTGGAAGCTGTCCGAGCCTGAAAGCGAGGCAAGCGAATATTCCTTCTTAAGGGCATCCACAAATGCAGCCTCGCCAATACTGTATGCTGCTGCCACTTGCGAAACAGTCATTGCCTTTATCTCAGTCCCGCTTATCTCAAGTTGCCCGCCTGCAGATGAATTGCCCGACAGCTTCGCCCCGATGAGCATGAGCTCCTCTGCGCACACATTGTAATTGTCGTGCAGCGGGAGCAGGGCGTCATTCTCCGAAAGCTTGGACAGGTTGAAGTTGCCCTTCACCTCCGAAACAAACTGCGCGCGCTCCACCTTGTAATAGTCCGCAATCTTGCCTATGGTCAGCTGCTCCACGGGAATCCCTGTGGCGCTTGCGATTTTGGCAAGCCCGCCTTCCTGCTCGGAAACATAGGCTGCAGACTCAGAAGGCGCAGGCTGGCTCTTGTCGCAAATGGCATTCCCGTCCGTGTCAACGTATCTTGAGCAGTCGCCAGGGTAGGTGTCATTCACCAGCCCGAAAGGGCAGTCATCCCACGCGAACAGCGCGGATGAAAGGATAATTGCCGATATGGCATAAACTAAAGGGAACTTCATTGCCTCACCTTGCGCCGTTAGGCTATGCAACTGTTAAAAAGCATGTTACCTGCATGCCATATGCCCCCACGCATCCATATAAGCTCTTCGTACCACATTTTGGATGCGCGCGTGAGCACATGCACTTCAAGCAATTTCTTCCCAGCAAAATCGCTTTCTTCCAGCCCTGGCGCCCAAGCCGTGCGCCGCTTGAGGAAAAAATAGCAAAAGCGAAAAATGTCACTATCTTTCCAGATGAAGGCAACTTTCTTGCGCTTGCAGTAGCAAAAACGATCGCAGGCAAGATAAGGGAAAACAACGCGCAAGGCAGGCGCACTGTGCTTGGGCTTGCAACCGGCAACACGCCACTTGACGTGTACCGCGAGCTTGTGCGCATGCACAAGGTGGAGGGTCTGGATTTCTCGCGCGTGATAACATTCAACCTCGATGAATACTACGGGCTTTCGCCAAATGACGCGAACAGCTACCATCGCTTCATGTGGGAGAACTTTTTCGAGCACATAAATATCAAGCCTGAAAACGTGCACATCCCGAGCGGCACCACTCCCCGCGACTGCCTGCCTGAACACTGCGCAAAGTACGAGCGGGCAATAAATGATGCAGGCGGGATAGACATCCAGCTTTTAGGCATTGGCAAGAACGGGCACATTGGCTTCAACGAACCAAACTCAGAGATCGGGTCGCGAACGCGGCTAGTTTCCCTGGACGAGTCCACAAGGCGAAGCGCGCTTCCTGACTTTGGCGAGCGGAAATACGTTCCCAAGGAAGCAATCACCATGGGCGTGGACACCATATTTTGCGCCAAGCAGATAATATCGATGGCAACCGGCGAGCACAAGGCAAAAATAATCCGCGAGGCAGTGGAAGGCGCAGTGTCTGGAAGCGTGGTCGCCTCCTATCTCCAAAACCACCCAAACGCGGCATTTTACCTGGATGCTGCCGCGGCATCCGAGCTTGCGCAGTCCAAATTCCCCTGGGTGGCTATCAGCGCGGATTGGTCAAATGACGAGCTTGCCCTTCGCGCCATTTGCAGCGTGTCAGAGGCAACTGGCAAGCCCGTAGACATGCTTTCAGCGCGCGACTTTTCGCGCAATTCGCTTGGCGGCCTTGTCAAAGCTCGCGGGCTTGGCGCGCTTCGTGAATTTGCGCTTTCCAGCCTAAGCGGAAAGATACTTTACCAAGGCAGAATGCCTTGCAACAAGCGCATCCTGGTGTTCTCGCCCCATCCTGACGACGATATAATCTCCATGGGAGGGATGCTTCGCAAGATTGCGGAAAGCAACAAAGTGCGCGTGGCATACATGACGCCTGGCTACACCGCGGTGTTTGACCATGCAGTGCGAGACTTCCTAACATTCCAAAAAAGGTTTGCCAAATCATTCGGAGGGCCTGCGCCAGACGGGTTTCATGCGAAAATGCTTGACTTCCTGGGCAGGAAAAGCACCTCGCCCCACGGCCTTCCGGATATTCCGGAAATTCTTGCGGTGAAGCGGCTCATACGCGAAACCGAGGCAATCTCCTGCTGCGAGTTTGTGGGCGTGCAGGAATACGAATTCCTCAACCTCCCCTTCTACCAGACCGGCATGGCGCGAAAAATGCCGATCACAAGCGCGGATGTTGCGATTGTCAAACAGTCTCTTTTGTCTTTCCAGCCTGACATAATATTTGCCGCAGGCGACCTGACCGACCCGAACGGCACGCACAGGTTGTGCCTGGGTGCCATCCGGGAAGCATTGAATGGCATGGAGCGCCGCCCTGAGCTATGGCTTTACAGCGGCGCCTGGTCGGAATTCCACCCCTCGGAAGCAGATGTGCTGGTGCCTCTTTCGCAATCTGAAGTTTCCCTCAAGCGCGAAGGCATTTTCAGGCACGAGTCCCAAAAGGACCGCGCGCCACAGCCAGGGCACATGGAGGGCGAATTCTGGCAGATGGCTGAGAAAAGGAATGCCGCAACTGCGCAGCTCCTCTCGCTTTATGGAATAGGCGGCTTTAGCGCAATGGAAGCGTTCAAAATAAGCAAGTGATATGCGCGTCAGAATAAATTCCAAATCATGATCGGGGCAAGGTGTCCAAACCCTGCCCGCTCATCGAATCCACTTATCCTCATTCGCGCAGCGCCTTAAGCTCGCATGCTTATTTAATCTTGCCTATATGAAAACAGACACAAAACGGGGTCGTTCCACGCCCCTGAAATATATGCGCAGATTGGTGCGCACTCAAAGTGTGGAACCGAAAATGAAAATTTCGGGGTCGTGGCGTAACTTGGTAGCGCGGCAGGCTCCAGATCTCGCCCGTGCCGAAAGGCGCGGGTCCTAGAATACACCTGCATGTTAGGGTCCAAATCCCTACGATCCCAATTCCGAGGTGCTAGCCCGCAGGCTGCCGCCTCCATGTTTATTAATGATTATCTCGAGAAATAATGCATGGCATCCCAGGTGAAGGTGCGCGAGCTCCTGCTCTATTCAGAGAAGATAAAGGAGGGCGACGTGCGCAACTTGTTCAACCAGATACTCAAGTCCACCATGCCATTCCTGGGCTTCATTGACTTCCGCGACATCTTCTCGCCGAATTTCATAAACATAATCACCAAGCGCAAGCTCAACACCATGCAGTTCTTTGCGAAGGAAAGGAAAGGGCTTGCTGACATGTCTATGCTCGTTTTCCCCTACAAAGTGTCCGAGCCTACCATCCTCGAGCACGAAAAGGGCAGCATGTTTCCCTTCCCGAAAGTCTATTTCCTGGGGGGCAGCCAGGACTTCCTCTCGCTTGCACTGAAGGAAAGCATACTCGAAGTCGACCTGAAGATGTGGAAGGTATTGGGCAAGACGCTGGGCTTTGGCTCGGCAGTGGACGAGCACGGCAAGAAAAGCATAGTGGTGTGCACCTCGCCAGAGCGCTTCTTCGAGGTTGACCTTGAGAAAAACCCCTCGGTTTACATAGAGATTCTCGACCCCATTCCCAAGCGCATGTCTGTTGCTTCCCGCTATCCTGTTTTCGAGGAGACTGGCATCAGCGTGGGGCCTGACAACTTCGACATCTTCCAGCACACGCTGGTGATAGGTGCCTCGGGCACAGGCAAGAGCAAGGGGCTCTATGCCATGATACAGGCAATCCGAGCAGCGCACCCCAATGACTTGCGCCTGGTGCTCATCGACCCCCACGGGGAATTCATCAAGATGTTCCCAGATGCCTACATAGTAGACCTGGTGAAAAATTACATCGAGCCTTTGGACGTTGGAGGCAACAAGACGCCTTTGATGACGCAGCTCATCTCCCAGCTTCTTTCATCAGCAATAGGTGGGGACAACAAGTATTCCGAGCGCGTGCTTTTCTACGCAGTGCACCTGCTTTCCTCAATCGACTCCATGAACCTGAAAAACGTCTCGCTTTTGCTCACGGACTCTTCCAAGCGCGCGGAGTTTGTCTCCTCGGTGGAAAACGACGAGATAAAGCGCTTCTTTGACGAGGAGTTCAATGACATCTACATCCACCATTTCAACGACGCAATATTGCCGGTTCTCAACTTCGTGGGCGAATACGAGCTATACTTGGGCGGGGACAAGAAAAAGGAGGACCTGCTCAACCTAATAAGGAAAAACCCCATCACAGTAATCTCATTCAACCCCAACTTCTTCGGCAAGCGCATGATAAACTTCCTTGCCGGCGCCGTGATAAACCAGATGTACATCCTGGCAATCACCGAGAAGCTGGAAAAGCCCACCATCCTTGTCATGGACGAGTTCCAGCGAGTGGAGACCAAGGTGGTAAAAGACATCCTCTCCGAGACGCGCAAGTTCAACCTCTACGCCTACCTGTCCATGCAGTACCTTGGCCAGATGCAAAAAGAAATCCACGACTCCATTGTCTCAAACATAAGGAACATCGTCTCCTTCAAGCTCAACAAGCAGGACGCGACAATGATTTCCTCCATCATGGAAATCAAGATAGAGGAATCCTTCAAGAAGGCGCGCACGCAGACCGAGCTTGAGGAGAGCAAGAAGGAAATGTTCGTCAGGCTCCACCAGCGCGAGTGCATTGTGCGCCTGTTTGACGGCAAGAAGTATATCCTCCCCATGAAGCTCCATGTGGTTGACGTTGCGCGCTGGGGCTATAAGTCCTCCATGGAAGTCTCGAAAATGGATGCAATGCACGATGCCAGCGACTCTGAAGGCAAGCCCCCTGCTGTTCAATACGGGCAGGCACAGCCACAATCTGGCGCGCAGCAGCAATCCGGCACCTACAGCGTGAACTATCCTTCACAATCCTCTCATGCTCCTCCAGTTGTCCCTCCGCACGAGCAGCCAGATGAAAAGAAAGATGATGAACAGCAGGAACCAGAACAAGAGGAAAAGGAAAACCCATTCGCGCCGCAGGATGCAATGGAGGAAAGTGGGCTCATGATTTCCAAGGAAGACGAAGGCCAAGCGCCCGAAGAGGAAGAGCAGGCAGAAGTTGAGCCTGCCGAGGAAAAAGAAGAGCAACCGGCTGAAGAGGAGCAATCTCTTGCAGAAGAAGAATCCCCACCAGATGAGGACATCGTGCCAGAGGAAGAGGAAATCTCCGGAGAACCAGTGGCTGCACCCAGGAAAAAGGGCAGGCGCGGCATGGTAAGAGTGGATTTTGACGAGTTTGAAAGCGCGGAAGAGCCTGAAGAAAAACCTGCAAGGAAGAGCCGCAAGCTTGCACAAGAGGAAGAGCTGGTCGAGGACGAAGCGCCAGAAGAGGCGCCTTCCAAGCCGGCAAAGAAAAGCCGCAAGCCCAAGAAATCAGAAGCACTGCCTGAAGTTGACGAGGATGGCGAGGAGCCCATCATCCCTGTAACTGATGAGGATGAAGTCCTTGCCGAGAAGCTCGCGCGCATCCGCGCCAAGGCAATGAAACTGCACCCTGAAAGCGCGGAAGCGCCTGCTCCTGCAAAGAAAGCATCAGGCAAGAAGGCAGCAGCGCCTGCGAAAAAGCCAGCCAAGAAAGGCAAGAAGTAGCTATTCTGCGCCAATATTGTAAATTCCCCAGCGCAAGCCCTTCTTTCCCTCAAGCTCACGCGCGATTTCCCCAAGCAGCTTCTTTTTCATTTCCATGAATCTCTCTCTTCCGACTTCCACATTGCCAACTGCATACCTCAGGTTTTTTGCATTGAAGCAAAACATGCAGTCTGAGCAGTTCTCGACATTGTGGCAATAGTAACAGCCTGAGCAGTCGCGCGAGAAATCCACTTCGAAACAGCGCGCCAGTTTTACGGAATTGAAGCACCTGATATTGAATTCGGACGACAAGAGCGAGCTGCACCCGAACGAATGCTCTGACGAGCGCGGCCAGAAGCAATAGCCAGCATATTTTGAATAAACCACTGCGGACGAGCGGTAGCAGTGCGCAGAATCGCCCGAAGTGGCGCATTCAATGATGTTCAGGTTCATGCCATCTGCATACTGCGGGCAGAAAAATGCGATTCCACCAATCTTCTCATGTGCATTCGCAATCGTGATGCTTTCTGCCGCCTCCTCGCCGATTTTCAGCCTCTCGCCAGCATCGCGCGCCTCCTCCCTTAAAAGCAGCCTGTCTTTCGGAAGCTCTCCATAGCGGCAATAGTCGAACCTTATCACGGGCTTCCCGCTCGCAGCGGACTTCAGCGTTTCGCTTTTCTTGATGTCCCTCCTCAGCCATCCTGCATAATCATCCATGCTTCCAGCCAGCCTCGTTCCAAGCACAATGGCGCACGTCTTGGCAAACGCCTCCTCAATGGCGGCTTTATCGGTTTTTGCAGGCTTCACAATTGCTGCCACATTAGGTGCTGAAGGCTTTCTGCACGCAGCCACTATTTCCATAAGCGAAGGCAGCCTCTTTTCCTTCCTCAGCATCGCTGCCATCTCTGCCTGCAGGCGCTTCTTCGCAGCATAGTACCTCTCTTTTGGCAACTGCACGTTCCCGATTGCATGCCTCAGGTTCTTGGCGTTGAAGCAGAAGAAGCACTCCTGGCAATCGTCCAGGTTATGCGAGTAATAGCAGTCTGAGCAGGAGCGACTCTGCCAAAGCTCAAAGCAGCGCCTGAGCCTGAAAGTCTCGCAGCACTTCACGCACATCTCGCTCTCGCCAATTCCATTTATTCCAAAACAATCCTCGCCCAGCCTTCCCAATATTGAATAAGCGGTATACTTGCACTCGGTAATCTTTCCCGTCTCGTGCATGTAAAAGCAGTCTGTGATTCCCGAGCTTTTCTCCACGAACTTTGAATTCCCCAAAACTGCGCTTCCTGCGTAGAGGAATCTGTCTTTAAGGACGCTGACAAGCTTGTCGACGCTTTCCGCTCCCTCCAGCTTCACGGGCTCTCCCTTCCGCGTGAAATCTATTTCGTCAAACCCAATCCACTTGCTTGCCTCATCATAGCTTGTAATCGCATAGGTGACTTCCTTTCCAGAAACAGACGACTTGCGATGCTTTAGCTTCTCGCCCATGTCCAGCAGCCACCCGCAAAACTCAGGAAGCGCGCCAACCTCACTGCCAAAAAGCACCCTGCAGGTGCTGTCCCACTGCTTTTGCAGGATTGGCAGCGCAGCTGTTTGTTCCATGCTTCACATTCTAATGCAACCTGAAAATAAGCCTATATTGGGCATATGCCCTATTTTTTGCCCTTCCGGCTCAGATAGTCCTTCACAAGGTGCGGAAAAAGCTTTGCTTCAGCGCGCCTCAGCCTTTCCTGCATGCTTCTCCTGCTCACCTTGGCAGCGCGCGCAAGCTCTTCCAGCCCCACGCCGCGCGGCCAGGAATAATAGCCATTCATAAGTGCAACAGCAAGCGCGTCCTTTTGCTTGTCAGTCAGCGATGGCCCTTCGATGCTCCTTCTGTAGTCGCCAACGCGCGATATTTTCACGTCGCCAATGGACTCAAGCTCGTGCGCGAGTTTCCTGATGCCTTTCGGGTTTGTGGCAACCAGGCTGTATGTTTCATAGCCATTTTTTGCATAGACTGGCGCCGTGGAAATAGTGCCGCTTTGCAGCACCTTTTCATAGCTCGATGACGGCATGTATGCATTAAGGAGAATAAGCGCCTGGTTGCCTGACTTCTCAAGCACGGTGAGCTTTTTCGTGTCATTGTGGCGCTTGACATATGACAGGTACTCGTCCACCTCTGACGGCTTGTCCGCGCTCACGTTCCACATCAAAAGATAGTCGTACTTCTTTGGCTTCTTGTCCAAGTAGACGACCGGACTCACTTCGTCCAGCCTCACATGCGGGAACTTCTCCGTGCTTTTGGAAGTCTGGCAGTCCTGGTGGTAAAATCCGATGGTGGCTGCTTTGACTTTCTTCTCCTTCCACTTTTGGTTTATCTCGTCCTGCTCCTTGCTCATAATCCTACCTGTAGCCAAATTTCTTATTGTACTTCTCATGATCCATGATGTCCAATACAAACGCCACAATTTCCACTTCTCCATTAGGGGTGAGCGTGTAAAGCATCCTCCAGGCATTTGGAAGGCTCACCCAGAACAGGTTGTTCACTCCGTATTTTTGCACATATCCTGCAGGTATTTTAGCTTTCGCAATCGGCTCGCCATAATGCACGTTTGCCTTGATGAGCTCCTTCTTGTAATTTATTGCTTTCAGTATCATCCTCTCATTCTTCGAGGTTGCCGCCTTTTCATTCAGGTATCCATAGACTTCCTCTGCCTCAGGCGACAGGACCACACGCACCGTTTTCATATCTCCATCCCTCTTGAGACGGCCCTTGATAGCCTCTGGTTTGGGTTGTGCATCCAGGTAATCCCGCGCAGGCTCACCGCTATCTTGTTGCTCTCTTCAAGGTAGAGAAGTATCGCCTTGAGCGTGTTGTGGTTCACCTGCTTTGGAAGCGCGCGCTTGAGCTGTGCAACCGTAATCACGCTTTCCTTAGCTTTTGCGAGCGTGTTTTCCACCATTATAACTGTGTTCAAGGTGGGCGCGTGCTCCATTTTCATGATTTGTATTCCTTTTGTCATATTAATCACTTTTTGTTACAAATAAGTAACAATTAGTTATTAATAGATAACTTAATAAGCATGCCTACTTTTTAGCCCCAATGCTGTAAATGTCCCACGGCAATGTTTTATCCCTTTCCAGCCTTCGCGCGATTTCGTCAAGCACCATCTTCTTTATCCTCAGGTAATCTTCCCTCGGATACTGGGCGTTCCCAATCGCATTTTTCAAGTTTTTTGCATTGAAGCAGAACATGCAGTCCCTCAGGTTCTCGGAATTGTGGCAGAAGTAAATGTCGCTTGAGGACAGGCAGCCGTCCACCTCGAACCCGCGCGCGATTGCGTTCGAATTGTAGATGTGCATCCCAAAGCTTGACTTTACCACTTCGTGCCCGCCGAATATGCTTTCAGAGTGTATCACGCAATGCGAGAATGCGACATTCTTCACCCCATGGAAGACATCCTCGCTGTAATATATCGTCCTGCCGCCCCCTCCCCCGCTGCATTTCTCTATGTCCTGCCCTGTTCCATATCTGAAGTTGCCGCAATAGTATGCGATTGGCGATACGAATTTTTCCAAAAGCTGCCCCAGGCTTTCCACTTTCTCAAGCTCTTCCCTGCCAAGCGGGCTCTTGTTCACGCTTTCCATCTCGTTCATGTCAATTATTCTCCTGGAATCGAATTTCTTGTCTCGGAAATTGATCGGCGGGGCTACCCATATCTCCTTCCTGCTCACTGCTGATGCCTGTGGCGTGGGAAGAGGGACATGCACCCCCAGCCAATCCACATACTCATCAACATTGCCAAGCTGCCTGCCAAGCAAAAGGGAAGCAGTCTCGTTGAATGCCCTGTCAATCTTCCTATCCATTCAATCACTTTGGAGGGCCTAGCTTGAGGTCTATTATTGAAATCCCTAGCTTCCCTTTCTTCTGCAGCTCATCTGCAATTTCATCCACCAGCTTCTGGCGATGTTTTGCGTAACTTTCCTTTTCCAGCACAATATTGCCTATTGCGTGCCTTTTTGACTGGATGTTGAAGCAAAACAGGCAGTCGCTGCAGCCCATGAGGTTGGAGCAGAAAATCAAGTCCGAGCTGTCGCCTGTGTATGTGACTTCGAATTCCCTACGTGTCCTGTAAGTATAGCAGCATCTTACTGCCATGGAGCATTCTGCAATGGAGCGCGAGCCGAATATGAACTCAGCCTCGCGCGAAAAAAAGGAATATGCCACATACTTGCTCCCATACACCAGCGAGGAGTTCAGGATGAAGCTGCTGTCAAAGACATTGTCTGACAGCTCCACAAAGTGCGAGTTTCCAAGCACCTTGTTCCCGCTGTACATCAGCCTCTCGGAAACCGCTTCCACCAGCGAGTCAATGTCCTTTATCTTGTCAATGGGAACCGGCATTTCAAGCTTTGGCAGCCCAGTGCCCAAGCCAGTCGCATAGTCGATGAATCTCGCATCCTTCGGGTAATCATCAAAGGCAATCAGCATCTTCTTGCCGGTATTGCCCGTCTCCACTTCCCTTCCTACCACTGCCTCTTTCAGGTAGCTTTCATACTTTTCCATACTGCCTATGCTTTTGCCGAATATGCACTTGCATGCGGACTGGAATGCGTCATCGAGTTTCATTTATCTTCACTTCCGTGCTCCTATGCTGAATATCGAGTACGGCAGCGCGCATTTTGCATCAAGCGCGCCAGTCATCCTCTTAAGAAGCGCGTCGCGCGCTTTCATGTATTCCTCCTTGGAAAGCTGCGTGTTTCCGATGCAGTATCGCGCGCCTTTCATGTTGAAGCAGAACATGCAGTCTGACAGGCCTTCGCAGTTGTGGCAGAAGTACGAATCCGAGCATTTTGTGCAAAAATCGCACTCCAGGCAGCGCGCGAGGTAGGTTGAGTCAAAGCAGCGGATGCAGAACTCCGACTCCAGCACCCAGCTTCCGCCATGTATGTGCTTGGAATCAAGTGCAATGGCGCAGTAGGCGGCATTGTCGGTATTGGTGACATCAAACCCTCCAAGCGCGTTCACCGCATTGTAGGCGCAGGGCGTCTCGTTCACGTTCCGGTTGTTCCCGTCGTAAAACTCGCCCGTGAAAAAGAAATTCCCTTCCACCCACTTCATCATGCTGCCAAGCGTTTCAGCTGCTTGTCGCGGCGTTGGAATCTTCCCAAGCTCCAGCATCTCAGGCACGGTTACGAGCCTTTTTCTTGGCAAAAAGCCGATGTGGCAGTGGTTTGTCGGGCAGTAGGTGGTATTCCCGAATGCAGTGGAATGCTTCTCAATGTTCGCCCCGTTCCTAAGCAGCCATTCCTTGTACTCTTCCAGCGCGTGCTTGGGCTGCCTCTTGAAAATGATGGAATATGCGCTTGCAAAGCTTTTCCTTATGGGTGCAAGGTCATGCACGTCCTTTGGCGGCACAGGCGATATCTTTGGAATGTTTTTCGGCAAGGTGTTTGGCGCGATTGACAATAGCGACGGGAAGGTTTTCTCCCTCTCAAGCTCGTCCGCCACTTCGGAAAGCAGCTTTTTCTTCAGTTCAGCGTACTTGCCCTTTTCCACCTGCAGGTTGCCAATCCTGTAGCTTGAATTTCTCTGCCCGAACGAGAAGAGCAAATCATGGCAGCCCACGCACGAATAGCAGAAATAGGTGTCTGACCCGGTTGTCACATAGTAGGACTCAAATGCGCGTTTCACGGTGTGCGCGCCGTGCACCTGAATCATGAACTCGCTTTTGGCAAACCACTGGCAGCCAAACGCATATTTGCTGCCATCCCGTATCATGTTGGAGGTGGCAACGTTTGAGCACCGTTCTATCTTAGATGAGCCATAGACGTATTGCGAATCGGCAACAATATCTGATGCCTCTGCAAACGCAGTATTCCCTAGGTGTCGGTTGCCCGAATACTCGCACTTTTCCGAAAGCGCTACAAGCAGCGAATCAATGTCCTTTATGTCATTGATAGAAAGCTCGTACTTCCTATTCTGCACCGCCTCCTCTGCAGAGACAAAGCGCGCGTTTTTCGGGTAGCTGTCAGACGCCAGCGTTACTTCCTTGCCTGACAGGTGCGACTTCCTTTTTGCCTGCGGGGTGACCAGGCGCGCAAGATAAGCGTCGTAGTCCGAAAGCGCGCCCTCAAGCTCCCTTCCAAAAAGAACGCGGCATGTGCCGTCCCACCCTTTCTGGAGCTGCCTCTCAAGCTGTGCATCCATAAAAGGCATTTGCGCGAATAAGGGTTAAAAATGGGGGCGCGCGGCGCGCCCCATGCGCGCAAGTCAGTCCAACGCAAACCACGGCTTATCGCCTGTCCGCTCATCATTTGGAACTATGTGGATAATTGGCAGCTTTGGCATAAGAATGTCAAATTTCGGGCCATTGAAGGTCAGGAATATCGCTTTTCCAAACGCCTGTTCTATGAACGGGTTTTCAGCAAGGCGCAGCTGCACGTAATTGCGGGCGCCTTCCTCAACATCGCTTCCCTTGTAATGCTTTGCAGATGATGCGAGCAGGAGCGGCCATGCTTCGCTCTTTATCACATTCCCGATATCGATATTCCGCCATTCCTGCCATGAAACATTGCAGATTTCACGCATGTATCTTGGAATAAATCCGCTGGTCCATGCATGCCCTTCCATTGCTGCAAGATATTGCAGTGAATCGCGTGATTTTGGATTATTCAAGGTCGCGTGGGAGTCGGCTAATATCATGTGAAGCTCGGATTTTTGCGGCGATATCTGGTCCACGCCGCGTTTCATACGTGAAAGGATGCCTAGCGCCTTTTCTTCCGGTTTTCCTGGCCAATCCTTGCCCCCCGCTCCCCAAATTATCGCAAGCTGCAGGGGCTGTTGATAATGCACAGTCTCCAATATGCGCGCACGGATGCCTTCCGGGCTGCTTGGCTTGAAGCGCATGAACCTGCTCCTAGTAAGCGCGCGCTCCATCTTTTCCTCGGTGCTTTTCATTCTAAAAACATGCATAACCAATCACCACAACAAATTGCAGTGATTTTGATATTTATAGTCTTTTATTATATTTTTTTAAAAAACATATATATTTATACTTTTTATTGCATAATTTAAAGATATGGACTTGCTGGACAGGAAAATCCTCTACGAGCTTGACCAGGACTCGCGCCAGCCATATAGCGCGATTGCCAAAAAGCTTCGCACCAGTCCGCAGGTGGTCAAGTATAGGGTGGAAAACCTCCTCTCATCAGGCGCGCTGCAATACTCTTGGCCCATGATAGAGTACAGGAAGGCAGGCTACTTCTTCGGGCTTTACTTCTTCAAGCTGCAGAATATGGATGAAAAGGCGGAAGATGAGCTTTTCGATTACCTCAACAGCCACCCTCACATTCCCATAATAATGCGCGGGGAAGGCTATGCTGACCTGATAATTGCCATCTGTGCCAAAGGCATTTTCCATTTGCGCGACATCATCACCGAGCTTAACAACCGCTTCGGCAGGCATTTCCGCGAATACGACACCACCATCCCGATTGGCTTCACCCAGTTCCACCGCGCCTACCTGGTAGATGCCGAAAAGAAGCTGCCCAAGAAGGAATACATCGCATTCACAGGCGCAGACGTGCGCGAAGAGACGCTTTCGGAGAACGAGCGCAAAGTGCTCTCCATGGTGAACTTCAATGCCCGCACGCCACTTGTCCAAATCGCGCGAAAAGTTGGCATTTCTGAAATATCCGCAAAAAGCATACTGCGCAGGCTCGAAAAGTCAGGCATAATACAGAGCTATACCATCCTGCCAAACCACATCATGCTGGGCAAGCCGCGCCACCGCGTGCTTTTCAAGCTTTCCAACCTCACCACTGAAAATGAGAAGAAGCTTTTCACCTACTGCCAGCTGCACCCCCATATAGTGCATCATCTGCGCGTGGTGGGCAACTGGGACCTTGTGCTTGACATCGAGGTGGAGCGCGGCGAGCCTTTCAGGAAGATAATCCGCGAGATGAAGTACAAGTTCTCAGGGATAATTTCGCGCGTGGAGCCGACTTACATTTACAAAATAGACATGTTCAGGGACATTCCAGTAGAGTATCCTAAGTTAAACTCCGAGTGAGCAAATGGAAAAAATCTCCCCAAAAATCATAAACTCCTGCAAAAGCTGCACCGCGCGCTGCTGCCGCGTGCTATCTGTGGTGCTAACAGTGCCTGAAGCAGTTAGGCTGGTGGCAGCGTCAGGCAGGAAGCCATCCGAGATATTGGAATTCACTTCTGGCGTGAACTACAGGCACACGCCCCACTACCCTGTGCTTGCATTTGAGAACGGGCAGCTGCATGACTACTTCATTGTAATCAGGCACACTGGCGAGGACTGCATTTTCCTTGGGCGCGACTTGGCATGCGCGCTTTACAAGGACAGGCCTTTTGTCTGCCAGCTTTACCCATTTGACTTGGACGGCGCGGAAATGAAGAAGAAGGCGCTCTGCCCGGTGAAGTTTGCAAAGGAGAAAGAGATGCCGCGCGTGGCAGAAAGCTTGCGCGCGGACTTGATAAAGCACGGCGAGATAGTGCGCAAGTGGAATGTAACGCACAAGGAAAAGCCTACGCTTGAGAACTTTTTCGCTTTCCTGAAAGAAGAATGCTACTTATAGGCGCACAGGCTGCGAGTAGCAGCAATTATAAACCGCGCCCGAGCGCCATTGCTGCGCACATCTGCGCGGCGGGATTTCGTGGCAACCATTGCGTTCTTCGAGCTTGAAGGCTGGGAAAAGGACTACTTGAAGCGCAGGCTTGGCAGGAAGCACAGGCTGGTTTTCATAGACGGCGCGCTAACGGACAAGAACATCTCGCAGGCAGCCGACGCAGACATTATTTCCGTCTTCATCTACTCGAGAATTGGCGAGAAGGAGATTGCCTGGCTTCCAAACGTGAAGCTGATAGCCACCCGCTCCACTGGCTTTGACCATGTGAATGTTGCAGAATGCAAGAAGCGCGGGATTGTGGTGTGCAACGTGCCCGCCTATGGCTCAGAGACAGTGGCAGAGCATGCCATGGCGCTTGTGCTTGCGCTTGCCAAGAAGCTGCCGCAGTCCATGGAAAGAACAAGGCGCGGCGAATTCACCACCGCTGGCTTGCGCACATTCGACCTGGAGAAAAAGACGCTTGGCGTTGTGGGGCTTGGGAAAATCGGGCAGCATGTCGCAAAAATGGCGCGCTCGTTCGGCATGAAGGTGGTTGCGTACAGCCCGCACATGACAGAAGAGGCGGCGAAAAAGCACAGATGCAAGCTCATCTCCCTCGAAGAGCTTTACGCAAAGTCAGACATCATCTCGCTCCATGCGCCGCAAACGCCTGAAACAAGGCACATGATTAATGGGGAAAGCATTGCCAGGATGAAAAAGGGCGTGATTATTGTGAACACTGCGCGCGGCGGGCTCATCGATGCCAAAGCCTTATTGGCTGCTCTTGACTCGGGCCAGATTGCCGCTGCTGGGCTAGACGTGCTTGAAGAGGAGTGCAATGTAAAGGAGGAAAGGCAGGTTCTCTCGCCAGAGTTCGCGGGCGAATGCGACTTGAAGGCTGTGCTTGCAAACCATATCCTTCTCAACAAGCCAAACGTGATAATCACGCCGCACAATGCCTTCAACTCAAGCGAGGCGCTGATGAGGATACTGGACACCACAAAGGAGAATATCGAAGCATTCGTGGAAGGGAAAGCTGAGAATATGGTGGCGCCTAAAGCCTGACAAGAAGCGTGGTTCTGTAAAGCCTTTTCCCGTTCTTCTCGCCTGCAAGCTTCTCGGTTCGCTGGAAGCCCAGCTTCTGCGAGTTGAGCGCGGCAATTGCCTCGTTTCGGGAGCCGCAATAAATGTCAATGCCTTCCTTCAGCTCATCTATTTTGGGAATGAATGAGCGCGACTCCACCCTTTTCACCAGGATTTCCGCCATCCTCTCCACTTTCAGCCTGTCGCCTCCGCGCACCTGTATTATTGCCTCGAAATACTGTGAATTCGAGCGCGCGCAGACCACGCACTGCTCCTTCCTGATAAGCACCAGCAAATCGCGCTTAATCCTTCCGGACGGGGTGTCATATTCCACGCTTTTCATGTCTTCCGAGTAAGCAGGGGCAGTGCCCTTGAGTTTCAAGAGGCGCGTGGCCTCTTCCTGGACAGTGATTTCCTTCTTTTTCCTGCCCTTGTCCAAAACCTCGCCGCATTTCGAGCAGATGATGACCTGCACGTTTGGCAGCTCACCTATCCTGGTCTTGGTGCACTCCATGCACATCTCGCCGTGGAATGAAACTTCCGAATCAGATTTCCCGCACGTCGGGCAATATCTAGCCATGAACATCAACTGGGGGTGAACACAGTCGTCTGGAGACGACTTGTTCACAAGTCGAACGACGCATCGTTCGACTGTGTGAACCATTAGGGGGATATTTATGTTTGGCTTCTGCCCCCTAGGGGTATATATATCCATCTACCCCAACGTCTTCGGGAGATTTATGGACATTGAAGATGAGGACAGCCTCAGCGCGAACTCTGAGATGCGCTACATTTCACTTGAGCTCATGAAGCTTGCGCAAAAGTCAGGAAAGACATTCGAGCAGGTCGCACGTGAATACATTGCAAACACCGAGCGGCTGCAGGAAATGATACTTGGCTCAGAGGATGCGCAGCCCTCGCAAAAGAAGAAAGGCACATCAACAAAGGAGAACAAGTAGGTGCATACAGCATGCAGGAAACCAAGAAGAAGGCACTCGCGCTTTCCAAGTATTTTGTTTCCTTGCCGCACCCTGCAAAAACCGTCATCGCGATTTTCGCGCTCTCCTTCCTTTTCGGAGTTCTTTTCTCAATGGCAAGGAGCAGCGTCTTCACGCCATTGGGGGCAATCGCGGGCGGCTTTGACGGCGTTTACCTCCTTGCCTTTCCCGCAGTGCTTTCCGCGGTCTGCCTTTTCGTGCTTAGGCGAAAGGCAATTTTCCGTCGCGCCTCTTTCCTTTCCTTCCTCACAGTCGCAGTATATGGCGCATTCTACCTTGCCTCCTTGCTGCTTGCCAATGTGATGAGCGGCGCCTCCAATCTAGTATTCGTGGGTTTCGGAGTCTCATTCGCGCTCTGGTATTTCCTCCTCATAATCGCCTTTGACTTCCGCAAAAGCGCAGCATTGCTTTCCCTGATGCAGCTTGCCATGTTCGCATTCTTCTTCATCACAGGGGCTGGCTTTAGCACCCCGTTTGACCCTGCTGGCGTGCTGCTGCGCGTATTTCTCTCCTCATTCGCATTCATCTGCGGCATCTACCTGATGTTCTACATAGTCTCGGCGCCCATGAAAAAGAACTTGGGCGTCTCCTCAATGGACGCGCTTTCCATGTTCCTCTCCCAGTGGCTTTATGGGGAAAAGGACCTTGAGGAAGTGTTTGAGGAAATAGGCGAGGACGCGGAGACTCTGGTGTGGATTGGGCGATTTTCAGGCAGGAGCGAGACCCTCTTCGTGGTTCCCTACATACACTTCGGCCCGTTCGGCAATCTTGGAGGCAGCGAATTCACGCACACCATCTCCGACGCGCTTTCGCAAGGCGGCAAGCGCAATGTCTTTGTATTCCACAGCACAGTGACTCATGACTTCAACCCTGTTTCCTCGGAAGAGGCAGGCAAGGTGCTCAATGCGTGCAACAAAGCCCTGTCGCGCCTGCGCACTGCGCCTGCCAAATTGTCGCACAATGTCTGCAGGATGGGAAGCGTGCGCGCATCAGCAATGCGCATAGGCGAGTCCGCCTTCCTATCCTACACACGCGCCCCGCTCACCACTGAGGACATAAACTTCGGCCTCGGGCTTGCCCTCATGGAGAAAGCGAAGAAATATGTCAAGGACGTGTGCGTGGTGGATGAGCACAACGCTGAAACTGGCGACATCTCCTCCGTGGAGGTGGGCAGCCACATTGGCTTTGAGCTTCTGGATGCCACTGAAAAGCTCCTTTCCTCGCCTTGCAAGCAATCTGCCTTCCTTTTCGCAAGCGCAGAGGCAAAGCTTCCAATCGCCACGCTGGGAAGCAACGGCCTGAAGCTCGCATTGTTTGCGCAGGGCAAGCGCCTCACTGCGCTTCTGCTTGCCGATTCCAACAGTGTCACGCCAGACTTCCGCGAGTCGCTCCTCTCGCTCATGTCTGATCTTGGCCGCGAGCACGGCTATTCCTGCAACCCAGAGGTCATGAGCACTGACACGCACCAGATAAACACAGTGCAGGGCGTGCTCCATCCGCTGGGCGCGGATGATCGGGGCGCGGTGTTCGGTTCAGTGCGCAAGCTCTTCACGGAAGCCCTCATACGGCTTGAGCCTGTGAAGTTCGGTGCAGCGTCAGAGCGCTTCCGCCTGCGCGTGTTTGGCACAGGCCAGTCTGCAGAAATAGCATCCACCATCAACGCGGTTGTCGCGCTCCTCAAGCTCGCGCTCCCGATAATGTTCATAGTCGGCGCAGCTCTTCTTGTCTGGGGATTGGGAAAAATCTGAAAACCTTATTGCTCGCCTGCGCCACCAATCATTTTTCTAATAGTTTCATTCAGTGTCAAAAGATTAATGGCCATTTTGGCGTTTTCTTCTGCAAGGTCTGAAAGGGCCTTCAGCGCCTTGCCCATTATTGTTTTTTCCACCAAGCCGTTCTCAAGTATCTTTAGAAGGTATGCATGGACTGCTTCCGGGTTCTTTTCTTCATTGCACGCATAACCTGGGTTCCTCATTCCCACCAGGGTATATTCGCGCACCGGTATGCCTGAAGGGTATTTCTTCAAAAGCTCGGCGAATTTGGCGTCATCAAGGCTAAAGACGTGGATAAAGCAGTTTGGCAAATTGCCGGTGGTGCATGGATAAGTGTCAGTACTGATGTTGAGGACAGTCTTGCCGCTATCGAACTTGAAGAATGAGTCTTTCTGGTAAACGCCATATCTGGTTGGATTGAGAACCTTGCCGAACTGCTCATTTATGTTCATGCATACTATGCACAGGTCATCGTTTTTTCCTCCGCTGAACCTGCTGCCGCCTTTCTTATCGAGCACGCCTTCTAAGTCTATTGCCACTATTTCCTGATATCTCTTGGGCGTCATCTTCATTATGCCCTCTGCCTTGAGCATCTGTTCAGTCAGGACTTTCCTATGGGCTGGATTCGAAAATCTTGCTTGCGTATTTATTGCAAATGAACTCACAGTATCACCACATATGTATGCTTATTATAACAATTTAAAAGGCTTCCGCTAGGTATCTATAAAATTTAGCCTACTTCGTTCCCGCTTCCTTCCCTTTTCATGCCGGCATCCGCCATGCTCGCGCGGTACCAGCTGCCGTACTTCTCACCAGCCTGCTCCTCGATTGGGCGCGCGTTTGAAAGCGCGAACTTGACATCCTCGCGTGTGATTAGCGGCTTTCCCTCGCCTGATGCGGCATCGCCTGCCATCTTCACCATGCCTGACAATATCCTCAGGCGAAGCGTGAGGCCTGCCTTGCCATCCACATCCTTTGCCTTCTTGCGTGCAAATGCCAATAGCTCATCTATTGCGCCAGAATCCGCATGCGGAATCCTTCCGTCGCGCGCGATTTCCTGCGCCAGGAACTGGACAAGCTTCATTTGATTCTCATGTGTGTCCGGCATGTGTGCATTCATCAGTATCTCATAGCCATTGCCCAAAATGCGCGAGCGCAGGGGCGAAAGAATGTTTTGCACGTCATTGAAGTTCACTGCCGCGACAAGTATAAAGTCAGACGGCACAGAATCCACGCGCACTGACGAGCCTGTGGAGGTAGGATTCCTGCCAGTTATTGGATATTTCTTTTCCTGCATGGCAGTGAGCAAAAAGCGCTGCAATTTCCCAAGCGCGGACAATTCGTCAATGAAAAGCACTCCCTCGTGCGCCTCATGCACTGCGCCTGGCATCACGCGGGTATATGGAAGCGAGCCTATCTGCGGATGCGAGCCATACGGGTCATGGCGAACATCGCCAAGCAATTCAGTCTCGGATGCCCCTGTTGCCTGCACAAAAACCGCCCGGTCAAGCGGCAGCAGCACCTTGTACTGCGCCTTTTTCTCAAGCTCCGCGATTTTGGAAAGCTCTTTTTGCGTGAGAAGCGCAATCGCCTCCCCGCGCCTCTCGAAAACCACGAGCTCCTCCTTGCCCTCGCGCACGCGCGTGGTGTTCACCCTATCTTGCCTCTCCACTGCGCCGCCCACCAGCAAGTCGTCAAAAGGCCCCCGCATGCGCCTATACTTGTCTGCGCCGCAGAAATAGCATGAGGATGCGTCAGGCGAGGACAACCGCGAGCAGCGCCTGCACCTAAAGCCCAGCTTCTCAGACACAAAAGCTGGAACGGAATAAGGGTCAAGCATTTCAGCAGATGGCCTCTTGTCGGCTTTCTTGGAAAGCGCAGCCCTTACCTGGATAAGGGGTCTTTCAGGCTTTTCAGGGTTGTGAAGCACCAAGACTTCCTGCGTTGGCTTGGGGAGAATGGAGGCAATCGCCTGTGCCAGCATGGACTTTCCAGTGCCTGGCGGGCCCACAAGAAGAAGATGGCGCCTCTGTTTGCCCACCATCCTTCCTATCCTTACTGCCTCGTCCTGGCCGATTATCTGCTGCAGCGGGTCTGACGGTATCCTGACCTCTGCTGTTGATGAAATTTCCGAAATGTCCATGAAAATTCTCCCAACTCTTATTGCTTCCAGAGGAACACACGCAGGCGCGCAGGGTGGCTGTTGCCGTTCGCATCCTTGTAAGTCACGCCCCTGTTTGCCACTGCGACATACTTTGCATTGAGGCTATCGTAGTTGTTGTTGCCTATCTCCCACAAGTCGCCGTTGTTGACATCTGTCCTCTCTATGAGTATGTAATAATCCCCGCCTGCACGAAGCAGGTTGCCCACTCCCTGGTAGTTTGCAGCTGCAAGCTGCTGCAGCTGCGCTACTTTTGCAGTGTCAAGCTCGTTTCCAAACGAAGATGCAATTCCAACTTGCCTGATGCTGGTGATTGCCTGGGCGTTCCAATTTGCAGGCGAGCCTGGCGAAAGGAGAGATTCGGCTATCCTGTTCGCGTCTGCCAGCCGGCTGTATACCCTCGCCTCCACCACTGTCTGCGCGCCAAACCAGTACGCGACAAGCGTGGAGAATGCCAGCACCATTATCACGGTGGCAATGATTGCGTCAAATGAAAAATACTGCCCCTTCATGTCGATCCCTTTTGAATCCTTATCTTTCCGCCCACGTTGCTGATGTTTATCATCTTGCCCTGCCACGCGTCAATCCTTATGAAATTGCCATTGCCGCTTTCAGTGACAAAGCCAGTGGAGTCGCCGACATATTCATAGTCTGCAGTCAGAGTTGCAGCCGAGAAGCTCATGTTCTTGCCGAACGACTGCCATTCCACGTATGCAATGCCTGTCTCATGCACCGATGCCTGGCTTGATTTGCTCACAAATATCCAATAGCGCTTGCCCAATATGTCTTTGGGCACGCTCACGCTTTCCACAAAGCCCGGGCCTGCCACAAAGGCAGTGTGTATGTTGTCCGCAAACCCGTAGGCAATCTCCTGCGCATATGCGTTCTCGGCGCGCGTGATCTCATTGCCCTGCACCTGCAGGAGAATGGACACGGCTGCCACGAACACCATGAAAAAGAACGCAGCGTAGGACAACACTTCAATTGCGGCCTGCGCACGCCTATTGCACGTATGTGACATTGACAACATATCCACCAACATTGACCATCTTTATCGTCTGGAGCCCTGCGGTTCTTTTGCCTGTCAGGTTGCCTGTGAGGTTTGCGAAAGTGGCGCTCACCACGTCTTGCCTCTGGCCGTTGACATCCATCGAAAGCATGACCAGCCCGTCAGCCACGCTGGCTCCCTTTATCCCTTCGGGGTAGTTCACCACAACATACTTGCGCGCACCTGCGCCCTGCAAGTATACTTCGCCTGCATTGTCCGCAATGGAGCGCGCGGTTGCCTTTGCCTGCATGAGCGAGGTCTTGCCAATCTCGTTGCTTGTGGCCGAGAGGAACAGGAAGGCAAGGGGTATGATGAACACGAGGGCAAAGCCAAACATAACTAAAAGCTCAGTTGCAGCCTGCCCATGCTTCCTTGCGTTTTCCATCTTGCCACCAAAACCATCAATTGCACTGCGCCCCGTTCCCGCCTGTGGGGCAGGCAATCTCGCCCAAGCCATACCTGTTTATGGCGGGATTTGAAAGCCTGAACTTGCCCACTCCTACTGTGGTTGCATTAGTATTGGACATCTTGCACATCTCCTCGCTCTTGCAGCCCATCATTCCCTTTATCCTAAGCGCGTTTATCGAGCTGCCTCCAGTGCTTTTATAGAATTCCCAGTCAAGGCGCGAATACAGGTCTGCTGCATAGGTGCCTGCGGTGTCGTCGGCGCCCCCTGCCCACTTGCCCACCACAAAGCTTTCAATGCCGAAATTGTTGTTGCTGATGTATTGCGAGTTTGCCAGCATGCGCTGGAAGAACGAGGGCCCGCCATCGCCCTTCACATAAAAGCCGCATATTGACATGTCGCGCAATTTCGTGATGTCCCATATCCTGTGGTAGCCCTCCATCTTGCCGCTGGGCATGTCGTTTTTGTTGTCTATGAGCAGGTATCTTTCCACGTTTGTGGTTCCGCCCTCGCCTGCACGGTAAACTTTCATCATGTTCTGGTAATTGGCATTGAAGTTGCCGCCTGCCACAATGACTGGCACAGTTACAGGATTATTATATGGCGGGAAAAGGTACCAGCCAGTGTCATCAGGGCAGCTTGCGCCTGCGGGCCCGTGCTGGGGGTAAATCCTTTTCATGCAGTTGAGGCACTTGGTCTGGGTCTCTTCCACGCATCCGTTTGGCTTGTCAACCGCAAGCACCACTGGCTGGGTGGTCACAACAACTGCGCCATACTGGTCCGCATAGCCTGCCAGGCTGTCATTGTATGCCCTCACCAGCACGTATTGCTTGAGGTCTGGGAGGGGGTCGTTCGGCCCGGTGGCAAGCTCGTCGGGCGTGGACTCGATTGCCTGGCCAAAGAACCATCCATTGCCCTCTGGGTTTGCGCCGTTTCCGTCAAAGTTCTCATCCAGCTTCACAGGCATGACATCTGCAGACACGTTGTAGGCATCGAGCTTGAACACCTGCTTTTCCGCCCTGTCCATGCCTGGCCTGTGCTCCATGTCGCTTCGTGAAATCATGGGGTCCAAAAAGCCCGATATCGAGAAGTTAGCGGATGCCTTCATGGTCTTGTTCTGGCGCATGGTGCCTTCCTTGTCTGTAATGTTCATGTCAAGCTCGAACCTCACCCCGACCGTCCAAGGGTCAATCTGCCAATACCTGAAATTCTTCACGCTGGAGAAATTTATCCGAAAGCCCATGGCACTTGCAGCAGAGCCAATTTTTGCCTGCCAACCCTTCAGGGTGTATGCGCCTATTTCATCAGGGCTGTACTGTATGGTGCTGGTGGCGCCCGTGCTGCCGTTGCCCTCCAGCATGAGCTGGCGCGCCACTGTTTCCACGTTGCCTGTGCCCGGGTTGTTTGCCTGGTCGCTTCCAGCTGCCGACCCCAAGCCATTGTTTATGTATGACGTGTGGTTTGCCAGCTTGTAAGTCGCGTAGAATGCCGAGGCATTGGCAAACTGCGATAGTGTTTGGTCTGAAACTGCCGCGATTATGGAACGGACGGCTTCGCCTTTGAAGCGCTGCGAGGCTCGGTAATCTGACTGCTCAAATGTGGTCACCCAGACTTGCACTGTGAGAAGCACGAGAGAAAGTATAGCAAGTGCCATGACTGAGAAGAAGAATCCGCTTCTCCTGCCTGCGCTTTTGCTCAAAGCCATGTTCTCACGTGTATACCACTAGCCTCAATATCCTGACCATGTTGCTCCCTGGCCCGAAGTTCGACTTGAATACGTCGCACGGGGTGACGTTGCACGGCGCCGAGGTCTGCTGGCCTATGTTGACATAGCCGAAGCAGTTGCCATAGCAGAAAGGCGACTTGCCAGGCGCCGGCTGCACATCATACAATGAAAGCATGACTGTTGCCGATGCCTGCAGCTTGGTGAAGTTCTTGCCCCACCTGTCTGAGCTGGTGTCCGAGCCAGCGTCGTAAAGCGTGGCCCAGGTCTCAGGCGCGCCGGCTTGCACAACATCCAAGTCCAGCGATTCCAGCCTGTAGCCATAACCCCTTGGGATTATGGGCCGAAAGCTCGCGTCGTTGCCCCCTGCCACCTTTTTCATTATGGGTCCAGCGCTTTCCCCCCCAAGTATCCTCTCAAGATAGGTGTTTGGGGTGCCTGCGTCGCCGCTTGAGGCGAGCACAGACAGCGTGTCTCGCGCCAGTATGTGCGCGGATTCCAGCTCTGCCTGGTAGGGCTTGGGCGTGCCTATGGTGAAAATGAGGAGGTTCACAGTAATCATGATAAGGACGAACGCCACAAAGGCATCCAAGGAGAAAACAAACCCCCGCGCATTCATGTCACGATTTGCGCAAGAATAGAATATAAAGTGTTCGCCGTTGCAACAAAATCCACCTGCCGAAGCGAAATCGTTTTAAAATGGAAGCCGTCAATCATCACACTTTACGGTGCGACCGTAGTCTAACCTGGTTAGGACACGAGATTGCCAAGGCAATCTTGCTTGTGTTTTTGCGGGATTGTCCGCAAGAATCTCGAAATCCGGGTTCAAACCCTAGGGGGCATGTGCTGTTCGGAAGATCCCCCTAATGGTTCACCCCTAATATGGGTTCATGGTGGACCGGTGAAAATCCCGGCAGTCGCACTTTTTTTTACAAACCTCAGCTTCAGCCATGCCTACTTGGAGGCAAGGAAATACGCGCAAGAAAACGCATCTCCCAGTCCCACCATCTGCGCTGGCTTCTCAACAAAGCCGCCCTCGCACGCCTCCACCTCTGCAAGAGTGCCGTGCCTGCCGTTTTTCGCAAGGAAGCTGGCGCACTTGCGCGCGAATGACAGCGCCGGGGCATCAAGCTTTCCTCCAGGAAGCACATTCTGCTCCCCTGGCGCATGGAAAAGCAGGGGCGCTTCTGAGGAAAGCTCCTCAAGCGGGCAGCCGAAAGATGACAGTTCCACGTCTGACAGGCCCACCATGTCTGCCAGCGGAAAAATCCTCTCGCGCGCAGCCTCACGCACCGCTTCCGACTGAAAGTCACCAAGCTCGCAAAACACTTTCAGCTTTGGATTTATCTCCTTCCAGCGCGCAATCTCGTCAGCCATCTTCCCGAGCCTGCCGCTGCTTTGCAGCAGATGGAAGCCGCCCACAAACGCATGGCTGATACTTGGAAGCTTCTCTGTAATGTGCCTGCAGAAATTGTCGTCAGGGTGCAGCGGCACCGGGTCGTACGAGGCTATGAAGCGCGTATTTTTCTCAGGGTTTTCAAAGACAAAATGGTGCGAGCTTTTTGCCTGCGAGGAAAATTCGCCAGCAGGGGCAAAGCCGTTCTCCGTTGCCAGCATTATCCTTTGCGGATAGGAAAATGCAGACAGCAACTTGCTGCTTGGGAAATTGGTGTGAAGATAGCACTCCACGCCAAGCGCGGACGCCTGCTCTGCGGCATTTCCTGCCTGCCCCCCGACAATGGTCCTGGAAAATTCAATGTTGGACAGGAGAAACTCGCAGGCTTTCACGTCAATTGCCACTTCTTTCTGCCTTCCCCATGAAAAGCACTCATCCATCTGAGCATAAAGCGCGGGCGAGAAATCCTCAATCGCTCCAAGCGCTTCGTCCGAGAATGCGCAGAGGTGGTCCAGGTTGGCGTTGAAGGCGAAAATCGCGCGAGTGGGCAGCTTCATGTGCCCATTCCTCAGAAAGCGTTTAAAACACATTATTCCTAACAGCCGAAGGAAGAGGCGCGGTTGTAGTCCAGCCTGGTAGGATATGAGCTTCCCAGAACCCTTTTTGTCGCTACGCTCCAAAAAGCGTTCACAGAAAAGGGTTGGAGAAAGCTCGAGACCCGGGTTCAAATCCCGGCAGCCGCATACATCCATTTAACGAGGTCATTTGATGATGCACGTACACATCGCCGCGCTGGAGCCTGACGCCGAGCTTGCCAAGAAAATCGGCAAGAAGGGCTCGGAGAGCGACTTTACAATCTACAACTGCAAGGAAGGCGACAAGGTCATCTGCCTCTACCATGCAGCAAAGCACCCTGAAAAGATACAACCCCTGCTCTACTCACTCTCGCTTGCCGACGCAGCTTACCTTCGCCCGCAATCAATCGACAAGTTCACCGGCGAGATGATAGTTGCAGCCGCGGTTTTCGGAAAGCCCGTGCTTGTCATGACTGATAGGGTCTCGCGCGAGGAAATAGAGCCTCTCCTGAAGGCTGCGGGCTTGCAGAAATACGAATTTTTCGAGGGCGACGAGAACGCCATGCGCGAAAAGCTCTTCACTTTCCCATCCACCAGGAAGACGGATGGCAGGACCGAGGTGATCATCGATGCCTGCTTCCCGGTGAAGGGCATCGGCACCGTGGCGCTGGGCATTGTGCAGCAGGGAAGCGTGAGGGTGCACCAGAAGCTCTGCTTCCTCCCTTCGGGCAAGGAGTCAGACATCAAATCCATCCAGGTGCAGGATGTGGATGTGAAAGACGCAGAGGTGGGCAGCCGTGTAGGCCTATCGCTTCGCGACATGAATGCCGAGGAGGTGGGCAAGGGCGACTTGGCTGTTGAGGAGAAATTCCCCTCAGCGACCAAAATCGAGGCAGAGTTGGCGCTCACCAAATTCTACAAAGGCGACATCACAACGCTTCAGTTCTTCGTCCTCTCAGGCCTCAAGTATGCTGCCTGCAAGGCAAAGAAGCTTGACGCAAGCAGGTTTGAAATCGAGCTTTCCGCGCCGCTCAACATACGCGCAGGCGAAACAGTGTGCGTTTTCCTTCCCGAGGCAATGCCACGCGCAATAGGGAGCGCAAAAATAGCGAAGATTCTTGCATGAGGCACGGGGGCATTTCGCCTGCAGCGCAAAATGGCAAATTTTTCTCTAGATTTCCTTCTGCATGTATGCGCCAACAAGCGAATAGCCCTGCTTCCTGTAGTAGCCTCGCGCGCCAGGTCCTGACAACACGGACAGCCTCTCCATTCCAAACTCGCCTCGCGCAATTTCCTCTGCCTCGCGCAGCAATTTTTCGCCAAGTCCGCGGTGCTGCATTTTGTGTGAGCTTCGCTCGCCAATCCCTGCCTCCTGCCCATACACATGAAGCTCGCGCACAATGCCGGTGCCCTTCAGCTCCTGCCTATGCGGCCTGTGCGGAATCCTCAGGCGCAAAAAGCCTGCCAGCAAATCCCTTTCAGCATCCTCAAACGAAAGGAAAATCTCCTTGCCGCCCGATGCATCGTAGTTGATGCGCTCCAATGACAGCGACAGCTTCCCAGCATCCTCGCCAGCACGCTCACGG